>Ga0181559_10004458_pt1 | contig 13594 bp, 9 predicted proteins | sample 011ome_21_FD_133752 | JGI IMG/M metagenome (GOLD analysis project Ga0181559, IMG submission 133752) | Coastal salt marsh microbial communities from the Groves Creek Marsh, Skidaway Island, Georgia - 011508AT metaG (megahit assembly) | ecosystem: Environmental > Aquatic > Marine > Intertidal zone...
CGACCGGGCATTGAATGAGGCTGAAAACTACGATCCCAACGCCATGCAGAATCCCGATACCGCCTGCATTCCCCCGTCAGTGGCCTTTTACATGCAGGCACCGTTTCCCATGGCCATTGATGAAGGCCGGGACCTGATCGTGTTTCGCATGGAGTATTACGACCTGGTGCGGGTGATTTACCTGGATGGTCGTGATCATCCACCGGCAGATCATCCCCATACCAAGTCAGGTCATTCAGTCGGTCACTGGGACGGCGACACTCTGGTGGTGGACACCACCCATATTGCCGCCGGTACCTTCATGAACAACGGCTTTGATCACAGTGAAAACATGCATATCACAGAGCGCTTTCGCCTCAGTCCGGATGGCAACACGCTGTGGTCAACACAGGTTTACGAGGATGAGGAAACGTTCGAGGGCCTGGCTGCACGCTATATCGCGTTTGTGCGTGAACCCGGCGGGTTTATCTATCCCTTTGAATGCTTTGCGGGATACCTCGTCCCCTGAAGCGAGGGTTGTCCCCGGTTATTCAACAAGTTCCCGCTGGTTGATATCTATCCCGTAGCTCGGATCGCAGTCGTAGGGCAGGACGCGGTCGTCATCTTTCAATAGCGGCAGTAAGCGGGCAGCCCGTCCTGCAAAGACATCGGGATCTTCAAATTCCTGGGTCACCATCAATACTCTGCCGTCGCTGCTTAACCTGAAGCGTTCATGCACGCGAATATTCTCGCTATGATCCACGCCGTTGTTGAACAGGGTCGAGGGGCGCAGTTTTGCTGTTTCCACAACCAAAGTATCTCCATCCCAGTAACCATAGGAATGACCCATGTTGGACAGGGGCCAGTCGTCGGGATGGCTGTTTTCGTTCATGAAGATAACGCGGAACTGGTCGTAGTATTCCATCTTGATGACAATGAGGTCCTTGCCCTGGAAGAATTCCATACCGAAAGGCCCCTGCATGGAGTAGATAAGTCCGGGGGGCTTGCAGGTATTGGCGACGGTGCGTATCTGCTCCGGGTCATAATCGCGGGCGGCTGCGATGGCATCGGGCAGCATGGTGAGACCGCCGTATTCACCCGGGTCAAACTCCGGTAATCCCGTATCACCCAGCAGGATGGCATCCGGATCCAGGCCTTCCAGGAAGGCCTGCTCTTCGGCATTGGCATCTCGCAACGGCGGAATCGCATCAAAGGTGATCATGTAGTAGCCGGACAGATCCGGTGGAGCTTGTTCTGCAGGAACCTCGCTGGTAACAGCTGCATCAGTTGCCGACTCCGGGCCATTGCAGGCAACGATAAACAGCACACTCATGACCATGCCCAGCCGTAGTGAATTCCTTGCATCCATTTTTATCATCGCCGTTGCTCCGGGTTAGTTGCTGATGCCGGGGGGGACACCCACCTCGGTGCCATCTTCCAGCCACACACGGGTAATACGCATCAACCGGGAGCCATCCAGCGCCGGGTAACCTTCCAGGGTGATGTTCATACCGGGCGTCAGGCTGTCCCTGCTCCAGCCGCGGCGCTTGAGACCTGATGGAGAGGAAGTCTCGCCTGTCCAGCGCTGCTCCTCACCATCCTCAGTCGTCACACTGAGCACAACGATGGCATGGGGATTGGCAAAATTGAAACGTTGCACCTCGCCATTGATGGTGATGGTGTCACCCTCCCGGTTATAGAACATGGCCCCGGAGTGGTGTGCAAAAACCGGCACAGTGAACAGGACAAGGCACGACACAATGCTGGTGAAGCACCTGAATGGACTGCGCAATAATTTATCCATGAATTTCCCCCGTAATGTGTTTTGCAGCACTCACAAGAATCTGCACTTTAATTTTTGTTGGTCAAATGGTGAAACCGCAGTGCTAATTATTGTCTTTTACATTCCCTTGATTCTTCCTGGATGAAATCACGGCGGTATTTGGAATCACCAGTTGACCGGGATCAAGATTCTCTTTTATTCCATATTATCCAATGGTTTTTATCTGATAATATGAATAACGAAAAGTCTTTAAAAAAGACTTTTAATGATCTGGATAGTAACGCGGTTTTTTCAGGACTTCCAATAAATCCTCGTGCCACTGATTCTGCAGATCGCCTGAGATTGGAAGCTGCGTTTGTTGCGCAGAATATTTACTGGTTTTTTGACAGGAGAATGTATGAAAACAAAAATCATTTTTGGTCTGGTATTTTCCGTGTTGCTGGTATCCCGGGTCTGGGCTCATCATTCCTTTGCCATCTATGATTTCGAAACGCAGATACCCTTTGATGGTGTCGTGGAAAGCGTGAAATTTCGCAATCCGCATATCGCCCTTTCGCTGAGGATAGTCGATGAAACAGGCGCGGAAAAAATCATTGAGTTCGTGGAAGGTGCCCCTGCCAACATGCTGGTTCGCAGCGGCCTGAAACCGGACATGATCAAACCCGGCACCCACATTGTGGCAACAGGTTCGCCCCTGATCGAGGACACAAGTAAATTTTTCCTGCGCACCATTCGCCTGGACAGCGGTGAAGAATTCTAGGACTTAACATCAACAAAGTAGAGAGATGAGAGAAGAAGTTATGAAGTTGCCAATTGTTGTTACTGCCACTGTGCTGCTGTTATCCGGTTACTGTGGTATGGCCAGGGCCCAGGCCGATTTGTCAGGGATGTGGATGCCGGATCGCTCGCCGGAATTTGAGCGTATGCCATTTCCGCGCGGTGGAAACCTGCCCTACACGGAATACGGCCGCCAGTTACAGGACGCCTTCCTGGCCGAGTTTGATCCGCAGGAAGACCAGCCTGCCTTTTTCTGTGTCCAGCCGGGCATGCCCATGTCCATGTCGCCTGCTGCCCCCTTTCCCCTGGAAGTGATTCAGCGCGGGCATGATGTCACCATGTTCTTCGAGGCCTGGTCACAATACCGCAAGATCTACATCGAGGGTTTTGACAGACCCGAAGCCATACTGCATACCCGTATGGGCTATTCAGTGGGTCATTGGGAAGGCGAAACGCTGGTCGTTGAAGTTACTCACCTGGCAGAACGCACCATGGGGCGTGAACTGGTCTCGGAAGAAGCAACCTTTACGGAACGCCTCCATGTCGAGACAGGCAAGGACGGCAAGCGCCGCCTGATTTCAGATATCGTCTACACGGATCCGGTCATTTACACGCAACCCATCAACGTGCGCGGTGTATGGGTGGAATCCCCGGATACCATGATGATGGAATATTCCTGTTCCGATGCACTGTACGATCAGCACATTGAAAGGGTGCGCCAGGGCAGGCAATAACCTGGCGAACCGAACAGGGACCTCAACTTAATTCCCGCTTTCTTCACGCCACTGGCGTGCAAGCCTTGTTAATTGGGGGCAGGCAAGAAGTTCAGCGGCAGGATAGCTGACACGATCATCACCTGGACAATGCCGACCACGCCCATCAGGGCCAGGGTGGTTGTCCAGGTTTTCAGGGTCTGGGTTTCCGTAAATCCACCCATCTTGCATACCACCCAGAACCCGCTGTCATTCATCCAGGAAAACACCAGGCCACCAAAGCCAATTGCCAGGAACAGGTACACGGGGTGAAAGGGCAGGTCGATCCCCTGGATAACCGAATACATGATTGCCGACGTGGTGATCATGGCCACCGTACTGGATCCCTGTGCCGTTTTCATCACGGCCGAAATGAGAAAGGCCAGAAACAGCAGGGCGCTGCCGGACACGCCGGTGGCCACGTGTTGCTGTATCACTTCCCCGACACCGGCCTGGCGAATCATGGCACCGAAGGAGCCGCCCGCCGCAGTAATCAGGATGATGATACCTGCCGTACCGATTACCGATTCCAGTGAGGCCATGATCCCGCCCATAGTCGTGTGGGACTGACGCAGCAGCAGGTATAGGGAAATAGCAGCAGAAAGCAGCATGGCTATATTCCGATCGCCGAGGAAACCCAGTACCAGGAGTATCCCGCCATCAAGGCCGGCTTCACCCTGTTCCAGCAGTGAGGTGTTCACTGCAGAGACAATACTGCTGAGTGCAATCAGTGCCACGGGCAGCAGGATGGGCATCATGGCCAGCCAGAATGGTGGCAACTCTGCTTCCCGAAGAGACAGGCTTTGCTGCTCTGTATCCGTCTGTGCAGGTTCAACGGCTTCAATCGGGTGGCGTTGTCCCAGCCAGCGGGTGTAGTAAAAGCCCACCACGATGGCGGGTACGACACTGAATACAATGCCCACCATGATGGTCAGGCCCAGGTCCAGGTGCAGGTTTTCAGCCATCACCATGGGCCCCGGTGTCGGGGCTACCAGGGAATGAGTCAGCAGGCCGCCGGCACAGATGGCCATAACATACTGGATGTAATGGCCGCCGGTATGTTTGCGAAAGGCCTTGGCCAGGGGAATCAGGAGGAAAAACACGGTGTCGAAAAACACCGGAATGGAGAGCAGGTAACCACTGCCCAGCAGGGCAGCCGGTGCGCGGCGCTCACCGAAGATTTTCAGCAGGCGGCGGGTAATGACTTCAGCCGCACCACTGTCCATCAGGCATTTGCCAATGATGGAAGCCATGACGATGACCACTCCGAGGCTGCCGGCCATATTGCCGAATTCACGCACGCTCATTTCAATGGCAGCCACTGCCGGGTTGCCGGCGTCGGGCATGGTGCGCCAGGACATCAGGCCAACCAGGAAGGATGCCATCATCAGTGCAATGAAGGCATGTACCCTGAAACGAATGATGGCCAGCACGATGAATACCACGCCAACAAGCAGGGCGAGAAACGGATACAGGTCTGTCATGAATATCCCCTGGGGAAGAATGCGCGGAGTCCCTGGGGGTCCGCTTATTATTATTTTTAGATGCGAGTTACTTTATTGGTCCTACAAGCCGTTGGACGAGTTGTCCCGGTCATATGCTGTCGAAACAGGCGTAGTCCGGAAGAGCGTTATCCAGCATGTTAGCCGCAGCCTGATTCCAGGCTCACTGAAATTGCAGGATGATAATGTCTCGCACCGCTACCGATTGACGGGCCATTTTTAAGCTCAATATCGGTCTTTTAAAAAGATTGTTAACAATTGCATGTTAACGTGTAATTTTCTGAACTATCAAGCACAGGAAACCTGCATTCCTGTCCCTGGTGATGCCTTGCAGGAAGAGCACTTTCAGGCGTGTAGCTTGCAGGAGGCCACCATTTCAGGAAGCCTGATCATGATCGACATAGCGCGAATAACAGTCGGAATATGCTCATCAGGTCGCCAGGGTTTTGTCTCTTGCCTGGCCTCCAGGCTAAAACTCCTCGACAAGCCGTGAATAATCATGTTGGAAACGAACAGTTAGTTCGTATTAGAGACTAGTACTTTTAAGGGATTTATTTTGTAAGGAATATTACTTCTTTATATAACTAGCAGCACTCTTTCAGAATTTTTTCTCTGGCAGTAGGACTGGCAAACCGCTTTCAAAGTTTTCACTCTGTCTTGATCCAGGTGAAAAAATAATAATTCAAAAAGAAAGGAGGGGGAGTCCAATGGCGAGTAATCATTGTGTCCAAAGTAATTTTCAAAAACGTTTTCAACAAAGTGCCAGAAAAAGTGCACTGGCCCTGGCAATAGCCTCGGCGGTCAGTGTCAGCCCGGCTGTCTTGGCACAACAGCAGAACCTTGAAGAAATCACAGTCACCGGTACCCGACTTCGTGTCACAGACGGCATGGCATCGCCCACCCCGGTAACCAGCCTCACAACGCTGGAATTGATGAACTTCGAGCCCGGCGGTACCGTGGCGGAGCAGCTTGATGCCCTGCCGCAGTTTTTCAATACCGGTACCGCGGCCCGTGGTGGTCCGACGCTGTTCGGCGATGGCGGCGGTTCCTATCTCGACATGCGCGGCCTCGGCCGTAACCGCACCCTGGTGCTGCTGGACGGCGCCCGTGTTGTCCCTGCCGAGAAGCGTGGTACGGTCAACGTGGACAATATTCCGACCGCCCTGGTCAAATCTGTTGACGTTATCACCGGCGGCGCCTCGGCCGCCTATGGTGCCGATGCCCTGGGTGGTGTCACCAACTTCGTGCTTGACCGGGAATTCCAGGGGCTGGATGTCAGCGTCAGTACCGGTATGAACGAGGCCGAAGGGGATGGCAAGAATTACAACATGTCTATTGCCGGCGGATTTGACATGGGTGAGAAATGGAATTTTATTGGTTCCGTTAAAGTCACCCATATTGACGAGGTTTATCGCGCCAAGGAGAACTTGAGTTCAGACTGGTTTCGGCAATGGGGTACTATCACCAATCCGGATCCCAGTGGCCCGAATCGGATTACAGTACCCTGGGTTGCGCCTATCGACCGCTCGCCTTCCGGCGTGATCAGTGCCCGCGGTTCTGCACTGAACGGCCTGCAATTCACCGATGACGGCGCCGGGGTGCGTCCTTTCATCCTTGGTGATGTCACCAGTAGTGGACGTGGTGCCTCAACCTCCGGCGGCCCGGATGCCATGCGTTACAGTCGTGCGACCAGCTCACCGGTCACGGGTAACGAGGTGAACAACCGTACCGGTTTTGCCGCTTTGCAATACCAGGCCACCGATGCCTTCAGCGTGTATGGCCAGGCAATTATCGGCCGCACAGAGTCAGCCAGCATTGCAGAACATGCCAGTTTTGCCCGACGGTCACCGTGGTACCAAACCATTTACCGGAGCAATCCCTATATTCCCGGTTTCATCAGCGAAACCGAATCCGTGCCCGGTTCCGTGGCGGGGATCATGGATGCGGAGGGACTGACGTCGTTCCGATTGAACAAGGATGGCAGTTACCTGGGGCAAACCGAGGTCAGCGCCGGGGAATACAGTAACACCGTGTTTACCCTGGAATCCTACACAGCGGGATTCAACTTCGATATGGCCAATGGCTGGGCCCTGAGTGGTTCCTACCAGACCGGCGAGTCCCGCAAACGCGGGGGTGAGTATCCTTCCTCCCGTGTTGACCGTGAAGCTCTATCTCGTGATGCCGTGATTGATCCGGCCAACGGGTCTATCGTCTGTAATGTCCAGCTTGTTAATCCAAGTGAAGCGGATCTGGCGAACTCTGTCAGGGTCCAGGGCAGGGAAGCCAAGCGTGGCGAGACACCCACAGGAATGCCGCTGGCGTCTCCCATCGGCCTTGATAACTCCATACGTGACTGTGTGCCTTATAACGCCATGGGAACAGAAGGTATGTCGCAGGCAGCCTGGGATTACATGCACACGCCCAAGATCGCTGATTCCTGGGTCAAAATGGATTTCGCCGAAGTGCTGTTGCAGGGTGATGCGTACGAAGGCTGGGGCTATGGTCCGGTGTCCTTCGCCACCGGTGTTACCTGGCGTGATCAGAGCTTCCATGACGAATTTCCCAATCCTGTGGTCGACCTGGGCGGACCGCCCCTGAACGATCCGGCACTGGGTATTCGTGGTATCGCGCCCTTGTACGAGTCCGGTACTGCCAACCTGCATCAGTTCTCCACCATTTCGCTGCTGGACGGCGGCTATGATGTCACGGAGTTGTTCGGCGAGCTGAACGTTCCGATCTGGGAGTCTGGCAGCGGTAACAGCAGAGTCGGTGGTAACCTGGCGTTCCGCCGCTCCGATTATTCCTCCAGTGGCGAGCAGGATTCCTGGAAAGTCGGCCTGGATTGGCAGATTTTCGAAGACCTGCGCATCCGCGCCACCAAGTCCAGGGATGTACGCGAGGCCACCTTCCAGGAGCGCTTTGACGTCCAGACGGGTGGTACCTTTGTGGACGATACCTTTACGGGTACCAACGATGTCCTCATCACTTACCAGCGCGGGCGCAACCCCAACCTCAATCCCGAGGAAGCGGATACCAACGTGATCGGTTTCGTGTATGAACCGTCCTGGGTGCCCGGTCTGCGCATGAGCACGGACTGGTGGGAAGTGGATATCTCCGGCGCCATCGACAGCATCACGGAACAGCAGATCATTGATAACTGTTTCGATTCCGGTGGCACGTCTAGTGTCTGTGCGTTCCTTCATCGTGGTACTGACGGTGTCCTGGCATCAGTGGATGCGCCTTTCCTTAACCTGTCCCAATCCTATGCGGAGGGGGTCGACTTTGAAATGGCGTATAACTACGAGCCGAACTTTTTCGGTAGCCAGCAGGAAACCCTGTCCCTCCGGCTATTGGCCGGTAAGTTGCTGGAACGATTCGATGTTCCTCCCGGTGGTGTTGCTATCGACCAGGTGGGTGGCTTTGCAGGGGGAACATTCAGGCCTGACTGGACAGCCAACCTGACTGGTCGCTACGGTGTAGGGCCCTGGTCCTTCACCTGGCAGCAGCGTATGACCAGTGAAAGCCTGATGAACATCGCCTGGGTTGAAGGTGTGGACGTGGATTACAACACAATCCCATTTTACACTTTCACCAACCTGACTTTCCGCTATGACGGCGGTGAAACGATAGGTGGTGGTGAATGGAACGTCAGCCTGGCTGTCAACAACGCCTTTGACAAGAACCCGCCCGTCAGGCCGGGGAATGGCACAGGCAGCGGTAACTACGACGAGTACGGCCGGCGTTACCAGTTGACCCTGAACATGAGTTTCTAACGTTCAGAAACGCAGTATAAAAAACGGGGCTTCGGCCCCGTTTTTTTGTGATTAAAATTCGAAAAAGTCTTCCGCAGCCGGTTTTTGCATGCCTTCCTCGAAATATTCTTCCCAGATCGCCGCCCATGGCCTGTTGAACAGGTCTTCGACCTTGTAGTCGATAACAGTGCCAGGTGTCACCACCTGGCCACGGCCATTGATATTGTAGATGTTCTGGTTACAGTGAGTCAGTGTGTTGGGTGCCACATCATTGAAGTCACCCTGCCTGACGAAATAACGCACGGCACGAATGGGTTCAACCAGGCCTTCCTCATCATAAAACACGGTTTCGTGTTGCAGTCCTGTCAGGTTGCCACGGGCATCCTTGCGCGGCGTCCAGATTTCGATGGTCTGCAGCTTGTTGGAGTATTCCCAGCTGGAATGGGTAAACCAGCCCTGGATATTGGAGGTCCAGGTGATCAGCGCCTCACCATCCCAGAAGCCAATGCTTTCCCCCATCCAGCGTGGGACGTCCTCGCCCAGGCGGGGCACAACACCGGACAGGTCAAAGTCGCGACCGATATGGATATTGCGAATGGCATTGCCGGAGCCGCCCAGGAACTGCACGCGCTCAGGGGTGATCATGACATCCAGGGCGCCGGGCCCACCCGGGCCGGACCACCAGCGCATGAAACCTTCAGGGCGGCAGAACATCAGGGACCATTGCGCGGCATTGTCGTGTGCCTGGTGATACAACTGCTGCACCAGGTATTGCTGATACTTTGGCGTCAGAAGGGAGACGATGGTGGCAGCCTGGTTGTGAAAACCGATAATCCACTGCGGTGGCTCCAGTAATTCCGGCATGACGTTGTCCACCCGGCCCTCATCGACCTGGGTGAAGGCAATGTTCAGGTAGCGGGTGTAGCGGCCGTCCCAGTTTGGCGGCATGTTGTCACGGTTGTAGGGTGTGGTGCCGCCGTTGGCGCGGGTTTCTGCCAGAAGCGCCTCGTAATGTGCCTGTGCCGTGTCAAAGCCGTAGGGGCTGACGATGTTTTCGCGCGCATAGTCAATATCGCAGTTGCCCCAGGCGCCCATGGCCGGGTCGCTTTCGATGTATTTCGGTCCACTGGAATAATCACCCCACTGGGAATCCAGGGCGACAGTGCTGTTACAGCGGTAATAACGCGGGTCACTCCATAGCTCCTGATCCAGGTAGAAATCATCGCTGGTAAAAATATCACGAGGGAGGGGTTCTATACCGGGTGGCACGTCGCCATTTTTGGCTGATGCCCGGTCCACGTTATAAAAAGGGACGCCTGCACCCACCCAGCCGGCATCCATTTCAACCGGCCAGCCACGACCAACACTGTCCTGTGCCTGGCTCGTGTGAATTGACGTTATGACAGCACAGGCCAGCAGGCTGTTGGCAATAATCCGTTTCATTACTGCCCTTGCCTGAGCTGCAACACGTAGGTGGACAGATCATGCATCTGCTCCGGTGTCATGCTGACGCCAAAGGCGGGCATCTGGTTGCGGCCATTGTTGAGCACGTTGAAGATGCCTTCCAGGCCCAGATCGGCGGTGATGGCCTTGCCGCCACCCTCGCCGCCTTCGCCGTTGTCGCCATGGCAATACACGCATGCCGCCTTGTAGATCGTTTCCCCGTTGTCGATATCGGCAACCCGGTCATCACCGGGCATCAGCGCCAGGGTTTCGGCATTGGCCTGGCTGGCCGGGTCAAAGGGATCGAGCGTGCCTTCCAGGCTGAATACCCAGATGCCATCGCCTTTGACGGCGCTGAACCAGCCGCCGCCGGCATAGGTCACTAGGTATTGTTTACCCTCGTGCATGAAAGTGGACACTGAGGTGTTAACCGGCGCTTCGGTCTGGAATTCCCAGACTCTTCTGCCATTACTGCTGTCCAGTGCCGTCAGGCGGCCGTCATTGCGGCCTATAAAGACCAGGCCGCCAGCGGTGGCCAGTGAGCCGCTGCGGCAGCCATCCACAAAACGTCGTTGCCAGACCAGGCGGTTGTTTTTCAGGTCAATGGCAGAATAGATGCCAGTAGACGGCAGACCGGGACCGACGTAGGCACCGCCCCGAAACGAGCCTTCAAACGTGGGCGCCTCGAACATGGTGGCATCCATGCGCGCGCCGTTGACGTTTTCGTTGGCGCAGATGAACATCCAGTTGGTGTCCGGGTCATAGGCGCTGGGTGGCCAGTTGACAGCGGCCAGCGGCGTGAAGATTTTCGGTTCCTCGTCAAATGGGGTAAAGATGCGGCCGGCATTGACCAGGTCGAAGTCTTCCGGCGCGACAGCAACGTCCAACGGCACCAGGGGATCGCCAATCGGGAAGGGCTGTGTCGGCGAGGTCGCCTGCTTGGGTTCCTGCATCACCGGACGCTCTTCAATACCGATCAGTGGTTCACCGGTGACACGATCAAGAATATAGACAAAGCCGGTCTTGCCGGCCTGGGCCAGGCCCTTTCTCATCACACCATCATATTCCGCCTCGAACAGGATGATGGGGTTGGGGGCATCGTAGTCCCAGATATCATGATGCACTTCCTGGAAATGCCAGCGGTACTCGCCGGTGTGGACATCCAGTGCCACGATGGAAGCGGTAAACAGGTTGTCACCGGGACGGGCACCACCACCCAGGCTGGGTCCGGGATTGCCGGTGGAGAAATACAGCATGCCCAGTTCCGGATCGATGGCCGGTGTGCTCCACACCGAACCGCCGCCCCATTGCCAGACATCGCGATCCTGCGGCCAGGTGTCATGACCGAATTCACCGGGGGAGGGGACGACATTGAAGCGCCAGGCTTCCTCGCCGGTCTCGGCATCAAAAGCGCGCAGCCAACCCTGTATACCCAGGTCGCCACCGGCAGAGCCAATGATGACCAGGCCGTCATAGTAAAGTGGCGCCGCAGTCAGGCTGTAGCCCAGGGTGGGTTCACCGAGCTTGTTTTCCCACAGTACTTCACCGGTTTTCTGGTCAAGTGCCATCAGGACCGCATCAAGACGACCGACAAAGACCTTGCCTTCGCCGAGGCCGACACCGCGGCTGACCCACATGCAACAGACAAAGGCATCGTTTTCCACCAGGCCGCTGCGGTATTCCCAGAGAATCTCGCCGGTGTCGACTGACAGGGCAAAGACATCATTCTGGCCGGTAATGATGTAGATGACGCCATCGTATACCAGCGGCTGGGCCTGGTTGTTGTGACGGAAATCCAGGGCGGAGTCCAGGCGCGTGTGCCATTCAGCCTTGAGGTTGGCCACGTTATCAGTGGTGATCTGGTCGAGCGGGGAATAGCGCTGGTTGCTCAGGGTGCCGCCATTGGTAATCCAGCCATCCTCCTGCGGCAGGGCCAGTTGTTCGGCAGTAAAGGCAGGGGCCGGTGCAATGGCTTCGGCGGCAAACAACAGCGTTGATTGGGCCAGCAACAGGCACAGACACAGTGTTTTGCCTGACAGTGAATTGAGCAGTGACTTGATCATATAGATGATTCCCCTTTCAGTATTATTCTTGTGACGGGCTTTATGATTGCCAAATTAGCACAGAATTGGCAACCTTTGCCCCATCAGGAACCTTTTACCGGATTTCAGAATTTGCCGTTAGTCATGGACGAAACAGCATTGTCCGTTTAACGTTGGGCATCCGGTTCAGGGGAATCGACATTACCTGCTGTCAGGAAACAATAACAAGGGGAAAAACATGAAAAACAAGGAAAATCTCAGGGATACTATTATTGGCAGCTTTCTGCTGGGCATGATGCTGATGACTACAGCGGTCCAGGCAGACTCCTATGCCGGTAAGACACGTGCCGGCATGTCACTGGACAGGCTGGAGCGCCTGGATGAACATTTTCACGACTACGTCGATGACGGCACGATTGCCGGCGTGGTGACCTGGATTTCACGACACGGCCAGGTGGTGCATGAAGATGCCTATGGCCTGGCTGACCTGGAATCGCGCAAGCCCATGGAAAAAGATGCCTACTTCTATGTCTATTCCATGACCAAGCCGATTACCAGTGTTGCCCTGCTGATGCTGTACGAGGAGGGCAAGTTCCAGCTTTCCGATCCCCTGGCGCAGCACTTGCCTGAGATGGCAAACCTCAAGGTGTGGACCGGGGATGATGCCCGCGGCAACATGATCCTGGCCGACCCGGCACGCCAGCCAACCATCGAAGACGTGTTCCGCCATACCGCCGGTTTTCTTTATGGTCCCGCCGGTGATCGAGGCATTGACAAGGCTTATGCTGAAGCCGGTTTGCTGGCTGGTACCCTGGCTGAAATGACAGAAAAGCTGGCACAACTGCCCCTGGCTTATGAGCCGGGCACGCAGTGGGTCTACTCGGTGTCCCATGATGTGCAGGCGCGCCTGGTGGAAGTGTTATCGGGTATGCCGTTTGACCAGTTCGTTCACGAGCGCATCATCGAGCCGCTGGGTTTGACGGAAATGGTGTTCGGGCGCCCCGAGGCATTGAAAGACCAGTTTGCCACCCTGTACCAGGCCAACAATGATGGTGGCCTGGTGCCTACCGGCGCGCTGGATCGCCCCGGCGCTTCCACCCAGGTGCTGGGTGGTTTCAGTGTGTCGGCCACCGCCAGGGATTACGGCCGCTTTGCCGAAATGCTGGTTAACTCCGGTGAACTGGATGGCGTGCGTTTGCTCTCGCGCAAGACCATCGACCTGATGGCCTCTGATCACCTGCCTGATGGCGTATATCGTGGTGCGGCCGGTGGCGGCAATGCCGGCGGTGAGGGCTATGGCCTGGGTGTGCGCGTCGTCAACGATCCTGCCAAGGCCGGTAACCTGACGTCAAAAGGCACCTTCGGCTGGTCCGGCGCAGCCGGCACCCACTTTTTTGTCGATCGGGAAGAGGGCCTGGTGGCCGTGTTCATGATCCAGAAGTTTGGCGAAAGCAAAACCGACAAATTCGAAACCCTGGTGTACCAGGCCATTGTTGACTGAGGCTTCCGTGTTTGTTCGGGATTTTTCAGGTCTTTTTCGGGTTTTCGGGCATGGAAGGGAATA
>Ga0181559_10004459_pt1 | contig 13592 bp, 10 predicted proteins | sample 011ome_21_FD_133752 | JGI IMG/M metagenome (GOLD analysis project Ga0181559, IMG submission 133752) | Coastal salt marsh microbial communities from the Groves Creek Marsh, Skidaway Island, Georgia - 011508AT metaG (megahit assembly) | ecosystem: Environmental > Aquatic > Marine > Intertidal...
GACGCCGCCGACGCCGACGACGCGAGCGGCGCGGAGGCGAACGAAGACGACGGCGTCGGCGACGGCGCGGACGGCGCGTCGGCGACCACGACGAACGTGCCCAGGAAAGCGGCGGCCACGGAGAAAGTCGCGACGGAGTGACGAGAACGGTCGCGTTCGCACGAGTACGCGCGCGCGCGTCGCTGTATTTTTTGTAACGTGTGTTCCAGTTTGTACCATTCTAACCAGCGGCGCACCGCGAAACCCGCGCGGAAAAACGTCATCGCCCGTCGTCGTCTTTGCTCTTCTCGAACCGCGTGGGCGAGTCCAGGTTGTGCATCAGCGCGTACCCGAAGAGCACGGGGATCGTGATGACCCACAGGAACACGAGTCCGCTCACGACGTTCGTCTGAAGCTGGCACAGGTCGTCGCACACCTTCTCGGTGTCGTCCTGCAGAAGCGCGCGACGGCCGCGGCTGAGCTCGAGCGCCCCGCGCGCCTCGGCGACGCACGCCGCGACGTCCTCGCCGGATTCGAACCTCGGACCTTCGGCTCCGAGGAACAGAGCCGCGTGCGGTACCGACGCCGCGCGCAGCGACGCCGCGAGCGCGGCGAAGGTTTCCAGGTCGCACGCCACGACTAAGTCCGCCGAGCCCGCCTTCTTGTTTCGCCGCCGCGAGAGAAACGCGTCGCTCGACGCCGCCGACTCGACGCCCGCCGCGGCGAACGCGTCGCCGCACTCGCCGATGACGAACCGCGCGCCCTCGTGCGTCGCCAGAGCGCGCGTCGCGATCGACGCCGCGTCGCTCGATGACACGCGGGCGTTCGGCGCGACCAGCTGGGCGCCGGCGCGCCGGATCCCCGCGGAGACTTGGGCGCCGGCGAGATCCGCGGGGGTGAGCGCGCGGCCGGCACCGAGGACGACCACGCTGGGTGGCGCGCGCGCGAGAGCGTCGGCGTCGACCCACGCGGGCGACGCATCGCCCGATGGCGCGCCTTCCGCGCCTAACAGACCCCGGACGATCCCCTCAAGGGTCGCGCGGTCCAGCGTTTCGTACGTCTCGCGAGGCGCGAGCGCCTCCTCAGATTCGTGCCCGAAATAACCCTGATCTGACGCGAGCACCACCGCGCCTCCCTCCGCCACCCGCGGGTGCGCCAGGACAAGCACCGCGGCGAGCGCCAGGACGCTCGCGCGCATCGCGCACGTCACCGTGCCCCGCATCCCGCGAACGTGCGGCGATGTGTGTCCCTCCAGGGACTCGAGCGTCCCTTTCCTTACGAGAGCGTCCGCGACGAGTTGCTCGTCGGGCGCCGCTGGCGCGTGGCACGCGCTGCGGTCGGACGTTCTGGAACTCGTCCACAACTCCTTCGACTTTTTGAATCTGACGACGAGATTGAGTTGGCACACCTTCGGCACACCTTCCCCTTCGGCACTTCACGTCGCGCGCCCGGGCGAGCGAAGCACGTGTCGTGTTCTCTCCGACCAGGCGACCCACCGGACACGCCCCTTTTGCCACGATGGCGAAGGTCGCGAGCAACAGCACCCTGCCCTGGGTAGAGAAGTATCGCCCCACGAAGATCGAGGAGATCGTGGGCAACAAAGAAGCGGTGGAGCGACTGGGCGCGATGGCCACGACCGGGAACATGCCGAACCTGATCTTCACCGGCCCTCCCGGCATCGGCAAGACCACTTCCATCTTATGCCTCGCGCACACGCTGCTCGGCCCCGCGTACAAGGAGGCGGTGCTCGAGCTGAACGCCTCGGACGACCGCGGCATCGACGTGGTGCGCAACAAGATCAAGATGTTCGCGCAGAAGAAAGTCACGTTGCCTCCCGGCCGGCACAAGATCGTGTTGCTGGACGAGGCGGACTCCATGACCAGCGCGGCGCAGCAGGCGATGCGCCGCACGATGGAGTTGTATTCCAGCACCACGCGCTTCGCGCTCGCGTGCAACGCGAGCGAGAAGATCATCGAGCCCATTCAGTCGCGGTGCGCCATCGTGCGCTTCACGCGCCTCAGCGACCAAGAGGTGCTGGAGCGCGTCATGAAAGTGGTCGAGGCGGAGGCGGTGCCGTACGTGCCCGACGGCGTCGAGGCGGTGGTGTTCACCGCGGACGGCGACATGCGCCAGGCGCTGAACAACATCCAGGCCACGCACAGCGGGTTCGGGTACGTCAACCAGGAGAACGTGTTCAAGGTGTGCGACCAGCCGCACCCGCAGATCATCGCCGACTGCGTCGCGCACTGCTTGGCGAACAACGTGGACGACGCGTACGACCGCATCAAGCACCTGTACGCCGCCGGGTTCTCCGCGATGGACATCATCGGCACGGTGTACCGCGTCGTGAAAAACTACAACTCCGAGGCCATGCCCGAGTTCGTCAAGCTGGAGATGATCCGCGAGATCGGGTTCGCGCACATGCGCGTCGGGGACGGCGTCAACTCGCTTCTGCAGATGGCGGGGCTCTGCGCCAAGATGTGCAAGGTGGCGCGGGCGGCCAAGTCGGGCGTCGCGGCGAGGTGATGAAAAAGACGACGGCGAGAGGTTCGGCGCGAATTTCACGAATTTCACGAATCGAGCGTGTGTGTGCGAGCGCGCGTGTGATGGCACGCGACGGTGAACACTCCCGACGCGACGCGCGACGGCTTATTTTTGATTCAAACGCGAAGACTCCCAACAGAACCAGACCGTGGCGAGAAAGCGCTCATAGCATCTGCATCTCCGCCCTCCTCGTCGCCTCGTACGTGCGCGTCAAGTTCATGTGCGTCTTGATCCCCTCGAACTCCACCTTCGCCTGATTGGCCTTGCGCCTGGCCTCCACCATCTTGCGCACGTGCTCGACGTACTCCGGCGCGGCGAACGCCTTGGCCTCGCCCGCGCTCTTGTTGTCTCCCTCATTCATGAAGTGGAGGGTGATGCTCGCGAGGACGCACTTCTTGCTCTCCTCGAGGAGCTCCGCCTCGGCGTGCAGGTCCGCCCACCGCGACCCCAGGTGCTGCATCTGGTGGTACAGCGCGTCGACCTCCTCGGGAAGCGACGTCGCCGGCCGCTGCGCGGGCGCCGCGCCACCGTACGCGCCCTGGTTGAACCCTCCGCGCGGACGCTGCGGTTGCGGTTGTTGGCGCTGCTGCTGCCACCGCGCGTTGTTTTGCTGAGAGGGAGAAGGAGCCTGTTGCCGCTGCGGCTGCGCAGCCTGCGCCGCGCGGGGGGCTTGCTGCGCCTGCGCAGCCGCGGGGCGTGTCTGCTGGTGCTGGTGCGCCGCGTTGTTGGGTTGGGGGGGAGGCGCGGCGCTGTTCGCCGCCGCAGACGCGTGCACGCTCGCGAGCCCAATTTCCCGCCGAGGCTGGGCCATCCAGCGACGAAGCGCCGCGGAGGAGCCGCAGCGCCGAGCGGAGGAAAACATGACGCGGACCTTAGGAGCAGAGCAGAGCGCGAGGGGACTGGACATACCAGGACGAGGCGTGTGCGTGCGTCGGCGTCCGTGTCGCTCCTTGCCCTTGTGTCTTCGCGCACGGGGGCGGGATCTGCTCTAAGATTCGTCGCGCTGGCGTTTGATTTTTTCGCGCCATCGCAGTATTATTTGAAGACTACATGCCATACGATCGTGAAATAATCCGAGTGACGAGGGACCAGTCGCAAAATTCCCGAAAAAAGAAACCGTGATAATAACACCCAACAGGAAGAGGAAGAATGTTGTGGTTTCCGAGAGGCTCGTCGTCGTCCGGCGCGAACCCGCGCGGACACTCCATCCCGCGTGGACCGATCGTCTCGCGTGCGATCGTCCGAGTCGAGCGCAGTCATGACGCCTGGTCAGTCAGACGAGACCGCGCCTTTGATGGCGCGCGAAGGAAGCCGCTCGAGCAGCCTCGACGAGGAGGAGGCTGCGGCAATTTCTTCTCCCGCGAGAAGCGAGCCGGACGTGGACTCCAACCTCATGCGGCGCGCGGGGCGCATCCTCGCCTTCGGCGTCGTGGCCACGGTGATCATTCTGCTTGGGCTCGTCAGTCAGTTCGGCGGGGCGGCCGTCGCGCGCGTCGAGCTCGGCACGCCTCACGACGGCATGGCCGTCGGCAACGTCGTGCACCTCCCCGACGGCAATCTCGCGCACCGCGCGACGCGAACCTCCTCGGCCGCGGACGTCGGCGCGCTGTCGCCCGAGGAGCGCGCCGCGGCGGCGCGCCGCGACGCGGCTCGCGCACGGCGCCAGGGCTCCCGCGAGGCTCGACGGCGACACAGGCAGTGGGACCGCGACACGGAAGACGCCGAGGCGAAGACGCTCGCGCCCGACGACCAGCCTCTGGCGTCGCTCGGGCAGGCGCAGGCGTCTGAGACGGGCGGCGTCGCCGGCGTCTCGCTCAACGGCTGGCTCCAGCTCGAGGAGTGGTTCTACTCGCAGGACGCGCACTCGCTGGTCGACGCCACGGAAGGCATGACGCAGGGGGTGGTGTTCCCTCCCGTGTTTCCAACGCCCGAGTCTCTCGGGTTCGAGTGGGCGTCCGAGGGCGACCTCGTCGCCAAGCTCGCCGCGTCCGTCGGCGAGGACGCCGCAGTCGCGGCGGTCGTCGCGCACCGCGAGAGCTACTTCACCGCCGAGGACGTCGCCGGGCTCCGCGAGCAGGGCTTCGATCACGTGCGCCTGCCGCTCACGTGGGCGGCGTTCGCGTCCGAGGCGGACGAGCCCGAGAAGCTCGTGGCGGACCCCGCGCATCCCGACAAGAAGCAAGTCACGGTGTCTCGCGCGGCGCTCGACCGGTACGTCGCGACGCTGGCGGACGCGGGACTGACGGTGTTGATCGACATGCACACCATGCCCGGCGGGTCGAGCGAGGGCTCGTACAACGGCGTGTTCCCTTCCCCGCCCACGTTCTGGGACGATCCGACGCTGATGACCATCGGGAGAGGCGTCGTGCGCGAGATGTTACGGTGGTACCTGGCGCTCCCCGAGACGTCGCGCGCCGCCGTCGGCGGCTTCACGCTGCTCAACGAGCCCGCGCACTTGCTGCCGGACAAGCGAGACGTGATGCTGGACTGGCTCGCGGGCGCGGCGGCGGACTTCCGCGCGCTCGTGGTGGACCCCGCCCAACGCGTCGGCACGTCTCCGCCGCGTCTTTTCGTCAACCTCATCGAGACGTGCGGCTTGAACGTGTACAACATGGCGGAGTGGATGGCGCGCACGTTCGCGGCGGACGAGTTGCAGTCGTGGGCGGTCCTCGACACGCACATGTATCTCGCGTGGGAGCACTCCGCGCCCGACACGTGGTCGTGCGAGACGGACCCCGAGGAGACCAAAAACGGCATCGCGCGCTTCGTACAGGCGAAGGTGAACGAGATGAACGACGCCGCGGCGAGGAATGGCATCGCGCACACCGCGGTTTCCGAGTGGTCGCTCGCGACGAACCACGACTCCGCGGCTGGATGCCAGGACGCGCGCGTCCTCGAAGCGCTCCGCGAGGCGCAGCGGTACGCGTTCGACCAGGGCGGCGTCGAGTCGTACTTCTGGGGCTGGAAGCTCCCCAGCGCCGGCGCGCACCAGAAATTCTGGAGCGCGCAGTTCCACGGCGCGGAGATGGCCGCGGCGGCCGCCGCGGCGGCCGGCGAAGCCGAGGCGGACGCGGCGGCGGCATCGGACGACGTCCCGGCGGAAGCGGAGGGTATCGCCGCGGTTGAGGACGCCGACGACGCGGGCGTCGCGCTCGCATCTGAAGCCGCCGAGCCCGAGCCCGAGGCGAAGGAGGCGGCGTCTGAAGTCGCGGAAGACGCGAGCGGAGACATCCGAGCCGAACCCGTGGAGCCGGCGGAACCGGCGAAGGAGGCGCCCGCGGAGCCCACCGACGGGCGCGAAGACGAGGCGGCGGAGGTCGATCCCGCGGGACCGGCGGAACCCGCCGAGGCGGTTGCCGGAGGCGAAGCGGCGAGCGTCGATCCCGGCGCGCAGGTTCAGGGCGAGGCGAACGTCGCGATGATCGACGCCGCACGCGAGCGCGCCGAGGCGGAGGCACGCCAGGGGGGAGATGTGGATGACGAGATATCGGCGAAGCGAAAGGCGGTGGAGGCGCGCATGCGGGCGGGCACAAACGTCCAACGGGGCGCCGTCCCGGATGCCGTCGTCGCGCCGGACGACTGGGAGGCTGCCGTCCCGGAGACTGTCGTCCCAGAGGTGGACGAACAGCCCATGTACGACCGTCCCGTCGCGGCTGATGAAAACCCGAGCGTCCAGTCGGAAGCGGCCGCGGCAGCCGAGCCGGTCGTCGAGCCGGTCGAGCCGGTTTCGACTCGAAACCAGCTGACGCGGGTTATGTAGTTAGACACTTTTTGACCGGACATTGCTCGATCGCGATTTTGATCGGGAACGCGAAATCGCGCGTCCGCGTCCTTTTGACAACTTTACCGTACTCCGTACTCGAAGTTTGTACTCCTTCGACCGACATCGCTGAAGGCGACGCGCGTCGTCCAGCGACCTCACTTCCCCGAGCGCTCGCGCTGTATTCGCCGCGTGAGCTTCGTGATGAACTCCCGGACCATCGCGGCTCCGATGGGCGCGCGCCCAGCGGACGAGCGCGCGCCACTGCTCGACGGCAAAACGTCTTCGCGCGGTTCCATTTTCCCCGTTTCTGTCGCGGGCGTGATGCTCGGCGTCGCCGCGGTCGCCGCGGTGTCCGCGGCGTCGTCCGGGTTGCTGAGCACCGACAGCCTCGGCATCAAATGGTCGTACGCCAGGTCGAGACCGGGCCAAGACCCCGTGATCACCACCGACTCCGGCGCGATGCAAGGCACGTGCGACGCCAAAATCTGCACGATGGGTGACCACACCATCGGGGAGTACGCGTACGTGGACAACTGCCTGGACGGCGGCGCGGGATGCATGGTCGACTCCGACCAGAGCGGCTGCCGTCTGTGCACGATCGAGGAACCCGGACCCCCGACCTGGTTCCCCCCGTGTCCCAGATGCGTGTGCTCTGCGTTCGGCGTCACCGACGAGGGCACCATGTGCGAACCGCCCTCGCCGGAGGAGAGGCGGGAGAACCGTCGCGAGAAGAGGAGGAACCGACGGGAGCACAGGCGAGAAAACACAGAGAGAGCCGAAGAAGAAGACGAGGAGGTGTACCCCCCCGTGGCCGCGCCCACGCCCGAGCCCGAGCCGACGGTGTACCCCCCCGTGGCCGCGCCCACGCCCTCGGCGACGCCCACGGCGACGGCTTTGCCCGCGACTGAGGTGTATCCCCCGGTCGCCGCGCCTACGCCCTCGGCGACGCCCGCGGCGACGGCTACGCCCACGCCTGCAGTGTACCCCCCGGTCGCCGCGCCTACGCCCACGGCGACGGCCACGACCGCGAGCACGGCCACGCGCACGTAAATACATACTGTACGCACTTTCAAAGTAAATATGTCAACACCCAGACACCGTCCCCCGAAAACTTCCAACTTCTTTCGGCCGTCTCGGAAGGCGTGATAAAGGACTCGCAGGGCTCGCGCGTAGAAGACTCCTCCCCTTTCACAGTCTCCCGCGCCACCTCACGTGCTCAGCGACCCACATGCGTCGCGCGACCGCCGCCATGTTCGCCCTGTCGACGGTCCTGTGCGCCGTCGATGCCGCGAGGCTCTCCCCGAAGCTCCCCGACCCGCGCGTCGGGGCGTCCGCGGTGACCGCCTCGAACTCGACGGAAGCCACCGGGTGCGAGGCGTGCTGCGGAGGCGGCAGCTGCTCCTCCGCGTTTCGAGGCACGCCGGGAAAGTGTTGCGGGGTGATCGACGGCCGGTCGTTCTGCTGCCCCACGGCCGCCTCTTCCTTCGGCGAGGGGCAGTGCTACCGGCCCGACGCGTCAACCTTCCGTTGTCGCGCGGCGGGCACCTCGAGAGACGGCGACGACCGACCGTCGCCGTGGTACGCCCTGTTCTCGTTGCTCATCCCGGTGGCTCTGCTCGCCGCGTGCTGCATGGCGTGCTTCCGAAAGCCGCGGACGCAGCAGCCCATGCCGGTCGGGCAGCAGTACTACGGACAAGGCGCGCCGCCGCCCGGCACCGCCTACGGCTACCCGACCGCGGGGCAGCCGTATTATCAAAACCAGACCGGAGGAGGATACGGAGCTTCGAATCTCGCCGGTGCCGGTGCGTCCCCGCCGCCGGTTCCGCCGCCGCCCGCGCCTGTACCCGACCCCCGAGCGCCCTCGGCGCCGCCGCTCGCGCAGACGACGCATTATCCGACGACGTGAAGACCGACCGACACGAAGTCCCGCCGTTTTGAAGACTGACCTTCGCTCGACCCTTCGCAGGCGGCGCGGGGCTGCTCGGAGGGCTGATGCTCGGCAGCATGTTCGGCGGTGGAGGAGGCGGGGGAGGCGGAGGATTCGACGCCGACAGCGGCGGGGGGACGTTCGCGGCGGACGGCGGCGGCGGTGGGGACTTCGCGGCGGATAACTAGACGAGTGACAACTCCGCGCCACCGCGCGTTCGAGCGCTTGTGTGATCACTGTGATGAAAGACATTTTTTTCGTCAGTGGCATCCTCGGAAGGTCCGAATCCTAATGTTGGCACCCCTCGATTCGAAGCGCCAGTCGCGCGGGCGCGGGCATCGCGTGCCGTGCGCGGGTCGACGCGCGCGGACGTGCGGTCCAGGCGACCCGTTTCGCGCCTCGGTGTTCGACCGAGCGTGAGCGCGACGCGCGATACGCCTTCGACACGCAAGGCGCGATGGCGGGTGCTCAGCAGAGCTCGCGCGAGACGCAGCGATGCATCGAGAAGGCTCGCTCGGAGCGTCACGGGCCGAACACCCTCGGGTGCAAGCACCCGCAGAATCTCGAGTACGCGTTGTTCTTCGACTACGTGATGAAGTCCTCCGTCGAGCGCAATGGCGTGGAGGCGCAGTGGTCGAAGACGCTGTTCAAGATCGTCGGCTCGCTGCGCAAACTCCCGTCGCGCGTGCGCAGCCTGGAACACGCCAACGCCATCCACGGCGTCGGGCCGAAAACCCTGGACCTGTTCCGGATGTACCTCACCGCGCACCCCCCCGACCCGCCGTCCGACGCGGAGCTCCTCGCGGACGAGCGCGCGGCGGAGGCGACGCGCGCGGCGAAGGACGCGGAGAAGGCGCGGAAGAAGGCGGAGCGCGAAGCGAAAAAGCGCGCGGCGGGTGACGCGCGAGAGAAGAGCGCGCGGGCGCGGAGCGAAGCGTCGACGCCGCGGACGCCCGCGGACGACTTGGGAAGCGCGGCGCGCCGTCGATACGACCCGAGAGGCGTGGACGACGACATCGTCGCCATCGTCCTGGACGAGTCCCCTCCCGGGAGGGGACCCTCCGAGCCGACGCGAAAGAACCGCCGAAGCCCGAAGGAGCCTTCGAAGGACGCCGACGCGGCGCCCCCGCCCAAGCGCGCGCGCGCGCCGGCGAAGGCGCGACCGGCCAAACCCGCGCGTTGGGAGCCGGGGTACCGCACGGCGCCGTTCGCGCTGCTGGCGACCCTGCACAAGCTCCATCTGCAAGGCGAGACTACCGTCGGGAAGAAGCGGCTGATGGACGCCGCCGAGGCGAGCGGCCTGTCCGCGCAGGGCATCTACCCGAAGGGGAACGACCTCGTTCACTCGGCGCGCGGCGACGGCGGGTACCGCGGCGACGGCGCGCGCTTCGCGTACTCGGGGTGGTCATGCTTCAGCAAGCAGCTGGCGAAGGCCCCGAAGGGCTGGCCTGCACCCATGGTCATGACCTGGAGCAACCCCGTGCAGATCCGCCTCACGGACGAGGGCAAGATGCTCGGCGCGTGGATGCACGCCGCGGCGGAGACGAGGGGCGACTGCGCGTGCGGGCTGATGTCCGCCGAAACCGTCGCGCGCGCGGAAGCCGAGCGGCGGCGAATCGTGTTCGGCGCCGCGGAGCCGGACGAACGCGCCCCCGACGCGCGCGAAAGCGCTTTCGACGCGCATACCGCGGAGGCGGGGGAGAGCGCCGCGCCGGACGCCGCCGCGCTCCGGCGCGAGCGCGCGCGCGCGGCGACGCGAGCGGAAATCGCCAGTATCAAGGCGTCCGCTCGTGGGGAGGCGCCGAGTGCGCCCCCCTCCGGCGCGCGCGAGGATGCGCGTTCGCCTCCGCGCGCGCGCGCGGCGGCGGCGGCGGAGACTCGGCGGTCCACTGACCTTCACGCGCCACGCGCGTCGGCGCCGGCGCCGGCGCCGAGCGACGACGACGTCGTCGTCCTCGACGACGACGAAGAGGAGGCGGACGAACGCGATCTGCCCCCTTTTCTTTCGGTGTCTGAACGCCGCCGGTCGTCGCCCGACGACGACGCCGCGCGTCCTCGTGGCACGCGCGACGCCGACGCGTCACCGAGGACCGTCCGCCCGAGCGCCGCGGCGGCGACGCGCGGGGGCGTCCGGGCGCGCGAGCACCCCGCGATGGGCGCCGTCGCCGGGCGCGCGCCGCGGCTCCCTCCGATTTCCGACGGGAAGACGTTCGCGGACGAGTACGAGGTCGTGCTGGTGGTGGACAACCGCGAGCAGTTCGGGGGCGGGCGGCGCGCCGCCGGCCAGAGCCGCTCGGAGCACCGTCTCGAGGAGGTGCGTCGGATCGCCGCGGCGCACGGTGTCGCGGCGGAGGTGGGGCACCTGGAGTGCGGCGACGCGACGTGGGTCGCGCGGCGGCGGCGCGGGAACGCCGGCGCGGCGGACGACTACGTCCTTGACTTGGCGGTGGAGCGCAAGTCGCTGGAGGATCTGAAGCTGTCCATTCAGGACGACCGGTACCGGCAACAGAAGTTCTTCCTGAAGCGAAGCGGGTTGCGGAACCTGGGGTACCTCGTCGAGGGCGATTTCGGGCGGTTCGCCGACCGGCCGGACGTCTCCGATCAGAGCGCGAAAGCCGTGGCGAGCGCGGCGACGCAGACGGAGGTCTGGGACGGGTTCACGGTGATTCGCACCGAGGACGTCAAGGAGACGTTCGACGTCCTGGCGCGCATGACGCTCGCGATGCGCGACCGGTTCGCGCTCGCGCGCGCGGAGGACGGCGCCGCGGCGCGCGCGATACGAAGCGGAGACGAGGAGGAGACGCGCCGCCTGACGCCTCTGACTTTGGCGGAGTACAACGCGAACTTGGTCGTCGCGAAGCGGTCCCTGAGCACGCTCAAGAACGTGTGGGGGTCGATGCTGATGTCGACCACGGGGCTGGGCCCGGAGTACGCGCAGGCGATAACCGACCGATTCCCCACGCCGGGCGCCTTGAACGCCGCGTACGCGGACGCCGGGTCCGCCGAGGCGGCGGCGGCGCTTCTCGCCCACACGCCCGTGTCGGGGAATCGAACCGTCGGGCCGGTGGTGAGCAAACGCGTGTACGCGACGTTATTCGGGCACGAACTCACGCCGCTCGCGTGAGGCGGAGATGACGGCGAAAGCGATAGTCGCGAGCATCGGCACGGTCGCGAACGCGTCCGTCGTTTTTAATACCGTATAGTACGCATCACGCGCGCGACGTTCGTCACGCGTTCGTCACACGTACACGTACCCCGGGCGCGCGTACCTCGGCATGCGCCGCGGCGATCGCAGGTACGCGTCTAGGCGCGGCCGCGCGCGCGTGGTCTCCAGGAACGCCCCAAGCCTGGGCAGATGGAACACGTCTGCGAAATCGGGAACGTGCTCATCCTCCGAGAGCTCCAGGAGCTCGACGAAAAGCGCCAGGTCCACGTAACTCGGTTCGGTTCGACTCAGCAGGAAACCGGTGTCGCTCCGTTCGAGAAGCTCCTCGAACGCGCCGAGCGCGGAAAGACTCCGCTCCGCGACGGATAGATCGTTGACGCGTTTCGTCGCTCGGTACTTCGCCGCGGTCGTCCGCGTGAGCCTCTCCGATGCACTCCGCGCGGCTTCCTCGCGAAGCGCGCCCGCGGAGTAGTGCTCGCCCTCGTGCGTCAAGCCGTTATTCCGCAGCGTGCAGAAGTAAAACGCGAACAGCGAGTCCAGGCGCGCCTCCTCGGCGGCGTCGTCGCCCGCCACGCCGCACTCGCGCGCCAGGAACCGTGTGATGGCCGTTTCCTGGCCGATGCGAAGCGGCGTGCCGTCGGGAAGCGCGTGCGCGGCGTCGTGGCTGGTCAACACGGGCAGTTTACCGAAATCACCGCGCCATTCCGGGACGGAAGCGGGCTTCACCTCGTCCGTCCACTTCTTGAAGCCGACGACGTCGAAATGGTAAGGACACCCCGTCGACTCGAGAATCATCCTCGACACCTCCGCGCGGTTGCGCATGGGCATGTACGACAGAGTGAATCGAGGTGGCGTGGTTTCCGGGTTATGCTCGGCGCCGCCGCCTGGAAGTGACGCGCGCCGAGACGTCGACCACAGGTCGACGGATTCGTACAAGTGCGCGCGGTACTCCTCCGCCTCCTTCTCCTCATGCGCGTGCGAAGTGGCGGACGACGACGCTCCGGCTCGGAAACCGGAGGATGCCCGATATCCGACTCGGGCGCGAGAGACGCGCCTTAGTGTCGCTCTATGCCACGGAAACGACACACCGTGGGCTGTCGACGACATCGCGAGCATCCTTCGCCTCCGCGCGCGCGCGCCTCGTTGTGTCGTCATCGACACAGGACGTCTGAGTTTCGGCGAAATAAGCACGTCGGAGTTTCCGATACGTACGCCCACACCACAACACGCGACGAGCAGTGCCAGCTTTCGCGCGCGCACGCGCGGTGATGCCGATGACGACGCTCGCTCGGACGCGCGCGTTCGTCCCTTCGCGTCCCGGCGCGCTGTCTCGCCGCGGTCGCGCCCAGCGGAAGACGGCACCCCTCTCGTGTCTCCCGCGGAATCCGCCTTCGCATCGTCCACCTCGACTCGCCGTCTGCGCGCGCGCGTACGACAAGACGTGGTCCAACCCCGCGGGCCAGGTGCTCACGCCCCTGGTGGACGGCGTGGTTTGGGCGGCGGAACGCCCGTTCACGTGGAATTCAATCGACGTCGGCGGCAAGATGGGCGTAGTGAAGCTCGAGGACGGCGCGCTGTGGGTCCACTCGCCCGTGGACCTGGACGCGCCCACGAAAAAAGCCATCGACGCGCTGGGTCCGGTGCGCCATGTGGTATCCCCGAACTACGAGCACGTCAAGTGGGCGGCGCAGTGGAAGGCAGCGTACCCAGACGCGACGCTGTGGGGATGTCCCGGTATGAAACGGAAGTATCCCGAGATTTCGTGGGACGAGGAGCTGGTGGACGGCGAGGGGAACTTCGGCGGCGCGCGCGCCGAATTCGCGGCGACGTGGTTCGACTGCGAGGCGAACCCGTTCACGGGGAAGCCGTTTTTCAACGAGACGGTGTTCGTGCACAAGCCCTCGCGCGTGTTGTTCGTCACGGACGTGTTCTGGAACTACCCCGAAACTCCTAAACTCCCGCTCGGCACCAAGGCGTGGAAGTTCGGCATGGACCGCGTGTACCTCCCGTTCTACAGGAAAGCCATGGTGACGGACGCGACGAGGTTCGCGGCGAAACGCGACGCGTTGCTCGGAGGCGACGCGTTCGACGCCGTGTTGCCGTGCCACGGCGCGTTCGTGGCGTCGGGCGGCGCGAAGCTCATCGCGGAGCACCTGGGTAGCTCGTGATACGCGTAGAGATACGCGGTAGAGCGAGCTCGAGTAGTAGTACAA
>Ga0181559_10004469_pt1 | contig 13577 bp, 12 predicted proteins | sample 011ome_21_FD_133752 | JGI IMG/M metagenome (GOLD analysis project Ga0181559, IMG submission 133752) | Coastal salt marsh microbial communities from the Groves Creek Marsh, Skidaway Island, Georgia - 011508AT metaG (megahit assembly) | ecosystem: Environmental > Aquatic > Marine > Intertidal...
CTAGAATTAAAATACGTTCGCGGATCAATGAGTTAAGCATGGGCAGGCAATATACAGGGGTGCTGAATGAATACAATTGAAGTTTGTAGGCTGTGTGTTGAAAATAATTAATGATGAGAAAAAGGCTATACCCCACTAATATAGTCGGGTATAAAACGCCTTCTTAAACAACAGTATCAAACAGCACCGCGATAACATGATTGAAATTTCCGCCAGCGCGCAAACGTACTTGACAGAACTACTCGCCAACCAAGAAGGTGAAGACACCGCAATCAGGGTCTTTGTTGCCCAACCCGGCACGCCTCAGGCAGAAACGTGTATCGCCTACTGCCAAAAAGGCGAAGAGCAGGATGGGGATGTTGCGGTCGATTACGACGGCTTTCGAGCCTGGTTTGAAGGGCGTAGTGAAGCGTACCTACTCGATGCGGTAGTGGACTACCAAGAGGATCAGATGGGTGGGCAATTGACCATCAAGGCACCAAATGCCCGCATACCGAATGTTGGACCTGATTCGCCGCTTGAGGACCGCGTTAATTATGTGTTGTACAACGAAATAAACCCTGGGTTAGCGTCACATGGGGGTATGGTGACATTGGTTGAAATCACCGACGACATGCGAGCGGTGCTGCAATTTGGTGGGGGATGCCAGGGGTGTGCAGCGGTCGACATTACGCTTAAAAACAGTGTCGAGGGCACCTTGATGGAGCGGGTTCCGGAACTGACTGCGGTGGTTGATGAAACCGATCACACGTTCACGGAGAATGCCTACTACAGTTGAGCAGTCGGCTGCAATCAGGACCGCGGCAGCTCTGCGTGAGTGTGATCTACGTCGGTACGATCTGAAGGCGATCGTGGCGGGGTAGGTACAAAGCGGTTTGAACTTGACGCGATTCCATACCTTCAAACAAGCGCCGGTACCGGCTCAGTTGGCTTTGATACCGAGCGCTTTCTTCAGCTAAGAAGTTTGCCAAGTCTGCGCCGGCATGGTAGCCAGATTTGTAATCTATGATCCAGCGTACGTCCTGGGCATCAATAAACGTGCGGTCGATGATTACATTTACGAGCTGTCCGTCGATGAATCCTGAGAGAGGCAGTTCGCAAGCCCAGGCTTGATGACGATTACTGAGGATCCAGCGTCCTACCTTACTCTCCAGCGTGCGCGTCAGCGTGGCTTCGATTTGTTTACTTTGTGCGGCGATTCGGTCAGACGTACTGCCGGCAGCCCGCAATAGCTGCGGGATTTTCTCCATGAGATGTTGTCGCTGGCTGATGGACACCTGCTCGACACCGATTCTGCCAATGCGTTCGAGGATTTGGTGCAACACAATCCCCACGCGACGTGCGTGCACTCCGGCCCAGTTGTACTCTACCTCTGCCTCTGAATGCGTCGGGCTGACTTCAGGGTGCCAGAGCAAAGATCGTCCAGTGGCTGGCGCCCAGTGTGCTGCCACGCGCCGAAGATTTTGGTCGCGAGTTTGCAGTGAGATATTGATGGTGGTCGGCATCTGTTCTTGCGCGTTTTCAAAAGCGTCGAGAAAGTCTGCTTTGCAGGTCTCCCAAAGAGCTCTCAGTAGACTCCCTGCTGGGGGTTTAACCGTGTCGAGAGGTTTCGAATCGTCGTGATCTAGTGTAGCCGACAATATCAGACGTTCTTTCGCGCGCGTCGTTGCCACGTAGAGTAAGCGCTGATTCTCGTAAGCCTCCCGCGCCTTTTGTTGTTTGCGAATCAATTCAATGAGTGGAGAGTTACCCGCCTCTTGCGACGCTTTCAACGGTGCCAACAGCATTTGTTCGCTTTGACTGGCGGAAGTGAATGGAAGCCAATGCAGTAGGCTGGCTTCTCGATTGCCGGGTCGTCGTCCGAGGCCTGGAAGCACAACCAAATCCCACTCTAATCCCTTGGCGGCATGCATGGTCAGCACTTCTAGCTTAATGTCATCGTCGGGCGGGTCACCTTCGGTCTGCTGCTGTAAAATCAGCTCTTGAAAGTCATTCCAGTCTTGCAGCGCTCCATCGTTTTCAGCTTGCTCCAGCACGTTGAGGAAAATATCAGCATCCAGCAAATCAGTTTGGGGGTGCAATGTGCATTGGGGGCCACCGAGACGGTGCCACACGCCTTCAACCAAGTCGCGTACCGAGCGCCTGCGCCATTGTTGCTGAGCATCCGCCAGTGCGCTGAAGACGCGCTGTGCACGCGACAGGGCGTCATCGGGTAGTCGTTGCAGTGCATCCTGATCAAATATTGATCGCCCATCGCCGGCGAGCGTATGCAGTTCAGATAAGGTTAATCCGCACATGGGCGAGCGCAAGATTGATAGCACAGCCGTGATGTCGGCTGGGTACAAGACACTGCGGGTGATGGCTAACAGGTCTTGAACAACCGAGCGACTGACTAAGGGGTCGAGTTTAACGGCACGAAAAGGAATCTGGTGCCGCGCAAGGGCGGGTATGATGGCGCGTAGATGGCTTCGGGCTCGCACGATAATGGCGGCCTTATACTGCGGGTTGCCGGCATTTTGCTGCAAGGTCAGCTTGATTTGATTGACGATCGTCTCCGCTTCTGCGGCTTCATCTGCCAAGGCGTAGAGACTCACGTTGCCGCCGTTACCGCGTCCCGCCCTAGAAGATGCATAGGCTACCGCCCCGGCCGAGATATCTTCTGTATCCGGAAAAATGGGGCCTAATTTGGCGTTAACCCAGTCAACAATCTCCTGGCGCGAGCGAAAATTTTGGTCGAGCTTTTCAGCGTTGAGCAGGAGGTCTCCAATGCCCTGATCCCGGCTGCGAATAAACAGCCCAACCTCGGCCTCTCTGAATCGATAGATCGACTGCATTGGATCGCCGACCAAAAATAGCGTGCGGCCGTCGTCGGGCTGCCAGCCTGCTGTGAGCTTTTCAAGCAGATGTAACTGTCCCCAATTGGTGTCTTGAAATTCATCAACCAAAATATGTTCGATGCGATGATCCAGATAAAGTCCAAGGTCAGAGAAGCCCTGTTCTTCGTCTCCCAGACCGCGCAAGGCTGCGGCGGCCAAGCCCGTATAGTCGCTCTGGCCTGCGCGCGCAAAAACCAGTTCCAGTTCTAAAGCGGTACGTTTGAGGACGCGTACTAAGGCATCGAGGACGCGCCATTGTTGATCGCTGTAACGGGGAGTGGGCAGTTGGCGTGCATTTTCTAATGCGTGAGCGCACGATGGATGTTCGCTGAACGCTGCCAGGAGTTCGAGAAACCTCGCTTTTTCCTCAGTCTTGGGCGCAAATCCCTGTTTGACGTTGACGGTTTTCCGAAACTGACCATTGCTGTTCTGCGGCAGCAGGGCTTGAGCCAAGCCCTGCCACATGGGTAGACTTTCAGCCGCGGGTGAGGGCAGATGGGTGGCGTCTAAAAACACGCCCAATTTTGATTCCGTCTGGGTATTAGCGAGGTTCTTAGCGGCAAAGCGTAACAGCTTGAGTAACTCATCTGGCATCGTACCGCTTAATTTCAGCAGAGTGTTCAGCGCCTGATGCGCGGTATTCAGTTGTGCATTCACAACTATCGTGAGCGTTTCCTCCAACCGATGACGCTGCAATTCACCCGTGACATTCAGAGCACGTAACCATTGGTCCCGTTTGCTTAACAAGTTCGCCAGCAGATTCTCAAGGTCCTGAGCCCGATGGTCACGCCAATCAAGTAAGGTTTCCAAATCCTCGGCCAGATCATCATTATCCTCTACCAAAGCAATCACATTCCTTGCGGCCCGCCGGTAAAGTTGTTGCACGTTGTCTGCGGGGGCTGGGACGGGGCCTAGCGCGCTGGCAACCGGCATACTGCGCGCCAAGTATTGATTGAAACTGTCGATGGTACGAATCTGCAATCGGTGCGGGTTGGCGAGGAGCTGCCACTGCTCTACTTTGTCTCGAATGGCTTGGGCTTTGCGCAAGGGCGCCTGCTCGTGGGGCTCTGCCGATTCAAAGTCGGCGTCGAGGTAGCGTAACACTCTTTCCCGCATCTCTGCGGCTGCTTTGCGGGTGAAGGTGATTGCCAGTATTGCTTCGGGTGCATCCACTACCGCGAGCAGTCCAAGATACCGCTCGACCAGTAATGTGGTTTTGCCGGACCCTGCGGGTGCCTGAACGATCATAGAGCGCGAAGGCAGGACGGCATTGCGGCGGGCTTGTGGGTCACTCATCTGTTGCGGTCTCGATGAGATCGTCTTGCACTGTGCGTTCCACGATGCGACACAGGCTGTGCAGGTGACACTGTTTGCATTCGTTGATGTCTCTTGGGTCCACAGCTGCATATCCCGTGGCGAACGTCTCGGCGAGAGACTGCAGCTGAACTTGCCATGCGTTTAAGAGATCATCCCAGGACGTTTTTTCTTTATAGGCGTAGCCTTCCTGTTCAAGTGGCTTTAATCCGGGAACCCCGGGGTCGTCTTTGGCCAAGCCGTCGAATCTGATGAGTTCAGGCCGCAGGGTGGCAAATGAAATCACGCCGGGCGGTGATGCCATACTCACCGCGTAGGCAGGTAACTGTGGATCAACCATGCGCGGAATGGGTAGCCAATCAGTCTTGTTCGTCAGTCCCGTTTTATAGTCGATGATCATGATGCTGTTGTCCGCTAGCAAATCAATTCGATCGATGCTGCCTCGTAACGTAAAGCCTGCCAGTTCAATGCTGATCTTGGCCTCGTGTTCCAGCACACGAAACGCTTGTCTCTGTTCTTCAAGGGCCAACCAGCTAACCAGTAATCGAACAGCGCGTCGACGTTCCAGAATCAAACCCGCGGCTGATAAGGTGTGGCGATAATCTTTGGTGAGCTTAACCAAGGCGATCTCAACCGCCTCGTCAACACGGGCATTGAGTTTTTCTCGATCCAGCTCCGCTAATTGACCGCTGCCATAAAGATCGCTCCAAAAATGTTCCAAAGCGTCGTGGAGAATGGTGCCGCGCTGGCCGGGGTTTAGCCCGGGTCTGGGTGGCGTGGCGTCTCTTGCCTGCAGTCGATGTTCGGCGAAGGCGCGAAATGGACAGCTTGATTGATGTCTGAGTACGGCCGTCCCACCGGAGACCTGCTTAAGTTCGAGTTGTGGACCTTGTTGATCTGGCTCCGATGGCGCGAACTCGGCGTCTGCGTGAACTGTGGGGTGCTCCGCGGATTCAACGCGACAATTATCGAGTAGGGGGGTGACGTGCCGACTGGCGTCGTCGCTGTCATTTACAAAGCTGCCCGTAATGACGGGTGCGGTGCGCAATAGGCCCCGTAGTTTTACCTTCGCCAGGGCTAATGCGCTTTCGCTGGTTGCGTTCGGCAGCCCTTTCTGCAGGGTGGTAGGGATGAGCGGATCGCGTCGCGCCGGACCCGGCCAGTGTTCACTGTTCAGGCTGGTTATCCAAATTGCGTCAAAAGAAGAGCCCAGCGCTTCTTCCACGCCCATAATTTCAAGCGGGACGCCCGGATTGAGCTCTCTGAACACTGAATTGCCGGCTCTTTCGGATATGAGATTCAGTGCGTGCATTCGCGTTACGGGCTTCGTGAAGGCAACGTCTAGAGTGCTGAATTGTTCGAGCAAGGCTTGCCAGCGCTGTCTTAACTGGTATTCCCGGCTATCCAGAGTCCGACCTTGAGCAAATCCCAAATCACGCAACTCCTGGTCGAAAAGAGCTGCCCATTCAGATGGCCACTGCGTGTGCGTGTTGGTGTGTCGGGTCTCTTGCCAACGGCTCAGAGCCTCGACCAGTGCGGGGGCATCGGCCTGTTCGAGGCTCCACTGCAATTCGCTCACGGTCAAGTAGTAAGGCGCGCGCTGATTCAAGTGATACAGACATTTGGCGCGTGCAAAGGATTCACCGTCCGCGCCCGTTAAATAAGGGGAGCGCAGCAGGGTGGTGGCCTGCGGTTGGCTCATTTTACCTGGATTAAGGTACAACATGGCCAGTGCCTCTGATATCAGTGGCCAGTTACTGAGCGTTTTGCCTAGTGAAATATGCCACGGCTCTGTCTCGTGGCTGCGTAAAACGAAGCCGTGCGGATCAAAAACTTGGCGGAGAATTCGGTCGACCCGATCCACCCGGCCGGTTAGATCGGGCACAACGATCGCGATTGACAGTCCGGTGTCGGTTTCTAGTGTTTGTCGCGCCCACCGGGCGGCTGCAATCAATTCTTCGTCGGGTGTGGAACACTCGGCGATGGGTATCTGTGACTCATACATAGCCGGCAACGTTGAATGGATGATCTTGGTGCCTTGTGCTTCGCAGGCAGCGAGCATCGATTGATAAATCGGTGCAATGGGCATTTCGAAACCCAAAAGTCTAATAGTGCTGGGTGCTTGAATCTGCTGTTGTGCGATCAACTCCGGCAGGATGTTTGCGAACTGCCACTCGTCAATGAGCCCTTGTTCTCTGCATACCTGTTCGTAGGCCTCGACCCACAGTTGGAATTGACGATTGTCTCGCGACATAGACAGATCGGACCACTGTGAAGGATGGGGTAAGAGGTGTTCGTGAACAGTACGCCACGCCTGTAGTGCAAGTCCGGCAACTTCTGGCTCACCAATAAAAACCTCGTGATTGATGACAGATTGCCAAATGGCTTGAGCTTGTTGGTTGTCGATCGGAATACGTGGGTCCTGATTGGACAAGTGATACTCATTACGCAGCGTAGCAAGCCAGGCATTAAGGCTCAGTATGGGGTCGGCGTACCAAGCATTGAGGCCTTCTGCACGCTTATGCGTAGCCTGCAGTCGGGCCTGGTTCCTGGCCAAACGTGGGGTTGGCGTTAACTGGACATACATTGATGAATCAATCACGGCCGGATTGTATCTTAATCACGCTAGATTTGACGAAGTGCAATGTTCGAATTAATCCCGTGTCAGCATCCCGGGGAGTTTAATCGGGCCAAACTGGCGGGCGCGCGAATTGTGTGGTGTGGTTTTGTACTGGCAGATGAGTTGGCGCCACGCTAGTGCGCCAAGCGTTACGCTGTGCAGTCCGGAGATACTCATAATTTGGCGAAAACGAGGCAATCGGTTTAACTAATCTGCGTAGATTCGGTTAGAATTTGGCTTGTGGGTTGAGCGCAGCACAGGATCCGCTAGACGGGTTACGACGTCGGGCAAATAGACAATAGCAAATCACAGAGCAACAACGATAAAGGGCAAAAGATGTGGCATTTGATAGAAGACTTTTTTGATCAGAACATTGTAATGAAAGCGATGATCGGATTGGGTTGGTTATGTTTGGCAATAATGCTGGCGAGCTTTGCCGAAGCCTCATGGACTAAATTTATAGCGCCACTGTTGGGTAGCTAGCCAACCCATGTGGCTGTCGTCGTTAAGTGAACCCCAGCGCGTTGCATTTCTGCGTCTGGCGCACAATGTCGTAGTCTCGGATGGGTTGCTAGACCCTAACGAAGAAGGGATGTTGGGAGATCTTGCCCGTGAGATGGGTTTATCTCCCAGCGAAGAGATTGAATATCTGGAACTCGACGGTATTGACCATATTTTTAATGATCGCCGCTCACGAATCATTGCTTTGCTGAACCTGCTAAAGGTGAGCTATGTTGACGGTGCCTTTGAAATTGAAGAGGAATGCCTGCTCAAGCAGATCAGTGAGTCCTTTGCCGTGAATGACTCGGAGTTTTTGTTGTTGGATAACTGGGTCAAGCGCTTGCGCAGCCTCGAAGATGAAGCGTTGAGCTTGATTGATCGCGAATAATCGCAGTCTAACGGCGCTCGCGAGTCTGGCGCCGGATCCTGCCGTCAGCGGCTGACTTCAAGCAAAGTTCCAGATTGGTGAGTCTTTGATTGACGGTTTCTGCATCAAACTGTCGGTTGGAATCTGTTCTAAATCGAATACCACAGCGAAAGCCGCCCGCGTGGCCCATACAGTTGTGGACTATGCCCACAATGTCCCTGATGACGAGGGAACCTCGGGCCAGAGAAACAAAAACCCGCGTATTTTGTGCCAGCGGCTGGTCGATTAAGAGAGCTAAACCGTGTCTGTTAAAGTCGACTGATATCCCCTCAAGTGAAACCCATCGGCCCACTTTGCGCACATGTACAATCAGATCGTGGGCGTTATAGCGAGGGTGGGCGCGACGTTCGTTGAAATCTTCGTTGAGCATTCCAAAAAAATAGAGTAGCTCGCCGATGGATGCTGTGATCTGCTCCGCAGAATCCTATAAGTCGATCAGCAGCACGCGTTTAGCTTCGTTGAGTTGTTGGGCCAGTGCTGCTGAACCGCCTTTGTCCGGGTGCACGCGTTGCATCAGGCGTCGATGGGCGTTAATGACCGTCGTTGCATCCACGGGTGTGTCTTCTAAGCCTAGCGTCGCAACCGCTTGTTGTTTGCTCATGCCCGGCTCTCTGGCACGAGGGGGTTGAGAATGCTCGGTGTTGGGACGCATGAAACGCTGCGCGACCAGCATCAAAAAAATCACGAGGGAGACAAATATGAGTATTTTCAAAAGCACATTACACTCGATGTAGAAGTCCGTATGATGCCACTGATTCTACCCTTACGCTTGGCCGATCACGATTTTGGATCAAACGGACATACAGAGTTGGCTGGATGAACTTCGCGTCGAGCATCGCGATTTGGATGTCGTGATCAAACATTTGATCGATGGCCACCACCACGACGGATTGCGAATCGCGCGCTTGAAGAGGCGTAAGCTAAAGTTAAAAGATATGATCATTAAGCTAGAAAGTGAGTTGATCCCGGATCTTGATGCATGAGTGAATCAGTCAAGCCATTGACCGTCGCGATTTCTTCTTCCGCACTGTTTGATTTGTCGGCGTCTAACAACGTCTACGTAGAGCAAGGTCTGGAAGCGTATCGGCGTTATCAAATTGCTCAGGAAGACGTAGAGCTAGAGCCCGGAGATGGGTTTTCATTGGTGGAAAAACTCCTAAATATCAATAAGTTATTGGGCAAGAAGAGAGTCGAAATAATACTGCTGTCACGCAATTCTGCGGACACAGGATTACGCGTATTCAACTCCATCGCAGCCTATGGCCTGGATATCACCCGAGCAGCATTCTGTGGTGGCCAGTCACCTTATCGTTACATCAATGCATTTGGTTGTGATTTGTTTTTGTCGACTGATGCAGAAGATGTTAACCAGGCTCTGGCGCAAAATGTGGCGGCCGCCAGATTGATGGGCCGTCATCGACGGGCAGTCTCGATTGCCGATGAATCAACGCTGCAGGGGCACAGCAGCGACAGCTTAAGGATTGCATTTGACGGTGACGCGGTCTTGTTCTCGGACGAGGCCGAACAAATATTCCAAAACAACGGTTTGGAAGCGTTCGCCGCGAATGAAGTTGACCAGGCCCAGGAGCCTCTGGCCGGCGGACCGTTTAAAGCCTTTCTGAGTGCCCTGCATGAACTGCAGCAGGAATTTCCCGAAGGGGAAAGTCCGATTCGCACAGCGTTGGTCACTGCGCGCAGTGCGCCGGCGCATGAACGGGTGATACGTACCTTGCGGGACTGGGATATCAGACTCGATGAATCACTGTTTTTGGGGGGGATGGACAAAACCCAGTTCTTACGTTCGTTTGAAGCGGATATATTCTTCGACGATCAAGCTGGTCACTGTGAGAAGGCCTCTCTGCATGTCGCAACTGGTCACGTGCCAAGCGGGATTACGAACGAGTCTTGAATTCTAAATATATTTGGTTATGATTGCGGCGCTTTTTATAACCTAGTTAAGCTAAGACGGGTGGTCACATGAAACTGCAGCAACTTAGGTATATCTGGGAGGTCGCTCACCACGACTTAAACGTCTCTGCTACCGCACAAAGTTTGTACACCTCTCAGCCTGGCATCAGTAAGCAAATTCGCCTGTTAGAGGATGAACTGAATGTGGAGGTGTTTGCTCGCAGTGGTAAGCATCTAACGCATGTCACTCAAGCCGGGGAGGCCATTATCGAGATGGCAGGCGACATCCTGCGGCAGGTGAATGCGATAAAGCAGATCGCGCAGGAGTACTCGAACGAAAAAGAGGGTAGTCTGTCCATAGCAACGACACATACCCAGGCAAGATATGTTTTGCCGGCAATCATCAGTCGCTTTCGTGCTGATTATCCGGATGTCAGTCTGCACATGAACCAGGGTTCGCCGGAGCAGATTTCAGAGCTGGCGGCAGCGGGTGAAGCGGACTTCGCCATAGCAACGGAAGGCCTTAATCTCTTTAACGATTTGATTATGATGCCTTGCTATCGCTGGAATCGAGCGGTTGTTGTGCCGAAAGATCATCCTTTGTGCAGTCTTTCTTCCCTCACCTTAGAAGACGTTGCGCGCTATCCAATCGTGACCTATGTGTTTGGATTCACTGGCCGCTCAAAACTTGATGAGGCCTTCAGACAAGTGGGTTTGTCGCCGGAGGTTGTGTTTACGGCAACCGATACCGATGTGATTAAGACCTATGTGCGGTTGGGTTTGGGGGTTGGGATCATTGCGCAGATGGCCTTTGAGCCTAAAATAGACGACGATCTGGTGGCATTAGATGCGTCTCACCTATTCGAACCCAGTGTCACGCATATAGGCTTTCGCAAAGGCACGTTCCTGCGCCGATACATGCTAGATTTTATTCAGGCATTTGCGCCGCACTTGGATCAAGAATTGGTCGAGGCTGCGGTGGCCTGTTCTACTAAGGTCGAACGGGATGCACTGTTCGCCGATTTAATGCTGCCGCGTAAGTGATTCCGTTCATCTAGCCGGCGAAATCAAGGAGCAACGTCTTGGACATTCTTTGTTTGGATCTTGAAGGGGTTTTAATCCCTGAAGTCTGGCAGGCGGTTGCGTCAGCGACCGGCGTAGTTGCATTACAAAAAACTACGCGGGACATTCCTGACTATGATGAATTAATGCAGTACAGACTGGGTATCCTCCGCGAACAGGGGATACGGATGTCTGATATCGTCGCACAGATCGATAAGCTAGAGCCTCTGCCCGGGGCAAAGGCTTTTCTCGATTGGGCGCGAGATTCGTTTCAAGTGGCGATTATTTCCGATACGTTTTATGAATTTGCTAAGCCGCTGATGAATAAACTGGGGCAACCAATGCTGTTGTGCCACCAGCTACACATCGAGAACGACGAGATCGTCGATTATAAAATCCGTCAGCCAGATCCAAAACGCTGTAGTGTTCAGGCCTTTAAATCCCTGAACTATACGGTTTACGCAGCGGGTGACTCATTCAATGACGTCACGATGTTAGATGAGGCGCATCATGGGTTTTTCTTTCAGGCACCAAAAAATGTGGTTGAACAGTTTCCCCAGTACCCCCGTGCCGAGAACTACACAGAGCTGCAGCATTTGCTCGAAACTACAAAGTGAGGCGACGTAACCGTACATCGGCCTTTGACCGGCCCCACTCCCGGATGAAGTCTAGGCGCAGTCGATGCGCTGCTGCGGGTTGATTAGGCACCGCGAAACCGTCGTACCTTGCGTATTGGGGTAGTGTCCAATAACTGGCCAGATCCGCGCACACATAGGCCGAAGTTTGGGCCCCGGCGGGTTCGGCCGATACCCGAATGTTTATTTTTTCATCCAGACGCATAGCCAGCTGCAGCAGCGAATGGCCGCGCTCAAGTAAGGGTTTGCTGTCAGAGATCAATATCCGAATGTTCACATTCGGAGCGCGTCGTGCCAGTTCAGAAAGAGAGGCATAAACAGAATCCTGATCAAACAGAACCGGATCCAAATTTGGACTGAGGATATACAACTGGCGTTTGGCTAAAGCGATCGTGCGTAGCAACTGTTGGCGTGCTTCGATTAGCCCACTGAAGGTGTATGTGTTCGAAGGTTTAAGCGGGGGCGCTTCGGGGGCGGGAATGGCTTTATCATCACTGTCCGTTGGGCCACTGACGTCGTTTTTGTGATCCACATTGACGAAAGAGTTTAGTGGCAGTCCTGAGGCATTAGAAAACACTAACGGTAACAAAAGCTCCATGGCGATATGGTCGATGTCGGCTTCCTGAAAGGTCGTCCCGTAAGGCAAAAATCCACCCTTGAGGTAAAAGGGCTCGGCATAACTTTGTGAATGCAGAAACAAACGTTCAAATCCCTGCGATTGACCTTCGTCAACAGCGGCTTGTAGCAGCAGTGCGCCGATGCCCGTGCCGCGATGATCCTGGAGTACGGCCATACGACCAATCTGGCCGGTTGGTAGTAACCGTGCGCAACCGATAGCGCGTCCTGAAGGATCCTTCGCGAGGAAGTGTGTGCTGCTTGGATCCTTGCCGTCCCATTCCAAATCGCGAGGCACGTTCTGCTCGTTGATGAACACCTGTTCGCGAATGTTTTGAAGCGCCTGATAGTGCTCAGTCCAATCGACCTTGATCACCTCCACTGTGGGTTTCATCTCGTGTTCCAAACCTGTGACTCGCTTAAATCCAGGGTTAGTCTTCCCTACGAGCCAGTGCCGCCGCAGCACCCAAGTAGTTTTCTGGTCGCAAGTGCGCCAACTCTGCCTGAGCTGCAGCGGGTAGATCTAATTCAGTCAGAATCGAGTTGAACAACGTTTCGTTCATCGGTTGTCCTCTCGTAGCCGCCTTGAGCTTTTCATACGGCTCTGACATGGCGTATTTTCGCATCACGGTTTGCACGGGTTCAGCCAGTACTTCCCAGCTGTTGGCGAGGTCTCGACTGATTGCTTGGTCGTTCACATCGAGGCGCGAAAGACCTTTAAGCGTTGCTTGATAAGCAATGCTGCAATGGGCCAACGCTGTGCCTATGTTTCGCAGCACGGTCGAGTCGGACAGATCTCGTTGCCACCGAGAAACCGGTAGTTTGCTGGCCATGTGTTCAAGTAGCGCATTGGCTACACCCAGATTGCCCTCTGAATTCTCGAAGTCGATTGGATTGACCTTATGCGGCATGGTTGATGAGCCTGTCTCACCGGCCACTGTGCGTTGAGAAAAATAGTCGATGGAGATATAGCTCCAAATATCGCGGTCGAAATCCAGCAGAATCTGATTAAAACGCATCAGACAATGGAACAGCTCTGCGAGATAGTCGTGCGGTTCAATTTGGGTTGTCCACGGGTTATTGATCAAACCCAGACGGGTGATAAATTGTTCGGACAGTGCGGGCCAGTCCAGCTCGGGGTAGGCGCTAATGTGTGCATTGTAATTGCCCACTGCGCCGTTAAATTTGCCGAGAATTTCGATGTCATCCAGCTGCTGCTTCTGCCGCTTGAGTCGATAGGCGACATTTTTAAACTCTTTGCCGAGTGTAGTGGGTGACGCGGTTTGGCCGTGGGTGCGGGACAGCATGCCCAGGTCTGCATATTCGCGCGCGGTGGCCTCTAGTTGCTGGATTAGGCTATTCATCTGTGGCTGCAAAACTTCATCGCGCGCGTGTTTCACCATGAGGCCGTAGGCGGTGTTATTGATGTCCTCGGAAGTGCAACAGAAATGTACCCATTCAGAAAGGTCCATAAGGGCAGGCCGCTCAGCTAAGCGTGACTTGATGAAGTACTCCACAGCTTTCACATCATGGTTGGTGGTGGCTTCGAATGCTTTAATAGCGGCTGCGGCTTCAGCGTCAAACGAATCTTTGATTTGCTCCACGAAAGCGATGTCGTC
>Ga0181559_10004485_pt1 | contig 13546 bp, 7 predicted proteins | sample 011ome_21_FD_133752 | JGI IMG/M metagenome (GOLD analysis project Ga0181559, IMG submission 133752) | Coastal salt marsh microbial communities from the Groves Creek Marsh, Skidaway Island, Georgia - 011508AT metaG (megahit assembly) | ecosystem: Environmental > Aquatic > Marine > Intertidal zone...
CCCGCGCGCGGCGCTCACCTCGGGAGGCGCGAACAGAGCCACCGTGCTTATGTCCGCCTGCGCGGCGAACTGCTCGTAGGAGCTGTGCTTATCTCTCCGGTACCCGGTGTACATCGGATTGATCGACGGCACGAACGAGTTCACCGTGGACCACACGTACACGTTCTCGTCCTCGCTGCCGCAAACGATGAAATCCGCGGCGTTGGAAAACGACGCGCGAATCTGCGAGTTGTTGTTCCGATGGCCTTTGTACTTGCACGCGAGCGAGTACCCGTTCGCGCCGTCGTACACGCGTATCCGCGAGTCGTTCGACGTCACGAGGAGCTTCGTGTCGTCCCCGGGCATGAACTGCAGGCCGGTGACTTTCTTCCCCCCGGGTTTCGTGCTGCTCCTGTTCCGGACGTCCAGCTGGGTGAGGTAATCGAAGCGGACGCCGTCCATCGAGTAAAAGTGGCACTTCCCTTTGTACGACCCGGCCACCGCGCAAGAGCCGTCGGAGGTGAACGTCGCCGCGGTGACCATCTCGCCGATGTCGACCCAGTCCGCGACGCGATGATCCGGGATGTTCCAAAACCGCAACTTACCGTCCAGCGAGCCGGAGAGGAAGTACTTGTCGTTGATCGGGTGAAAGTCGATCGCGGTGACGAAGTCTTGATGCGAGAATATCCGCAGACACTCATCCATCGTCATGTACCACAGCCTCACGGTCTTGTCCATGGACGACGACAACAACCAGTTCGTGTGCGACCAGCACAGGTCCAGGACGTCGCCCGTGTGCCCGGTGTACTCGCGCAGCGGCTTCGACTTGAAGATCCCCTCGCCGGAGATCTTCCCCTTCTCTCTCTCGCCGAGGCCCAGCCCCGCGCCGTCGCCGGCGCCGGCGCCGGCGGACGCGCCCTCCGCGACGTCGTCGCGGTCGAGCTCCCAGCCCCTGACCACCTTGTCCTGCCCCGCGGTCGCGAGATACTCGCCGTCGTGCGAGAATCGCATCGTCCATATCGCGTCCTGATGCGCCTCGATCCTCTGCACGAGCCGGAGCTCCGTGTACTCCTTGTATATCTTACGGTTCACGTTCACCTTGATGGCGCTCCCGGGGGGCTCGCGTCCGAAACCCGGGTGCGGGGCGGTGGAGTCCGCGGGCGCGGGCTGACCGCTCGCCGCCGCCGCGGCTCGTATCGCCGCCATCGCCGGGTCATCCGCGTTCTCGACGTACCCGGGCCCGCCTTTCTGCTTCGACGGGCTCGCCGGGTCGTCGCCGTGGCCGTGGACGAGGCCCATGCGTTTCTTGAGCCAACGCTTCGGGTTTCTGCCAAACTTTTTCTTCTTCTTCGTCTTCTCCGCGCCGTCCACCGCCGTCTTCGGGGGCTTGGGCTTCCCCCCCGCGCCGCCACCGTCGCCCTGTGACGTCTCCTGCATCCCCTCCCTGAGGTGCATCTCGCGCATCAGCGGCGACAACCCCATGGACGCCTCGAACTCCGCGATCGTCAGCGACCGTCCCGTCTGGAGATCCCGCACGACGGCGGCGGACGCGTCGCCGCCGCCGCGCCCGTCGCCGCGGTCGCTCAGCGTTTTCCCGCCCATCATGCTGTCCGCGGCGGCCTCGTCGACTAAGAACTCGTTCCCTGTGTCCAGGTCTTTGATCCTGAACACCTTTTCCATCTCGAACTCCTTCACCGCGGAGGACGTCGAGCTCTTCGGCGTGCCGTCCCGAGATCCTCCTACGGATCCTCCTCTGGATCCTCCTCCTCCTCCTCCTCCTCCTCCTCCTTCCACCGGCGCGTCGCCGTTCGAGCGTCCCCAGCCCTCGCCGCTCACGCGAACCGCCGCGATCGCGCCCGTCGGCGAGCTCGGGACGGAGTCCGCGGCCTCGCCCGCGGGGTCCGCGCCCGGCGGCGGCGACGCCTGCCCGGTCACGCTCGGCATCGTCGCGGCGACCTCGCTGAGGACCATCGTCCCGCCGTCCAACCCCGCGGGCGCGGCGGACGCGCCGCCGCCGCTCGCGCGCGTCAGCCACGACGGGCTCGGGGGTTCGGACCTGTGATCGGGAGGAGGGCGCGGTGAGTGGTGGGGAGCGGGAAGGGACGCGATCGCGATCGCGGGAGGCGCGCGAGCGAGGGCCGCGGGGACGTTCATTTTATTGGAGCGCGGGAATGTCGAGATCTCGCGCGGATTACGACGGGCGGCGCGTGGGCGCGCACCTGAACGACTCGTTGTCCGCGTCGAAGAACTCGTCCTCGGAGGACATGTCCGACTCGGAATCACCCGCGGTCATCGCGCCGTCGTGCGATCGATCCGCGCGCGTCCACGCTCGCCGCGCGATTTCTGCGCGCGTCCTTTCTGTGACAGACATTCAGAAGAAGTGCAAGTGACCGAAGCGTGCGTCATGCTTTTTTGGCGACTAATTGCCCACTGCCGTTTGTGGGTACTGTACACGTACTGTACTTTAGGTCAGTTGATGCTGATGACTCGGCTCGTTTCGATCGGTGCCAACAACGCAACTAGCCTACCTTCGTAGCAACGATGCAGCGCAGCGCACGTCCGCGATTTTGCCCGTTGAAAACCAAAATCTCGCGCGCACTCCCCTCGCGCGCGACGCACTCCCCGCGTCGACCCGCGGCGGCGAGACCACGCGCGCGCGCCCGCGCTCGCGACGGACCTCGCTCGCACCGCGCGCGCGGACGCGCGCGACGCGGCGACGGCGGCGAGACCGCGGGAGGGAAGAAGAGGGAACGTCGTGAAGCGCATTGTCGTCGAAATAAGGGCACCCCCCGAAGAAAGAGAGAAGGACGAAGACCCCGCGCGTCGTCATGCCGCCGACGTACGAGTACCTGTCCTTGAAGGACGCGTACGACGCGAGAAGGAACGAGGTGAACGTGTACGCGGTCGTCACGGAGTGGACCGTCCCGCGCGCGACGAAAGGGACGGACTACCACGTCGTCGTGAAGCTGTGCGACGACACGGTGGGGGACATCTTAGGACCGGACAACAACGGGTTCACGGACATCAGCGTGAACTTCTTCGCGGCGAAGGACCTCCTCCCGCGCCCGAAGAAAGTCGGCGACGTCATCCGCTTACACCGCCTGAAGGTGAGTCAGTGGGAAGGAAGGACGCAGTTCGTCGCCAAGTGCGGCGCGATGACCGGCGGCGCCGCCGCGGGGGGCGTCGCGAGGTGCCAGTACCTCCTCTTCGACGGCGCCGGGCACGAGCACCCGTCGGACGAGCCGTACACGCGCAGCAGCAATAATTACACGATGGAGGAGGGTAAAGACGCCGGGTTCCTGACGCGGTGCCGCGAGTTCTGGAGAGATAACGCGTCGGTGATGGCGATGAACGACAGCGGGTTCACGCGTCCCATCGTGCGATTCGGCAAGGAGGGCGAGCTCACAGATCTGCACTGCAAGGTTCTGGACGTCGTGAAGAACAGAGGGAAGGTCACGCTCGTGGTGTGGGACGGGAGCGACGCGCGCCCCTTCCCGCCGAGCGTGAACAGCGGCCGTCTGGGCGACTCCCAGGAGCAGAGCCAAGAGGGCGTTAACGGCGGCGACGACGAAGTCGACGCGTACGACGCGCATTACTGGATGCCCGCGGATCCGTACGCGCCGCTCACGGAGAAGGACGCGAGGGAGGACGAGATGATCAGAGACACGCCCGGGATCGGGACCGCGCTGCCGGTCGTGATGCGGCAGTTTGACATCGCGGCGGAGGACCTGCCGATGCCCGGCGCGTGGATCAAACTTCGGCAGCTCGCTTCGTGGGTGCGGGGCGGGCAGATGCAGGCGACGTACGTGCACCAGAGCAAGTGGGCGCCCGCGGAGCCGAACCAGGTGTGGCTGGAGGAGAGCGCGAAGCGCATAGAGCAGCGACGCGTCTCGCAGTGGGCGCCGGAGAACCAGGTCGGGTTGGGGATGAGCCAAGGCGAGAGTCAAGGCGGCGGCGGCGGCGGCGGCGGCGGGGTGTTCGGGATGACGCGCACGGAGTTTGAGAACCAGCCGTTGCACACGCTGCGGGAGATCGTGTGCACGCCGCCGCCGTCGCGGCATCGTTGCGTCGTGCGCGTCGTGCAGCACTACCCGAAGGATGTCCACGACTTTTGCAGGGACGGGACGGAGGACGCGCCCGCGGAGAAGGGCGCCGCCGCGAATAAGCGGAAGCGAGGGCGGGGGAAAAAAGACAAAGAACCGAAATTCGAGTTCAACGTCAGCTTAGTCCTCGAGGACGCGACCGGGAAGATCAAAGCCCACCTCGCGCCGCCGGACAGCGACGCGTTCTTCCACGGGATCCAGCCGTGTAACTTGTGGGAGTCCGAGGTGACGTACGCGCGAGTGAAGGACAAGATGACGAAGCTCACCGACCACAAGCTCGGCGCGGAGAGAGCGGGGTGGGTGCAGTGCTGCGTGATGTCGTACGTCGTCCCGGGTCAGAAGCGCGGGGACCCGCCGAAGCGGTGTTACCGCATCTTCGGCACGAGCTGCGTCGCGTGAGCGAAGAGAGAGACGCGGTCGGTCGGCGCTCGGTGAAACGAAACGAACGAACGTCTCGGCAAGAAGGGAGGAGGACGTCTTCTGTGATGGCATAAAAACCGCATCCATCCTCTTCCGCTTTACCCCGCGCGCGCCTACCGAACGCGTCGCCGCGCCGCGCGTTACTTCTTCCCTTTGGAGACGAAGTTCGACACGTTCTCGAGCCACCGGGTGTATTCCCTCTGCTCCTTGTCGATGTGCGTCTCCATGATGAACCGCGCGAGCGTGGAGTCGATCCCTCTCGCTTCCAAGTACTTGTGGAACTCCTCCTGAACGCTCTCGTCCAGCTCCTCGTATTTCGGCCCCTGGTACCTGTTGCTCGCCATAGAAAACCCGTCGAGCTCGTCGAGCTCCATGCTCTCGGCGTCGGTGTACCGAACCTTCCTCACCTCCACGGTCTCGCCGTCGGTCGCGCACTCGAACAAGAGGGCTTCCTCCTCGTCGCCGCGCGTGACTTGCACGTCGAAACTGATCGTCACGTCCTCGTCCTCCTCGTCCTCGACGTCGTCGCCGTCGGGGGCGAAGAAGTCTTCCTCGTCGTAGTCCGAATCCTGGGCGGAGAGGCATTGGGCGTCGGCGCGAGCGGCGCGGGGTGGGGACGGGCGGGCGTCAGAGAGAGCGACGGACCGGACGCGGGAGATGGAGGACGGAGCCCGCCCGAGAGCGAAAATGATGACAAAAAAAAGAACGCAACGCGTCGATTCGAGGAGGAGGTTTTAGGGTTGACGCGCGGGCGCGATCGACGCGATCGCGCCGCGATCGCGCCGCCGGGCGACGCGTGGACGCACATCCGTCGCGCTGAAGATCACCGAGATGACCTCGTCGTCGCCGTACTCCCGCGTGAGCGTGATCTCGCAGTCCCCGTCCGTCTCCGCGAGCTCGAACGGCTCCGGCGGGCCCCTGCCGACCACCTCCGACGGCGCGTACGTCTTCCGCTCGTGCTCGAGCTCCTCGTTCAGGACCTGGGAGAGGCCCTTCGCGGCCGCGGGGGTCTCCGGGGGGGCGTCCTCCGCGCGCGCGCGCGCGGACGCGTGGAACGCGTTCGCGGCGACGCCCTGGGACGCGCGCGCGGACGCGGACGCGGACGCGGAGCGATCGGCGGCGATCTGGTAGTAGTTCCGCGGGGACGATCGCGCGACGCGCGCGACGACCGCGCGCTCGAACGACGCGACGGACGCGCTCGTCGAGGACGAGATCGCGGCCGTGGACGCGCGGCGGAGCGCGGAGCGAACGCTGTTCGTGAACATGGTGTCTCGACCGCGGGTGCGCGCGTCGATCTGCGCGCCCGCGCGGTGACGACGCGAAAGGGAACAAATGCTCAACCGACAGCGACACGCAGGCTCTGCTGCTGTGTGAGGTGGCGAACGCCACGCAAGACATCCAAGATGTCAAATCGCGACCGTCGTCGCTCGCGCGCCGCGAACGAAACGTCTTCATCACTTCTCTTATAAAAGAAAGGTACTAAATGATAACGATACAACATGCGACGACCTCCCCGCTCGTACCCCTCCACCGCGGCGCGCGCGCGAGCGAACGCGCGAGCGATTCGATTTGATTCGATGCGGCGTTTTCGACGACGCGTCGTCGGCGCGCCGCCTTCATTCGCGCCGCGACCAACCAGACCGGCGGCCGTGTCGTTCCCCCGTCCATCCCCCGTCCGTCGCATCACCCCATCCCGCCCTTCGGCCGCGCGCCGCTCGAGATGGCCCGCGCGAGCCTGCACTCGATCTCCCCCTCCGCCTCGGGCGCGACGCTGAGGTCGCACGCGTCGTACCGCGCCCTCCCCGCCGCCACCGCCTCCTCCGGGCACTCCCTCAGCAGCGCCTCGATGGAGTCGTCGACGAGGTTGAAAAAAGTCGTCGGCCCTTTGAAATCCACCTTCACTCGCGCGTTGTTCGCGTACAGCATCGCCTCGCAGGTGGAGACGCTCTGGATGATATCCTGCACCGCGTAGGGGTCGGCGCCGTACGCCTTGGTGGGGTAGAGGGTCCACGCGAGGCGACGACGTCGGGGCGGAGTCGAAAGGCGTCAGACTTGGGAGTCGTGAGGCGTCGAGGTGTGTCGGGATCGAAAGCGAGGGGTGGTGGGCGGAGAGATGCGCCGGGAGAGAAAGTCCTTAAGGAATGAAGTTCACAACGCGAACGCGGTCGTGTGGGAACCAGTGTAACCAGAACGCACCTCGGAGAGCGTCGGGAGCGCGCGCTTCAGCGGGCCGCTCACGCGCGTGGACGCCTTCACGGACAGCTGCGAGAGGTCGCACGGGAACACGGGCGCGGGGCACGTCTCCTCGAAGTCTGCGATCTGCGCGAGGACGTCCTGGACCGCCGCGCGCGCGGCGAAGACCGTCGCCATCGCCTGCGTCGGGTCGGTGATGGGGATGTCGAGATCTTTGTTGTAGATGGCCGCCGCGGGCTGCGTCGGGAAGGACATCATCGACGAGACCGCTCCGAGGGAGCACGCGGCCGCGGCGCGGCTCAGCGCCTCGCGTCGGGACGTCGGCTCCGGGGACGGGCGACACGCCATCTCGAGGTACTCCACGAGGAACGCGGGGTACGAGTCCTCGTCCGTGATGGCGTGCGCCATGTCGGCCGCCGCGCGCTCCGGCGCGTCTCGTTTCGGGGTTCGTTTCGAAGATTCGACGATCTTTTTCTTCGGCTTGGACGGCGCCGCGGTCCCGCGCGCGGCGACGCGGCGGGATCCGCGGTTGCGTTTGCCCGCTTTCGAAGGCCCCGCTCTCGCGGCGGAAGACGCGACGAGCGCGAGTGGGGACGTCATCTCGCTCGTGCTAGCGCGTGTGTCGTCGCCGTGTCGCGTTGTTAGGTTTATCCACTTCGACGCCGCCGCGAGGAAAAGTGCAATTTCAGGTGAAAGGGTGTCCACGGTCAGGTTGAAAGGCGTCGCGATCAAACTTTGAAACCGAGGGATGGGTGACGTAAGGTCTGCAAAAAGCAGCAAAAAGTGCAGTGTCACGCAAGCGCAAGAAAGGACGAGGGCAAATTCCAGAACGTCGCTCGCGCGCTCGAGGACAGCACGCACGGGCCATCATGCGCGCCGCGATCGCGTCGCCCGCCGTGCCGCGCGCACTGTGGCGATCGACGCCGAAGCGCGTCTCGCATCGCGTCAAGAACGCCGCGCCCTCGCGCCGCGGGCGCGCGGGTCGGTTCCACCGCGCCGCCGATTCCTCCAGCAAAGACGGCGGCACGACCGCGCGACTCAGGGCGGTCGCTTCCTTCTCCCCCGAAGGAGACACCGACTACGTCGATCTCCCGGTCGCGAACCGCCGCGCGGAGCTGATGAAGATGACGATGGCGCAGATCAAGCCGATGCTGCGCGGTGCCGGGTTGAAACTCGGCGGGAAGAAGCCCGAGTGCGTCGACCGCCTCCTCGAGCACGAGTTCGGAACCTCGGACGACGAGGCGGACGTGGATCCCGCGGAAGACGTCGTCGGCCTCGCGAAGGAGTGGCGCCGCGGACGCGTCGTCTCCGGCGGCGTCACCCTGGGCGACATCGACGCCGTGGACTCCGCGCTGAGAAGCGCCGGGTTCGATACCATCGCCCCGAGCGGCGGCGGGGGGAAGGGATGGATCGACGAAGCCGCCGCGGACGCCGCGTTCGGCGGCGGCGCGTCCTTCACCGACACGAGCACCAAGTTCGAAGCGTACGAGTCGCACGAGGGCGGCGCGGCGCAGAGCGCGGCGGCGCGGCTCATGGGGAAATCCGACGGCGCGTTCGACGACGGCGGCGGGAGCGGATGGGACGACGGACGATCCGCGGGCGCGGACGAATGGGAGTATTCGGACGCGTACGCCGCCGCGCCGAGAGCGCCTTCTGAGGGGACGACGCCTCAAACGCCTCAAACGCCGCCAAAGGTGGACGTCAAAGCGGAGAAGCTCGCGAAGCAGCGCGCGGAGCGACGGCGGCTCGCGAAGCGGAGCGCGATCGTCACCGCGCTCAGGCAGCTCGCGACAGAGAGAGACGGCTTCGAGGCGGATCCCAGGGTGCACCTCGAGGCGGTGTCTCGCGCCATCGACGTCTCGTATCGAAAGTTGAAGCACTCCAAGTTTGCGAGGATGAACGCGAACGGACGCGACGTGTGCGTGGACATCAACGTGAGCGAGGGCACGTTGCTCGTCCTCGCGCAGAGGATCGGGCGAAGCGGCGCGGTGGAGTACGAAGAGGACGACACCGAGGCCTTTCTCGAGGCGTACGGAAAGCGGCACATGATGCGGAAGCTCGCGTACGCGTTCACGGACGAGCTCAGCGAGTGCGTCGCGGCGACCGCGGCGAACAGCTATCGCGTCAGAACCGGGGAGATGGTCGAGGCCACGGTCGTGAGCGAGGGGCGCCGAGGCGAGTATCTCTTAAAGCTCGACGACGGCGCGTTCGCGTGCCTTCCCGCGGAGGAGGGCATCCCGGAGAAGCGTTACGGCCAGGGCGACCGCGTCTCCGCGCTCGTGTTGGGCGTTGAGGACCAGACTTGGGCGGCGGACAGACGCGCGCCCGTGGTCGTCTCCACCGCCATCGCGGGGCTCCTCGCGGAGGTGTTAAAGAAGGAAGTCCCGGAGGTGGCGACGGGTGACGTGGTCATTCGATCCGTCGCGCGCGTGAGCGGGAAGATGTCCAAAGTCGCGGTGTCGCGCAGAGACGGCGCGGTGGGAACATGGGACCCCGTGCTCGCGTGCGTCGGCGAGAACAACTCGCGCATGCTCGCCATCCGCGAGCGGCTCGGCGGCGAGACGTGCCAGATTCTGACGTGGAGCGACGTGCAGGAGGAGATGGTCGCCGAGGCGCTCTTCCCCGCGCAAGTCGTCAGGGTCGACAAGGCGTTGGAGGAGGCGGACGAACACGGGGGGAAGGAGTTTGCGATGGATAAGTACGTCGCGTACGTGAACCAGTTCGACGAGGCGAAAGCGATCGGCGCGGGCGGGATCAACGTCAAGCTCGCCGCCGCGCTGTGCGGGTGTTTCATCCTGATCGAGAGGTACGAGCCGGGGAACGCTCACGAGCGACGCGGCGGCGGCGAGTTTCGAGGCGACGGCGGACGCGGCGGCGGCGGGTGGGACGACGCGGAGGAGGACGTCGACGCGTTCAAGATGCCGTACCCGGACGACGACGACGACGACGACGACGACTATCTGAGCGATCTGAGCAACTTGAACCGCAGGACGCGATCGATCAACCTGGAGAGAGACGGCCTGGACGAGCTCGGGTGGCCGACGGATCGAGCCGACCCGAAGACGCCGCCGCCGCGGGAGGAGACGGCGTTTTCGCGCTACCGCACCGGCGGCGACGTCGAGCTCGACGACCTCGGCTGGCCCGACCTCGACCCGCCGTCCGCGGCCCCGAGGGTGGATCCCGATCGCGGTCGCTTCGACGATCTGATCGCGGACGAGTTGATCGCGGACGACGACGAGTTCGGGTTCGATTTCTTGAGAGACGCGGAGGGCGCGCTCGATCGAGACGCGGAGGAACGCGGCGTCTTCGACGACGACGTCGCCGTCCCGAGGGACGCCGCGGACGACCCCGCGAACTGGGAGGAAGTCGGCCCGGGGAAGGTGGGCGCGGTGATGTTCGGGAGCAACCTACGCGCCGGGATCACGGGCGCGTGCACGTTCATGGGCGACCCGGAGCCGACCGAGGGCGCGGGCGCGGCGGACTTTTTGGACGACGAGTTCATCCCGAACGAGACTCGAACGTTCGGCGACGACGCGGACGAGGACGGCGAGTTGGGGTACGACGACGAAGACCTCTGGTAGCGTACAGTAGTTTTTACCACCGAATTACCGTTCTTTAATTAACTAATAACGTGCTGTTCACGCCTACGTATCGACTCGCGTCATCACGCCGCCGCCCCCACGGTGACGTCCTCCGCGGCGGGCGCGAACCCCAACACGTCCTCCGCGAACGACCGCGCGTCCGTCTCCTTCGCGATGAGATCGTTCAACGTCGCGCCCTCGCCGAACAGCGCCACCGCGGCGGCGTCGAGCTCCCCTCGCGTCATCGGCTCGCCCTCGTGCGTCAGCGTGCGGTACAGGTCCTTCCTGTCGATCCCTCGCCCGATCTCCGCGTCCGCGCCGAGGGCTTCGAACGCGGCGTCGATGTCCTCTCGCTCCACCGCGAAGACGCTCCTGTGGTTGACGTAAATCGCGACGAAGCGATCGAACGAGATGGACGACGACGCGTCGTACCCCTCCGCGTTCAGCTCGACGTACATGTCCCTCAGCTCGTGCTCGGTGGGGAAGTGCCCCAGCGCGCGCATGAGCTTCGGAAGCTCGGACAGCGCGACGGTCCCGCCGAGCCCCGCGGCGCGGTCTCGCGTCGCGTCCTCTCCCTGCGCGCGCAGTTGCGCGTAGAGAAAGTAATCCTTCGCCTCGCGGTAAAACTCCCCGTCGGCGCCGCCTTCGAGGAGCGCGGCGAAGCGGTCCGCGACCGCGCCGACGCCGTCGCCCGCCGCCTCCACCGCCACCGCGATCGAGTCGTCCAGCGCGCGCGCGTTCACGCGCCACGCGTTCAGAACGCTCCCGGCGTCGCCCGGGACGGACCCGCCGCCGATCGTGAAGACGGCTTTCCCGTCGTGCCCGAGGACGACGACGCCGACGCTTCCCGGGTGCGCGATCATCCCCATCGCGCGCGCGGGGTCGCCGTCCAGCGGCAGCGCGCTGACGCCCAGGACCTTATCGGGGTGCGCGTACACGAGGTGCGTGTTCCCGGCGTCGCCGCCGAACGCGGTCATGTGCGACAGCGGCCCGCCGTACGTGGGACCCAGAACCGTCTTGACGCAGACGAAATCGTCCAGGGTGATCGTCCGCACCTTGTACGAGTCGTCCGCGACGAGCAGCCGCGGGGAGACGTGTTGTTTCATCGAGTCTTCGTCTTCGTCTTGCGCTCCCGCGTCGCCGTCGCCGTCGCGCGCGTGGGGTAGGAAGCGCATGGACGTCGGGATGGACGTCCCGCCCGCGGCGCGCCCGCCGAGGACGTCGTCGCTGACGCCGAGGAGCTTCACGCCGCCCTCCGCGGTGCTGTTCTTGACGTCGAAGCGCACGAGGCGACCTTCCGCGCCACACGACACGAGCTCGATCTCGCCGTTTAGTCGCGTGTGGAACTCCAGGCCCACGATGTGCGCGTCCTTGCCGTGCGCGCGGTGCTTGCCGACAAACTCAAAGACGCGTTCGGATTCCTCCTCCAACGACCGCGGCTCGCGCACGGGACCGAGGAGCTCGAAGAGAGACACGCATCCGCCATCGTCCGACACGGCGGCGAACGAGCATCCGGGGTCGTCGCTCACGACGATCTTTTGAACGCGGTGCGGCGTGAACCGCATCGTTTGCACCTCCGCGAGCGTGTCCGGGTCGAGCGCTTTCAACGTCCCGGTTTGCGTCCCGACGAAAATCCCGGCGCCGTCCGCTCTGTACGCCGCAGCGCTGTGCTTCGGGCTCGTCTTATGCGCGCCGATGCCAAAGTCTTTTCGCACGACCGTCTCCCTCTTCTCGTAGTCCCACAGCCACAACCAAGACCCGGCGCCGACGCAGCACAGCCGCGGTTGGTGCGGGTGCGGCGTCATCGTGACCAGCGGGTCAAACGTCCCCTCCGCGAGGAGCTCCGCGCTCTCCACCGCGCCTCTCGATCCGAGCGCCTCGAACGCGGCGGATCGCAGCCCGAACACCTTGCTCTGGTCCGTGCCGATGATGAAGTCCGGCGCCGCGAACTTCCCGATCGGGCCGTCGACGTCGGAGTCGGAGTCGGAGTCGTACGCGAGCGCGTTCGACGGCGACGGCTGCGAGCCGCCGGGAGCCCCGTCGGCGGTGAAGGACACGGACGTGACGCGTCCCGTCGCCAACCCATCGAACCACGCGACGAGCCTCAGGCGGTGGTCGAAGAAACGCACGTTACCGTCCGCTCCGCCGGTGACGAGGTACGTCTGATTGGACGCCGCGCCGGGTCCGACCGCGGCGACGACGCCGAGCGCGGTGACCGCGCCGCGCGTGTGCAGCCGCAGAATTTTAATCGCCCGGCGATCCCCCGGCTTGATGCCGATCGCCTCCGCGGCGGCGGCGCCGCCGGGGGGCACGCCGCCGCTGTCGAAGACGACGACGTCGCCGTCGCGCGTGCCAACGACGCACCTTCCTCCGCCTTTCTCTTTGTACGAGATGTCTCCAATCTGCGGCGGGATGAACGCCGCGACGGTGAACCCGCCGACGGTTTGCTTAAAATCCCTCGCGCTCACCGGCGGGCTGTAATACCGCATGACTCGCGCGTCGTTCCCCGCGAAGGACGCCTCCCCGGACCGCGCCGAGGGCGACGACCCCGCGTTCGAGGCGCCGTCGTCCGTCTCCTTCGCGCTGTCGCGTTCGCCGCCGTCGGCGAGCCAGAAAAACACCCTCTTCGCGCCGTTCGTCGCGAGCTCCCTCGTCGTCGTCGGGTGAAACTTCACGCAGACTTGCGGGTCCCCCTCCGGGACGACGCCAATCAGACTCGGCTCGAGGTCGTCCGCGCCGTCGTCGTCGTCGTCGTCCCCGCCAGCGGGCCCCAAGTCCGGCAAGTCATACACGTACACCTCCTGTTCCGCGGCGATGTTCGCGCCCGCCGCGTCCGGGTGCTCGCTCTCCGTCTCCGTGTCGTACGCGCGTCGCACCTCGGAGACGCCGAATCCCGGCGGCGGCGCCGACACCGCCGCGACGTGCTTCCCGCACGGCGTGATGTCCATCGCGCCGATGCCGTGAGGGCTCGGCGACGGGATCGTTCGCGCGGGCTCGCCCGTGGCGACGCACCACACGACGATCATCGCGTCCGGGCCCGCGTCCGCGGTGGCGACGTAAGATCGATCGGCGGTGGCGACCAAGCACGTGATCGGGTTGCAGTGGCCCTGGAGCACGAGCTGCGTCTTCGAGACGCAGTCGAAGATGACCGCGGTGTGCGCGGCGATGTAGCATACTTTCTTCGTGGAGCCGTCGGGCTGTTCGCGGAGGGAGAGAGGGGATTGGGAGGGGGATGAGTGGACGGGATGGGGGGAGAGCAGGTTTGGAGGG
>Ga0181559_10004506_pt1 | contig 13501 bp, 10 predicted proteins | sample 011ome_21_FD_133752 | JGI IMG/M metagenome (GOLD analysis project Ga0181559, IMG submission 133752) | Coastal salt marsh microbial communities from the Groves Creek Marsh, Skidaway Island, Georgia - 011508AT metaG (megahit assembly) | ecosystem: Environmental > Aquatic > Marine > Intertidal...
CTGATCGAAAAGTACGGGGCGGATGGATTGCGCCATGGCATTATGAGCATTGCTCCCAAGGGGCAGGATATCCGCTTTTCCGAGGAAAGGATCGAGCAGGGAAGAAACTTCTGCAACAAGTTGTGGAATGTATCCCGTTTCCGCCAAATGGCAGATGAACAGACCCAGGAGTCCAGCCTGGAAGAGATCATCAAACGGATTGATCCCTCCCAACTTAACCACGACGATCATGCCATCCTCCTACGCCTGGTGGAAACCCTCGACGAGGTGGATCGTCTCTATGTGGAGTATGAATTTAATTCCGCCCTCCAATCGATCTACCGCTTTTTCTGGAATGACCTTTGTGACTGGTATGTGGAAAACTCCAAATCGCGGATGCGCGGCGGGGATGGTAAAAGCACATGCCTGGCGGTGCAGGACCTCTGCCTGCGCCAGGTTTTACTCCTGCTCCACCCCGTTACCCCGTTTATCACAGAGGAACTCTGGAAAGTGCTCGGGTTTTCGGGAGGACAGTCCATTCAGTGGGTCAATCCGGGCACAGGATCGGAACTAAGCGTAGCAATAGAGAATGCGGGAATCGCACTCGACCCAACCGCTCTTGAACAAATGCTGGCAGTGCGCGAACTGGTCACATCGATGCGTGCACTCAAAGCAGACCGCAACCTTGCCAACAACTCCAAGGTGGAATTTTCCTACCTCGCAGACGAGGATAGGGCCGCTTTACTTGAGGCTCACAAAACATCCATCCTCAGCTCGGTCGGGGCCGCCGGCCTGCACCGTGTGCTGGAGGCACCAGCGGGGATGCCCGCCCTGGTCACTGACTTTGGTTCAGTCTACATCGATCTTTCCAGCGGGATCGATGTGGAGGCAGAAAAAAAGAGACTCGCCAAGGAGGTCTCCCATCTGGAAGGACTAATTTCTTCGGTCGAGAAAAAACTAAGCAATGCCTCATTTACCGATAAAGCACCCCCGCAGGTGGTGGAAGGGGCCAGGAAGCAACTGTCTGGAAACCAGGAAAAACTAAAGGAAACCCAGGCAGCACTCGCTGCTCTGCAGTAAGCTTGCCACTCTTACTCTAGTTACGAGAAATCCGGTCGAACCGCTTGCGCTGCCTCACCGGTAGCTCAGGAAGTTCAGGCAATTCGTTGCTCTGCCCACCAAAACTTACCATCTTACGGGCCGCTTCCTGCAACTCCGCCCAACGGGCATCTTCGACCCGCGGAGCATGGGCGATCAGGCCTAGCAAACTTTTCCACTCAATGGAAATGCGCTCAAGGTCACCGCTATGAATCTCATCCTGGTCCGATGAAATCGCTTTTTCCAAAAGTGCCCGCTGCCTAAGAAAATCAACCGCACCCTCCCCATAGTCCAAGGGGAGTCCCGCCTTGAGATAGCCAGGACAGTCCTTAAACCCAAAAGCTTGCCGGCAGAGTACAGCGAGCCTCGACTCAGATTGTGCCCAAGAACGGAAACGGTGCCCGGCACGCAGGTTGGCCAGATCGTAGATTAATTCGTCCACTGGGTAAGTGCTGTCTTCCAATGCCACCGCCACCGCAAGTCCTTCCCCCCGTGAAAAGAGGCTGAAAATTTGGCCGCGCTTAGTGGGACAGGCCTCCTCATCCACCAACCCGAGAGAGAACCACGCCTCCACTGGAGTGAGCAGGCCAAGGTCCTGGTTATTTTTTGAAGATTCCAAAAATGGGGATTCATAGACCCGCTGGCTCTTGCGCAACTTGGGGTTGAGTAATACCCGCCCCCCGCCATCTTTCCAGCCTAGCACCGTGGCCTGCTCGTAGCTAAGCCTCGCACAAAGCACCTTCCCCCGCTCTACAAATTCGACCAGCACTCCTCCCTGTGAAACCTCAGGAAAAAAAGGGGAGAAGTGATCTTCCATACCCATCCTTTTCCAGGTTCGGCGGGAAAACTTTCGTTTTAGCCCGGAGTTCTTTTTTTCGGCGATGACTGCCCGTAGCTTTTTACGAAAGGATTTGATTAGGACCACTCGGTCTTTTCCTGACTCCTCCTCAAACATCGCCACCGGAAGCTCACGCCCATAGGTCGGTTGCTTCTTGGTGCCAAACCGGCAGGGATTGCCGGCCCTGACCTTGCTTAGAGTCTCAGGTAAAGACAATGCCATGACCCACTCCTCGCCTTTCCGCACCCAGGCATGGGCGAGCGTGGCACGCACCTTTCCGCCCTGACGCTCCCATAGCCCCCGTGTGTTCAGCATTTCCACAACCTCATCTCGATCATCATCGATTGGTCCTGGCTCCTGTTTCTTTACAGACAGCACACTTTTTAAATTCCCAAGAGATTCATGAAAGCCCAACCGCACACGATCTTCAGAGAACAACCGGGCGGCCATATAACGGGCCGCTTCAAGGTGGCTCTGTCCATTCACCTTCGCTTGGTGCATCACCGCGATCAAAGAGGGCCAGTCGAGGGTGGCAGAACGGTGAAGTTTTAAGGGCCGGGCATCCGAGAGCCGAGTCTGCCGGGTGGCAACAATGACAAAGCCTCGGGGGTCCTTCCCTCGCCTACCCGCCCGTCCAAACATCTGCAACAATTCATCGGGCCGAACCTGGAGGAGTTGGTCATCGGTGCGGTATTCCCGATCGGTTACCAGCACCGAGCGCATGGAAAAATTTACCCCCGCTCCCAGCCCGGTGGTGGCCACCACAATCTGCAACTGGCCGGCCTTGGCGAGGGGCTCGATCAGACCTGCCCGCTTTAGGTAGTCCAACCCACTGTGGTGGTAGACCACCCGGCGGCGGAGAAGCCCGGATAATTCTTTTCCAGCAATCCTGCGTTGCTCGGGAGTAAGTTCGAGGTTTTCAGGCTCTGGCAGTTCCGCTGCCAACTGCCTGGCCAGTTCCTCTGCTGCCCGCCGGCGGGGGGCAAATATGAGTATTGGACCGAGGCCAGAACTAAGTGCTCCCTCGATCAGCCTTGGCCAATGCCCGCGGACTTTTTTATTCTGGGCACCCTTACGCAGGAGCAAGTCGCCCATTACTTCCTCGAGTGGAACAGGTCGTTTTTCCTCGGTGATTACCCGGACTTCACGCCCATGTCCGTGCAACCACTCCGCCACCTCCCGTGGGTTGGCCACACTTCCGCTCATTAATAACAAAGTGGTGGTAGCCGGGGCCATGGCCAGAGTAACCTCATAGCCCGGCCCGCGCTGGGAATCAGCAAGCAACTGGTACTCATCCACCACAAATAAATCCGGTGCGTGCCCGCCCAGCATACCTGCCCGCTGGGTCTCGAGTGTGGCCACCACCACCCGGGCATCCACCCGGTGGCGGACATCCCCCGTAACCAGGCCGACCTGCCAACCACGCTCGCTCCACTCCCTGAACTTATCATTGGCAAGGGCGCGGGTAGGCACGGTGTAGACCGCCCTCCCCTTCCATCCGCTTTCGATCAGTTGTTCGAAGACAAAAGTTTTTCCAGCACCGGTGGGGGCATGGAGAACGACATCGTGTCCGTTTCTTAGGCTACCCAATGCCTTTCTTTGCCATGGATCCGGCAAAAAAATATGCTCTCCAAACTCCTCGGTATTCGTTTGCATTCTACCCGCTTACCCTTGCATTGTACGGAGTACTCTCATCGATCCCAACCTGCAACTGTTTTAGATGCCAAACCGAAGCTTTTCTTTGTGCAATGATTAAGATCATTGCCGCATGCGACCAAAACCGGGTCATGGGACGACAGGGAAAACTGCCATGGAATATCCCCGAGGATTGGGCGTACTTCCTTGAACAAACTGAGGGAGGCGTCCTACTGATGGGCAGGAGGTGTTACGAGGATTTCATCGATTATGCCCCTCAGCGGGAGGTCATCGGGCTAAGCAGGGACCCCCATTATCACTTCCAATATGCCCGCCGGGCTCCATCCTTGAGCGAGGGACTGGCCCTCGCCAGACAATTTGGAAAGACGATCTGGATTTGTGGCGGGCACGAAATTTACAAAGAAGCGCTCCCCCTGGCAAACGAGCTTTTACTATCCGAAATTGATGCCCGGTTTGAGGGAGACACCCACTTCCCTGAGTGGAAAAATTTCTTCCCTGAAAAACGATCCGCACGGACTATACAGACCAAGGATTTTAAAATTACCTTCTCTGTATACTCAAAGGGAACAGGGTAAAATTTCCCTAAGCTTGCCTAATCAGGAATTCAGCTTTAAAAATCTAACTTTTTCTTTCGATGAGTGACCTTTGTTTTCTTACTTTTGAAGACCTCGACCAGATCGCGGTGGAGTTTGGCACGCCCTGTTTTGTTTATGACGAGAAAACCCTGCGTGCCAATGCCCAGGAGGTTTCTCAGTTCCCCAATGCATTTGGGCTGCTACCAAGATATGCAATGAAGTCTGCACCGACCGCAGCCATTCTGAGGATTTTCAATCAGGAAGGGCTCGGTATCGATGCCAGTTCTGTATTTGAGGTGGAACGGGCGATCCGGGCGGGCTATGGGACGGAAATGATTTCCCTGAGCACCCAGGAACTGTCGGATGAATTTCGCTACTGGGCACAGGACGGGGTAAAGGTAAACCTTTGCTCGCTCAACCAAATCCATACCTTTGGAAAATGGAAGAGAAACGAGCGGGTGGGCCTGCGCTTTAACCCAGGCATGGGATCAGGCGGAACGAACCGTACTAATGTGGGCGGGCCGGCCAGCAGCTTTGGTATCTGGAAAGACGACCTTAGAAATGCCCGTGATCTTTGCAAGGAATACGGACTGGTAGTGGAGCGCATCCATACCCATATCGGATCGGGATCCGACCCGGAAGTGTGGAAAAAAGTGGCCTCGATGTCCCTGGACCTTGCACGAGAATTTCCTTCAGTCGATACCCTGAACCTCGGCGGTGGCTACAAGGTCGCCCGTATGCCCGATGAGAAGGCCACAGATTTACAGGAGATCGGTGCACCGGTGGCAAAATTGTTTGAAGAATTTGCGGAGGAAACGGGCCGCGAATTAAAGCTGGAAATTGAACCGGGCACCTTTCTGCTCGCCCATGCCTGCAGCCTGGTCACCCAGGTACAGGATGTGACCTCCACCGGACACGAAGGCTACCGCTTTCTTAAACTCAATGCTGGGATGACAGAAATCCTCCGGCCCAGCCTCTATGGTGCCCAGCACCCCATTCACATCGTACCTGAACCCGGCCAGGCAAAATTCCGCGAACTGACCGATCAGGTAGTGGTGGGGCATTGCTGTGAGTCGGGAGACTTGCTTACCCCTGCCCCAGGCGATCCCGAAGCTCTGCTCCCGCGCTCCTTGCTGCGAGGGGAAATTGGAGATTTCTGTGTAATCGAAGGGACGGGTGCCTACTGTTCCTCGATGTCGGCGAAGAACTATAACTCCTTCCCTGAGGCCGCCGAGGCCTTGAAAAAACTTAGCGGCACCATCGCCCTGATGCGCAAGCGGCAAACCTTTGAACAAATTGTAGAAAACGAAGTAGCTCCGTGAGAACTTCAGGCCTTGGCAGGTTTTCCCTCGGTCAACCCATGCCAGCCCGCCCCCATGCAGTGTGCGTCAACCTGCCGACGGTGGCTGACCTGGTGGGCTACGAGGAAAAGCACCCGGATACCCTCTCAAAAATGCCCTCTGGATATCCCCGCTTTGTACGGCATCATTTTATCCAGCAGATGATCGACCTGCTTGAGCAGGAAGACCCCCTTCCCGGATACAGCGGCTACCTCTTCAAAAAGTACAGCGACTGCCAGCAATACCTCAAAATGTACGGCGTGAAGGACGGCACCATACGACAGGGGGGCGGATTCACCTTCCTCCGCCTTCCCTACCCATCTCCCCACCAGAAAAGTATAGCTGCGTTTTTACAAAACACCGGGTGCAGTGTCTCTTCCCGGGAAGCGGAAAATTTCTTATGGGAAAGAGGAAAACTGGAGGCACGGGAGGTTCTCGCGGAGACCGATACCCCGGAGGGCCTGATCAAACAAACCATCGCCCGGGCCCATGGCCCCGAAGTGCAGGAGGGCGATATTTTGCTCAGTACCTCCGGGGCAAATGCATTTTATGCGGCCTTCACCTGTGCTCACAAACTGGCTCTCCAATCGAATAAAAACACCTGGGTCCGGCTGGGCTGGCTCTACCTCGACACCATCGAGGTGATGAACGCCCATACCTCAGGCACCGGACAGGCACTTTCCTTCCACCAAGTGGGTGACATGCAGGCACTGGAAGAACTTTTTTCGGCCAAGGGCGACCAGATTGCCGGGGTGATGACAGAATTTCCCACCAACCCCCTTTTGCAGGCAACCGATCTCGGCCAGATCCGCAACCTATGCGACCGCCACGGTGCCCTTTTGCTTGTCGACCCCACCATGGTCTCCCCCAAGAATGCCAAGATTACCCATCTGGCCGATATCGTAATCAACAGCCTTACCAAATATGCCGGTTGGGAGGGCGATGTGATGATGGGCAGCCTCGCCTTTCCCCGAAATTCGGCCCGTGGGAGAGCCCTCTTTGATGCCGTAGCTGATAAAATATGCCCACCCTACCATCGGGACCTTTTGCGAATGGCCGAGCAGATCCCCCACTACGAGGACTTTATCGGTAAGACCAATCAGGCATCGATGGAAGTTGCCCACTTCCTCGCAAGCCATGCCAAGGTAAAACGGCTCCACTGGGCCTACCAGCCTGGCTTTGGCGAAAACTACCGCAAGTTAGCGGGTGAAAAGAGCCCGGGGTGCAACCTAAGCTTTGAAATCGTGGGTAACTTTGAGAGATTTTACAACCGCCTGGAAATGCTCAAGAGCCCGAGTTTTGGCACGGAGTTTTCCAATTGCTGCCCCTATGTATACCTCGCTCACTATGGTATGATGCAAACAGAAGCGGGCAGGAAGGAATTGCACGAAGCTGGCATCTCCCCCCACTTACTACGGCTTTCTGTTGGACTGGAGGACACCTCGGATATCATCCGTGCCCTCGAACGGGCACTGGAAAACGCGTAGGGCAACATGGTCTTCCCCCGAATTGGGGGAAGAATGCCCCTTACTCGAAGGTATGGGGATCGAGAACCTTGCGGACCCGCTTTTTGGAAAGACGGACATAGGCGGGCACCCCGTTTTCGTAAGGAACCTGCACTTCGCCGGCAATCAGTGGCTGGGCGTACTTGATAAACTTAGCAGTCATGCTGACACCATCCTCGGAAATCCAGTCGTGGGGAATTTCCTTCACCCCGTTGGCAATTTCGGAAAGCGGGGCAAGCCCGGTTTCGCAGGAATAGGTGTCGCCCTCGCCGCGGACTAGGATGACCATCTTATCGGTCTCGCCGTCAAGGGCAGCACGGACGGCTGCCTGACCGGCCATAAAAGCTTCGTCGTTGTCGGTCTGGGAGGATAAATGAGCAGCAGCACGCTGCCCAATACCAAGCTTGGATGAGCGGGCCTTTACGGCAAGGTTTTGCTCCACATAGCTGGCGAGAAAGTCACCAACACCACCGAGTTGCTGATGGCCAAACGCATCCTGCCCGGAAGTGGAATTGGCAACATAATTACCATCCTTATCCACCAAGCCTTCGCCCACGATAACCATGCAGTAGCGGTTTTTCTTGAGTACATTTTGCACGTCCTCAATGAATCTTTCCTTGGAGAAGGGAAGCTCGGGAAGGTAGATTAAATGGGGGGCATCGTTGGGGTTATCCTTGCTTTTAGCGAGGGTGGTGCCGGCAGCAATCCAGCCGGCGTTCCGGCCCATCACTTCGATAATGGAAACCAGGTCGTGCTGGCCCATCGCCTCATGATCCAAAGCGGATTCGCGGACCACCGAGCAGAGGTACTTGACCACACTGCCGTAGCCTGGGCAGTGATCGGTGGTAACAAGGTCATTATCGATGGTCTTAGGCACACCGATTACGCGCAATTCGTAGCCTTTGCTTTGGGCGAGCTTGGAAATTTTGTCGGCTGTGTCCTGGGAGTCATTCCCGCCGCAGTAGAAAAAGTAGCGGATATTGTGGGCCTCGAAAACCTGGAGGATGCGCTCATATTCCTCGTCGCGTTTTAGCTTAAAGCGGCAGGTACCCAGGGCAGATGCCGGAGTGTAACGTAGTCCACGAATGTTTTGCTGGGACTCCTCGGCGAGGTCGATGAGTTCTTCCTTGAGAATGCCAAGCACTCCGTTCATCCCCCCGTAGATCTCCTCGATGCATTCATGGTTGAGCGCCTCCGAGACTACCCCAGCAACGCTGGCATTAATTACGGCAGTTGGCCCGCCCGATTGAGCGACCAAGCAATTTCCAATGAGTTCTTCAGCCATGATTTATATGTAAAATGTAAAGGAAGAGCATTGCACAGAGTTGCTCGTACTTGGCAATCGCAAAATCCGTCGAAGCGGAGGAATTCTACCCTGAGAATGAGGTCAGAGAATGGAGGGAGGGCTGTATTCCTTGGCCTCTGGATATTTTTCTGCCCAGGATCGGGCTTTTTTGACAAATTGCTCGACCTGCTGGACAGCCGCACCGATCTTTCCCTCGCCCTCCTTGATGATTTGTTGGAGTTGGGGGTGTTTTAACTGGATGCGCACGTCTTGGGCAAGACGAGACACAAGGTCGTTATCCCTAATTTTGCCCGACCGCAGATCGCGGACGGTGGCAAGGGCATTTTCCTTGATCGCAGCGTGGGCATCCTCCCGACCTGTGCCCGCTTTGACCGCCTCCATCATCATCGTGGTGGTAAGAAGAAAGGGCAGGTACTTCTCGCGCTCACTAGCAATGACCGAGGGAAAGACCTCCATTTGGTGAAGCACAGTAAGGAAGGTGTCGAGCAATCCATCCATGGCAAAAAAGGCATCGGGCAAGGCAACCCGGCGGACCACCGAGCACGAAACATCCCCTTCGTTCCACTGGTCACCGGCAAGATGGGAGACCATGGTCAAATATCCATTGAGAATGGACTGAAAGCCATTGATCCGCTCACAGCTTCGGCTATTCATCTTGTGAGGCATAGCCGAAGATCCGGTCTGTCCCTTGGCAAAGCCTTCGCCGAGCAATTCATGACCCGCCATGATCCGCAGGGTGGTGGCAAAGTTTGCCGGGGCGGCGGCCATGCGGACGAGCAGGGAGATGACCTCAAAGTCGAGACTCCGCGGGTAGACCTGTCCGACATTTTGCCAGTTGGCCGGGGCCCCGAGATGAACCATGAGCAATTCATCCAGCTTAGTCGCTTTTTCCTCGCTGCCCAGCAGGGTAATTTGATCGGTACGGGTGCCCACCGCTCCCTTTAGCCCACGATATGGATAGGTGGCACACAGCCTCGATAACCCATCGACAGATCGCTCCAATTCCTCGCCCCAGTTCGCCATCCGTTTCCCGAGGGTGGTGAGCTGGGCAGGCACATTGTGCGAACGGGCGGTCAGGGCGAGGGACTTGAACTCCTCTGCTTTTTTCGAAATGACATAGAGGCAGGCAATCGCTTTTTCGAGGATGATACTGAGGCTACGGTGTACCTGTAACTGCTCCACATTTTCGGTAAGATCCCGGCTGGTCATGCCCTTGTGTGCATGCTGGTGGCCGGACAGATCTGCAAACTCCTCAAGGCGTGCTTTTACATCGTGCTTGGTGACCTGCTCGCGCTTACGGATGGATTCGAGCTCGACTACTGCCTTCATTTGTTCGGATTTCTCGATCTCCTTCTCGTCGATATCGAGGCCCAGCTCCCGCTGGGCATGCATCACGGCAATCCAGAATTCGCGCTCGAGGATAATTTTTCCGGTCGCTGACCAGATTTGTTGCATTTCTTCCGAAGCATATCGTTCGGCGAGGACATTGGGAATATTGTGGGACATGAAGATTAGAGGGTTTCGAGTTTTTCGCAAATAGAGCGGATAATAAATTCGGGAGTGGAAGCACCCGCGGTCACCCCGACAGTGGAAAATTTCTGCAACTCGGCAAAGTCGAGGTCCTCCGCGGTTTCCACATGAAAGGTCGGACGATTATGAGAAGTGGCCAGCTTGGCAAGTTTACGGGTGTTGGCCGAGTGCTTTCCTCCAATGACCACGATCGCCTCTGCCCCGTCCCTAACCAGTTCGACCAAGTCGGACTGCCTTTCCTTGGTCGCTCCGCAAATCGTATCGAAGACTACCAACCCGGGGTAAAGCTTGGATAGTTCCTCAGTCAGGCTTTTAAATTCGTGGGTAAACATGGTGGACTGGGATACCATAGCGACCCGACCACCCAGGTCGGGTAAATTCTGAAGGTCATCCATGGAGTGCACCACATGGCCCCGGCCCTGGGCGTAACCCATCAGCCCGATCACTTCAGGATGAGCAGGATCGCCAAAGATGACCACACTGTATCCTTTTTCTGCGTGGGACTTCACCTTGCCTGCAATGATGCCCACATCGGGACAGGTGCCATCGCGAAAAGGAAGGCCAAGGCCTTTGAGGTAGTCCCGCCTTTGGGGAGAGATGCCGTGAGCACGTACCACCACCACCGCTTCTTTTTCCTCAGGCTCCTCCAGGTTTAACTGCTCTTTGCTTTGATAATCGCCAACCTCCCGTACATCCTCCTGCGACAAAGCATCCATCATCTGCTTATTGTGAATTAGAGGACCATCGGTGTAAACCCGGCGGGCACCACCCTGAGCCTCTTCACGGGCAATTTGAATGGCCCGTTCGACACCCCAGCAAAACCCTGCACTTTTAGCTCGAATTACTTTCATCGATTTAGATACCCACCCTATCGTCCGATGCAGAACCGTTCAATATTGATTTGCATTCACCATCACTTCGCGAAAGAAATAGCCTATGCACAATAGAGTACTTCCCCTACCCTTCCTTGTCTTTGTATACGCGTCCCTCCTTCTTTGCATGCCCCCCCTTTTCGCACAGGAGCTTTACACCGTGCAGGAACCCAGTAGGGACGGCATTGGTAAGTACTACATGGGCCGGGAAATCTCCAAGGTTATGGGGCATCTCGGTGCGGGCTGGCTGGAGCGTTCTGGACGTGAGAACGAGGAGAGAACGGACTTACTGATCGAAAACCTTGGTCTTAGACCAACCGATCATGTGGCCGATATCGGTGCGGGATCTGGATATTTTACCTTTCGCATGTCTCCGCTTGTCCCCGAAGGGAAGGTGTTCGCCATCGATATCTCCACGCAAATGCTCGGCATCATCCGGGCTAAAATGGAAAAGAAGCAAAGCGACAATATTGATCCCATTTTAAGTACAGTCACGGATTTGAATCTCGATGATGACTCGATTGACTGTGCCCTGATTGTCGATGCCTATCATGAATTCTCTCATCCTCATGAAATGGGCATGGCAATTTTTCGGGCCCTCAAACCTGGAGGAAAGTTGATTCTCATTGAGTACCGAATGGAAGATCCTGGAGTCCCTATTAAATTACTTCACAAAATGTCTGAAGCTCAGGCAAAAAAGGAAATTTCTGCTATTGGTTTAGACTGGGTGGAAACCCTAGAAATTTTACCTCAGCAACACTTTATGATCTTCCGCAAACCTGCCCCCTAACCCATACATTCTCCCCCCCCTTTCCCATGCACAAGAAACTCCTCCTTTCCCTGCTCTGCATCTTTTTGACCAGCACCCTGTCCGCCAATGTGGTGGAAGTGGCCAGCTACCGCTTCACCGCTCCCGATTCCTGGGAGCAAACCAAACCCAGTTCATCGATGAGGAAAGCACAGCTGAAGATTGCGGGAGAAGATGGGCAACAGGCCGAATTGGTTTTCTTTTACTTCGGACCCAGCGGAGGTGGTGGTGTGCGTGCCAATGTTGATCGTTGGCTCAAGCAATTTGAAAATATGTTGGATCAGAGCGTGAAGGAGGAAATCGTCCACGATGTCAAAACCACTTTCGTGCGAATCTGGGGCACTTTTTTGAGCGGATCTCCATTCGGCCCCAAGACACCGAAGAGCGGATATTCCCTCTCCGGAGCCATCATTGAGGGCAAGAATGGGGCGATCTTCCTCAAAATGGTGGGGCACTCCAAAGTGGTGGACCAAAACCACGATGCCCTTATCTCCCTGATCTCTAAAGCCTTGGAAAAGTAGGAATTATTCCTTCTCTTGGGAATACGCTTCCACGATTCCCCGAACAACACATTCGGCGTACTCCTCGACCAAGGCTTTCCTCTGTATCCCATCGATTTTTCGCACCCCCTCGTAGTGTCCCAACTGGATGTGCGTGTAGGTGGACTTTGAGTTCGCCACATAAGGTTCGAGTAATACGACCGGGCAACGGTATATTCGATTGGCCAATAGGTTACGGGCCCAAACCCCGGGAACTTCTCCAATTTTCAGAGCATTGGGTCCCTTGTAAGAAAAGGTCGGCATGCCGGTGACTTGAGAAAAGGAATGTGAAAGGGCTTCCGCCAAGTGCTGTTCCATAACAGACCATCGATTGAGCAAGCGCCAGATAAGTTCAAACCTCTGATCATCATAGGCGAGTTCGCCACCCATGTAACATCCATTGACCAGAATATGGTGGTCATTCCGACCCACCAGTTCTCTTTTTTCCGCATCCGGCCAGGGGGCGGCATTAAAATGTATGGAGATCACCAAATCCGGCTTGATTGAATGATTGATTAAATGTGCACGTGCCCTGATTTCATCAACCCGGTAAAAGAGCAATTCCTGGCGTTCACGAATGAGGATATTTTTTTTCTCCGTATTGTTGTAGTCCTCGCCCAGGACTGTTTTTGACCACTCCACTGCATCTTCATGAAAATGATCCGGTCGGTTCTGGGTAACAGGTTCGGCTTTTTTACGGACGAGCACGGGGATGGCACCCAACTGCTTGAGAGCAGGAACTAAATTTTTGGCCACTGCCAGGGCAAGGTCGCCTTCTTTCACCGGTTGGTCATCATTCAGTGAAAAATGCCTTTTTTCCATCGCCGACCAGGCTCCACCAATATGTCCGGGGTCCAGGGCGATAGTCAAGCCACGCAGATTTGTGGAAATCGATTTTGCCTTGGTGAACGAACTGGGTTTCTTTGCATCTTTCTTAAAATACAAATCGTACCAATCCTCCTGTTGTGGGAATTTTCGTACACTTACTTTATCCTCTGCGATACTAATCCAAGCAGACCACCACTCCGGTCGGGGGCAATAGACGGTTTCTAAAAAATGAATAAATTCACCACGGGTTATGGACTCCTGAAAAATATCGAGGTCTGACCATTGCGGAACTTCACCCAATGAAGTTGTTTTGGCTTTCAAGCCAAACGAGAAAGAAAAACATAGTAAAAGATAGATTAAATTCCTGTACACACCGACCAACATGAATCGGGTTAAACCATAGGAAAAGAAAATTCTCAGGTTTATAAAAATCTGCATTTACCAAGCAGGAATAAACAACAGTACCACCGCCCACTTACCTTCAATTTCTAGAGAATATTTTAAGACCGGTTGAAAAAATAAGCCGACCACTGTGTTCGTCGAGAAATATTACCCATAAATTTAATAATTCATGCGTAAATATTCCCCAAATACATCACATACTGAGGATAATTAATTATTATTAAA
>Ga0181559_10004511_pt1 | contig 13493 bp, 8 predicted proteins | sample 011ome_21_FD_133752 | JGI IMG/M metagenome (GOLD analysis project Ga0181559, IMG submission 133752) | Coastal salt marsh microbial communities from the Groves Creek Marsh, Skidaway Island, Georgia - 011508AT metaG (megahit assembly) | ecosystem: Environmental > Aquatic > Marine > Intertidal zone...
GCTCGCGCCGCGTTCTCTTGGAGCGACGTTCTCGAGCCGCGAACGCGAGAGCTCAAGTGACGCGTCTATAATGTGCTAAACTAGTGTATATGTAATAAACGCTAATGAATGATTCTATCCCGAGCTACGTGGGGAGTTCTACGACGTCGCATCCGAGCCGACGCCGTAGTCGACGACGGAGCGCGTATCCGCGCGAGCCTCCGCTCGCGCCATCCTCAACCGACTCTTCAATTCAAGAGCGAATACGCTTTTGAGATCCTGATCGCGTGTATTTAAGATGTATTCGTCCAAACCTCCCGCCTTATCTATGCATCGTAACGCGTGCGTCGTCACGCGCATCGGGATCATCTCGTCCAACAACTCGCTATACACGCGCTTCTTTTGTGCGTTGGGTAACCATTTACGGCGCGTCCTACGCGATTCAAAGATAAACGAGACACATGGTCAGTGCGCGCACACTGTGATATATCGATTTCGGGTGCGCGATGTTCGACGGCTTCGATGAGACGATGAGATGAACGTACTTGTTTCCACCGTCTTCGCTCACGTTGTTTCCAAACTTGATGTGTTTCCCAGCGAAAAGACCGCGTCTAGCCTTGCCTTGGACAACTTTGCGCAGCGCACGCGATACGGCGGGTGTGTATGGGATCGACATGACGTTTTGGCGCGACGCTCGTCGAGTGCGTGCGTCGGCGTTGAGCGTCTAGCAGTGAGGCCTAGCACGCGAGCGGGGGAATGGGTTTTTGCTTGCGAGCCTTACAAATTTACATTCGTCAATGAATGGCACGCGTGTGTGTGCGTGCGCGTGTGTACTACGGGACTATGAACACTACGTGGTCGATATGATGCTTTCAGTCTATTCTGAATGCACGTCCGACATCTCGTGGCGAAATGGGCACTGGAGGCCGGCGCTGCAATAGCCGGTGTTGAAATCGACGCATATTGCTGAAGATTTCTTAACAGGTCGTGGACTTGTTCGCGCCGTTCCCTGCAACGAGCCATGCGCATCCGGCGGTCGTGGACGTTTGTTTGTCGAAAGCGGCGGCGGCAGCGCACTGCGTACATCGCTCATTCTACGAGCTGATGAATCGTGTCTGTATGGGCACAGCGGCCAGTTGTTGCATTTACCGGACTGAAAGAAGGTACATGGGTGGTTCGCTTTCGCCGCCGCGAGCGACGCAGATACATCGTGTCTAAATTGACATTTTGGTCCACTTTTGCATTTACCCGACTGGAAGAAAACGCAGACAGCTTGCGATGATTTGATCTTTTCACGCTTCGAAGTCGAACGCGAGGTGGTTTTTTTGGCGCGCGGCGGCGTAACGTTTGCTGCCGCGGGGAGTTCCAACCGAGCCAGCACGTTACTTTGAGCGCTCGGCGACGGAGTAGACGCCGTAGTATGCTTACCCAGACGAGGCGCAAATTGCGGAGACGTCACGCCTGGAATCTTGAGATCGACTGTTGGAAAGAGCGAGGTGGATGAACTGCTTTCACCGTACACTGGAGGAGGCGGAACGCTTTGCAAATGGATCGATCCGTTCGATTTAGTCCCCATAGATGAGGACATAGGTGGCGGCGGGACCTCTGACATGAAGAACTCACCTTCCTCTAATTGACGAACCGGTTCTTTCTTTTCAACTTTCACTTTCTCCGTCGCCTTCGATGTGCTCTGCTTTGTCTTCATTTCTTCCAGCGCTTTCATGTGTACGGTGGATTGCAAATGCATTTTCTGAGCGTTCGCTTTGTTCGCCTTATCCCCACTACCCCCAACTACCCAGCGGATCTCGCCGCCACACTTTTTGCACTTCATTGAGTCCATAGGGCGGCCCGCTTTGCTCGCTGGAGCCGCTGGTGCTGGTGGCACGGCGCTGAACTGCCGAGGCTCGCGTTCTAGACGAGTCTCAATGCTCTCTTTTCCCCTTGCAGCCGGCTTTTGTGTCCCGACTCTATTAACCATTGCAGCGCCTTGCAACATTGCATGGGCTTCACGCTGAGATATATCGCGGTGGAAAGGTAAGTTGAGACGGACTAATGCGGACACTTGTTCACCGGTCGCGCGTTGCAGAGGATCGATCGCGTACGCCTCCTCTCCAGCCTTGATCAACGTCGCTCCCACCAATTTGAGTAAATGCGTGTTGTCACTCATCACGCTTGACATCTCCCTTTCAAGTGTGTTACGAACGAGCCGAATAGTGTTTTCGTCACGTGCTGCGTATGCCTCAATCACGACAAACGGCATAAATTGTACGCGTCTCAGCGTCGTATCTGGTCCGCTCGGGAAGTGAGACATTCGATTGTCATAAACTGTGCGCGACTTCTTTTGAAGAGCTGTCGGTATACATCGCCGGAACAGCGAATCAATAGAACAGTATTCTGCTAAAATATTCGCAAATCCTTGAATCGCTGACCATAGATATTGCGCATCAGATGTTGTGTTATCGTGCGACATGGTTGTCAGCTCGTTCGCGACGTGACGACGCAAATCACTCATGGGACCAACAATATGTTTACTATGCATCATAACCTTTGTATCATTTTCCTGAAGCTTGATAAACGCTTCGACAAGTCGTCGACACTTGAACGCCTTATCCTCCAAAGTGCTATCGCTACCACCCGCGGACGCCGCCGTGCCTCGCGCGCGGTCGAGCGTCTGCGTGAGCGCTCTCAACGAAGTAATGGCATTTAACCCATCAAAGTCTCGCATAGCATCCGGTATCTTTGCAGAAATAGCAACAGTTATTGCATCAATATCGCGAACCAAGCTTTGAGGAATATTCTTTGCCATTTCCGATCGCTCATCCAACCTCCGAGCCAAGTTTCTCGCGTGCGCCGTGAGCTTACCATACAGTGTTTCTTCGGGCATCCTCAGCCACGAGGGACAAAGCTCGTGCGCGGAATCCACACTATCTACCGCCGCCTGCAATCGCTCTTCATCACGATTCGCTTGCCCACATTCTCGAAACGCGCGAACGACACAATCGAGCAACGATTGCAACCGATGCTGCGACTCTCCGTCGCCGACGCGGCGCGCCTGATGTTCTCGCATCGCTGCCGCGCCCTCATCATGCTGCAGCCCGCGCGCGAGTAGATATGAAAAGTTCGCAGTGTCAACGGCGACGGGTTTATCTTCACCCGCGCCGGCGTCGTTCACCACAGCCACCGTCGCCGTGTTCCCAGGCGCATTCGCGTCGGCATCTGCGTTGACCACCACATCGTCGTCATCATCGCTCTCATACGGCATCGCGGCGCGCGACGATCACCCTTCGTCGAAGTTCGCGTCGAACGCGATCGTTTGTGCGCGTCGTCGTCGTCGTCGATCGTCGTCGTCGTCGACGACAGACGACGACGCGCGCGCGCGCGCGCGCGCGTGGGACGCGCATCGATGCGAAAAAACACACACACAAAACAATACATATAGACATCGCATACCCACACTACGGCCCACCACGCCACACACGCGCGTCATATCCCACTCCACACATTCACACGACCCACACATACCGCACACACATAGGTTCATACGATAATACGGTCCGAATATCTACGCGATAAATACCACTGAATGCTGGAACAGCGCTTTTCTACGCGATAAATACCACTGAATACTGGACCAGCGCTTTTCGCGCACGGATCTCGGCGAAAAGCGCTTTTTCCGCGAAAGACCTTTTCCCTACGGGACGACGACGACGACGACGCAGTCCACGGCGCGACGCGCCTCGGCTGACGACCGTGCCGCCGATCGACGCGTCGCGTGTCCTTTCGTGCGTCGTCTTTTGCCGTCCTTCGCCGCCGCCGCCCGATCGAACCATGCACGACGCGCTCACGCCGCCCCCGGCGCACGACGTCCTCGTGGGATTCCGCACGACCGCGGGTGCCGACGACGCGTCAGCGCCGCGCCGCGCGACCGCGACGCACGACGACGACGCGCGCGGCGCGAACGCGGGCATGGATAAACGCCTCACGCGACAATCGTCCGATAGCTCGCAATCGAGCTTCGTGTGCGATGATGTACGCGTCGTCGATCGCCCCGACGACGCGGTTTCAGTGGACCAGCCGCGCGGCGGCACCATCGCGAGCGCAGGGTCGCTCGGGTCGGTGCTCGGCGCGAGCGCCGAGCGACGTCAACGCGGGCTCACCGCCGCGCTCATGGAAGGCAACGCACGCGACGGGAGGTTGTCGTCGCAGCATTCGAGCGATAGCGACCAGGACGCGTTCGGCACCGGCGATCACGCGCGCGCGAAAAGCGCGGTGCATGGCGCGTTCGAACCCCCAGTCATGGTGCGCGCCAATCGCGCGTCGGTGATGACGGCGCGCGACGTGAACGATGCGCGGTGGACGATCGAACGCGAGGAAAGAGATTTTGATCAGCGCGTGGATGAGTTGTTTCACGGCGATGCGTTGCTCGAGGCGCGGTCGTGCCCGATCGACATTCCATGCGCCAAGCGCGCGCATTGGAAAACGTACGTCGTCGTCGTCGTCGAGCGCGTGTTGCCCCGTAGTGTGCGCGAATGTGCGCGATGTGCGTGTGTTTATCGTCGCGAGTGGTCCGTGTTTGATCCATTGGGAGTGATCACGTACTTTACGTGGACGAGAGACACCCGGGGTGTGTTGCGATCGGTCGGTCGGTCGTATGAGTAAACAGTATATGTTGACTGACGCTGTGTTTGTTCTTTCTCCTCCAGGACGCCGACGCACCGCGTCCACGCTCGACGTTGAGCTAAATATCTGATGTTTTTGTATGTTCGCGGGATGCCGTCGGTAGGTGCGCGTGGTGGTTTGTGTACGTATAATAACGTACACACGATCACGAACGCGCGGACACCATCAATTTTACCCACCGACAGTGGCACCCGCGGATGATGTATATTTTGAACATTGAACAACCGTATTAACCACGAGACGAGCGACGTTCGGCTGTTTCTTACGCGAAGCGCGCGTGTTGTACCCAATTATTCAACGCGTTTCGCGACGGCTGACGACGTGGCGTCTCAATGTACACAATGCCTCTTATTCATTCTTTCACGCGCGTCTGTGTTGTATCACCTCCAGACATTGCTTGTTCCATGTGTAATTTCCATTCCTTTTCTCTGGTTAAATTTACAAACAAAGCGCGGTGCGCACTCTAGTTCGTCATCGCTGTTGTCGGACATCTAAGGCGTTGGTATAGCGAGGAGTATCGGTCCTACGCGTTCGGTGAATAAATCGCACAATGAATTGGAGAGCTCGCACGACGAGCCTTCACAGCGTATGAGTTCGGTGAATAGTGAGTACACAGCGGGTAAGTGCGTTTTGAAGTCATCTTGCGAAAGCGCGCGCACGGCGTCGAGCGCGTCGACGCAAACCTGCGCGCGCACGCGAGCATCTTCGCGAAGATCCGCGCCTGTTTGTATTTTGAACAATGTCAAGTAATTGTTCATCGCCGCTTGGGACACGCGAATGAGCTGAGGCGTGCGTTCGGACGTATCTTCTTGTAGACGCGCGAGCGCGCGCAACGCGATGGACGCCGAGCCTACTTCAAGCGCCAACGCAAACGGCTTGGCTTCTCGCACGATTTGCGGGATATCGCTCGTACTGATATCGCGCATCGTAAATGGCGACTCGGCAACGCGCGCGTACACGCTCTCGAGTGTGTCGAGTAAGATGTACAGCGTGTCGGCGTTGAAGTGCTCTCTCGCTGAAGCATGCTCGGTGGATAAATCTCTCGCCGCGGACACCAGCAAAAGTTGTGTCTTTATGCGTATCAAACACGCATTCGCCGCAGTTTGGTCTTCGCCGATGTTCCCATCGAATACGCTAAAATCTGGCGATGTGGCCTCAAATGCACCCTTCAGGGCATCCATGCACAACGCCCATTCTTTCGCTCGCATCGCCACGGCTCCGTGCACGAGCAAGCGCTTAAACGCGATAACTCCACATGCCGCGAGTTGTTCATGCGCTCGAGACGTCAAACCGCGAAGCAAACCCAACAGCTCAGGCATTACGCCCGCTTCGACGATTGGCTCGTGGAATTGAACGGCAAGATCGACGACAAGCTCAAGACAGCGTGTGCACGTGCCGTAGAGCCAGTCGTCGATGTCCGCCACAGCGGGCGCGTCGTTCTCGTCGCCACCCGTACGACGCTCTGGCGCTATGTCCGCGCGGACGTGATCGAAGATCGGGAACAAAATTCGGTCATACACTCGCTTCCAGAACCCGGACGCAAATGAGCCACCATGGAACTTCAAGGTATCGAAGAGCACTTCAAGCGCTGACGTACGAATTTCCGACCTCGGATCAAATGTGAGTTCAGATAACCCCGCAAGTAATGGAAACCAGAAGTACGTATGCGCGTCAGCATCGGTGAAACACGTCGTCGCTACCGTAGTTTTTGTCGGTGTGGACTCTACGACGCCATCCGTGGCGAGTTGCTTTTCTGTCGCTGCGGTTTCCTCCAAATCCCCGAGCGCGCCTTCCGCGAGTTTGAGCGCGCAAAAACGCAAAAACGCCAACGCATTGAGACACACCTCGGATCCAGCTTCGGAGTTTGTAAATGCCACTAGGCAGTTCACGCAATCCGTAAAGGCCACGGTATCGGTCTCGATGATGTAATGGAAGTGCTCACGAATGATTCTCTCTATAGTCTGAAATGCGAGCACAACTATTTGACTCTTTTCATCCGCCGCCGCCGTGGTGAACACCATAAACATTGACTTCCATCCAGACTTGATGTGCTCGACTCGAGCTTGGACCATTTGAGACACGCACCGTATAATGAGTTCGCGAATTTCAACGTCAGGAGACTGGCGCATGACCACTACAAATGGTCGCAAGAACTCATTCTGAAATGAATAATTTGACAATTCCGTTCGGCTCAAAAACTTCATCGCCAATTGGCGAAGAGAGTCTACCACTGTCATGGAAATGTGCAAGTTTGGTGAGCAACCAACGGTGACGAAGAAATCACTCAACACCTGCCATACACGCGCCCATATGAAACGAATGCGGTCCATGTTGAACGACGCTACTTCGACAATCTTGCCGAGAGCGTATACACGCGGATGCTTTGACGAGGTTTCGTCGATGGCGAGTTCGCACAAGCTTCGTACAAAATCAACAATCGCATCGCCATTCAAGTTCACACTCGCGTGAAAGATGTGGCCAATCTCATCTGGAGTAAGCTGTTGTAAAAGTGCGCGGTCCGGGGGTATCAACTCTTCATAAACCTCAGATTGATCGTTTGCCGCTTCGTTTGCCGCCTCAATGACCCCACTCGCGTCGTCACCGCGCGCGGCCAGTGAGCTCTTCATCGACCGAGCTCCGCCAGAGCTTGAACGTCTAAACAATCTAGGTCGAGAGTTGTGTGTTTGCTCTTCAGTAGCGTAGCTCGCATCGATAAACAATGAACTGTCGTCGAATCCGTTGGCCAACGAGTACACGTGCTCGTAACGACTGACGCACGATAATATCAACGTCCACACTCGACCGAAGTCATTACCGTTATCGACTGATACTCTGATGAGCGTTTTCATCGCCATAACATTCTTTGAGCGCATCATTTGCGGGTTGTGCAAGAATGTCAAGCGCGAAAGCGGGGTGATGAAAGTGCTTCGCGTTTCATGCATGCCGAGTAAAGTCGTGAGATTGATCGCTCGGCGAAAGCCTTCCAAGCAGTTGGACACAACCGCGACGCTTTCGCTGTCTTCGAAAGCCTTGCAAAGTACGGACAAAATCGGATTCGATATCACTTCTAGCATTGGCTTCGCGCAACCAGCTTCACTGACGACTAGGAAACCCTTTGTCGTTGCCGCTCTGGCTCGAACTTGATCAATAAGTTCAGAGGTGTCAATCTGAAGTAACTCCTCTTCACGTTTACCAGACATCAAAGAAAACAGCACATCCATGCCAAGTCGGTGCGACAAATTACTCTTGTCTTTCTTTTCCATGGTACTTAGCGCCGCGTCTACGGGCGCCTTCATCTTAATTTCATTGTTGACAATTCTGTCGTACAAGTCTTCCAAGATCTCCTTGGGAAGATCCTGACCATCATCAATGCCACGATTATTACGAATGAAGCCCTCCTTGGTCATTTTATTCTTTACCTGTGGGTTATGAGCATCGGTGTTTAACATGATCACCGAAAACGCAAGCACGTACGCGGTATCGGCGCTTTTGTACACAGTCGGATTCAACTTGTGGTAGCGCTCCGCAAACTTTTCCATCAAGCGGTCGATTTTCTGCGACTCGCCTGGCAATCTGAAGCCTTCTAAAAATTTGCGAATCGCGTCATCAAGTGTAAGCGACGTAAAGTCGAGCGCGTCGACGTAAGCATGCATCACGGCCAACATCGGCTCGTCACGCTCACCCAAATAATCGCCCACGACTGTCTTGTCTAAACCAGGAGTAGTTCGCAAGAATTCAGCAATCTCCTCGTGAGATTTGCCGAGACGTCCTATCGACTGCAAAAACTCCAAGCCTTTCTTCGCTTTCTTGTTAAACAATGCAATGCCTTCCTGAAACTCTTGTTTATCAGCCTTGAGCTTGGCAATGCTGTCACCCAAATTTGATTCCGCCGAAGCGCTCGTCTTCAACGGCGTAGCAAAGCCAGTATCTGCTTCATCCTCGGCGTTATCGTTGGTACCACTAGTACTAGGGCCTTGGTCCAAGTTTGTTTCTACCCAAGCGTTCATGGACGCAAGCATCGCTGTCAAACATTCGAGCGCCTCAATTTTAAGCATAGATTCCCGAGCCGCCTCAGGTCCACTCACATGGCCGATATCCACGCCTTGAGCGATGCGCACTAACGATGAAACGTAACGTTCAAAGACGTTTTGCCCGTCTAAATCGCAGTCAAAATTGACAAACAAGTCAACCAATAGCTGCGCATCGGTGCACAAGACTTGGAAGCCTTTGACGAGTGTGGCGCGTTGGTTATATGCAATCAAAGGCTCGCCATCTTGCAGCTCGAGCGGTTTGAGCAACAACATTGGAAAGAAGAAACCTATTTCTGCCTTCAAGTACGAGCGATATCTCGTCAACAGTGTCAAAAAGATTGAACACGATAGTTGGTACGCTTCTGCGACGTTTGGTGTCGCGTTACTCACGATGGCGTCGCACAGGTACTCACGGACGACGTTTGTGAATCGCGCGCTAGATGAAAACGCATCACCAGCATTTTCTATGATAATTTTCAGCAATTGAAGCGACAAAATCTTGCTGCGCACTAACGCAGTGCCATTTATTTCAGTGTTTGGCTTTTTCGCGAGCTTGCACAGCGATCTAAATACCAAGTAAGCATCCGTTTCGAGCTGCGAAGACGTCGCATCCGAATCTTTATCGACACCTGGCGAAAAAGTGTCGAGTGCACCCGCGAGTCCACGCGTCGGCGTCATCGGCGCAGTGTCGTTGTCAAACTCACTTTGCGTGATTTCATCTTCTACTGCGTCGGTTTTGACGACAGCATCCGGGTCAGCGAAGTAGTTGAACGAGCCGACAGAGTTGATATCCACCGAAACTTTGTTCACAAAGGATTGCACAAAGTTTGACATCGTCGAAGTACCGTCGAAATCTTCGTCGGTTCCAATCGGTCGGAGCAAATCCGCAACGACGATTGTCGGAGCCGAAGCGTGCGGGTCATCAGCTTCCAGGCGATGAAACACATTTGTCAACATTTGCGTCAACGTCGCCTTCGCGGTGTTCTGATTCACCTCTGATTTGCTTGACAAGTACACGTTGTAGCACGTGCGCACCGCTCGCAGCAATGCGCGATCGTGCACTTCAAACGTCCGGCTACTTACGGCTGTGAGCAAGGTTTGCAAGACTTGGAGCTCGACGCTTTCATCGCGAGTCTCCGCCGCCGCGCAGATCGTGTCAATAATTTCTCTCGCATGATTCTTCGCCGACGTCGAAGGCGAGTCAACACGTCCGTCATCACTCTCTAACTCATTCGCACTCAACGTTCGCGCGAGAGCCCCATCATTGTCTGCGGCGACTTCAGACGCGCTCGTTTCAGATTCAGAAGCTCGCGGTTGTTTTACCGCAGGCGAACGCGCGTCTTCGATTGGCTCGCTCTCACCTCCAGCACTCCCAACTATGAGCCCGCGCGCAATCAAATGCTGAAACGCACTCATCGTCGACGCAATCACGACCGCCGAACCGCTCTCTGCTGCCGCGCGCAGCGGCGGAAGCACCGCGTCTACTTGCGCTTCGCGCAACGCCGCCGTCGCGCGCCCACCCTCCATCGCCGTCGATGACGCCCCGGGTGCGGTCCCGAGCGTATCGAACGTGCCATCCGCGATCGATGCCTTCAGTTGCGCGATGGCATCCACGAGCTCGACGTGGCGTTTCGGTTTCGTCGCGCACGCGGTGCAGATTCTATCCAGCGTAAACTCTAACGTTTCATACGCGCCCGACGCCATCGCACACGCCGCGTGCGCACGAACGCGATCGACCGACGACAAGGATGGCGAGGATGAAGCCGCGAGCGCGTGTTTCGTGCTTCCGAGCTCGACGCTGACGCCGACGCGCGCGTGAGATGTGCGCGGAGCGCGTTCTGACGCCTGAAAGTGAGCGCCATAGAACGTTAATCCAAACCTCACTTTCGCTCGCGCCATGTCGACGCCTGCGCCGTCCACGCCGCCACCGAGCGCGGCGCCAAGTGCAGGCACGCGCACGAAGCTCCTCTTCACCGTGATTAACGCCGACGACGTGCCGGTGTACGCCGTTGACTTGGCGAACACGTGGAGCGAGGCTCGTGGCATCGAAGCGGTGCGTCTCGACGTCGACCCTGATGCGTCTCGGTGACTGACGACGGCGCGGTTTTCGTTCGCATCGCAGGTCGTGCGCGAACTTTCGATTGATGACGCATCGTGCGCGACCACGGAGCGCGACGACTACGTGTTCGAGCTCATCGCTCGCGGAGCTTTAGATTTTGTGGATGAACGCGCGTGGGACTCCAACGCCGCGTACTTGAAAGTCGTAGACCGCTTTAATGACGTGAATGTCTACGCCTACGTCACGTCTACGAGGGTCAAGTTTGTATTGTGTGCGGAAATACGCGCGGACGAACCCATGCGTGCGTTTTTTGCGGATGTACACGAGGGGTATTGCGTGGCGATGATGAATCCAATGCGGGACGAGGACGCGCCGTTAGATACGAGTGAAGTTTTCCAGCGCGCCGTGCGCGCGGCGGCGCGGAAACGCCTTGGGGTTGTATAGAAACCTCCCGAAATAATAGTATTTGGACGGACTTGGCGCGATGCGGGTCACGCGTGAACGAGAGTACCGGTAGCTAGCAACTGTAGTCTAATAGAACGTAGAAGTCGGTTGGCGGATTAATCGCCACTCTTTCGCGCGTCACCATGTTTGCGTCCACGCGGGCACCGTCCCCAATGTTCACGCGCGCGACGCATGTGTCGCTAACGTCCTGCTCGTCGTCCTCACGCCGCGTGCGACGCACGGGTGTCACGCGCTGCGAAACAGCTGGCAGCGTTCGACGCGAAGTGCTCAAGCGTGAAGAGCGCACGAAACTCGATCCTTCGTCGGATTTAGACTTTTACGCCCAACCTCGGTTCGTGACGCACGTCGATAACGACTTCTTAGCGCAAGTCACCGAGCTCTACCGTCAGCGCATTCCGGCGAACAGCAAAGTGCTTGATCTGTGCTCGTCCTGGGTGTCGCACCTCCCGCGCGAGGTCGAGTACGCCAAGGTGTACGGCCACGGCATGAATGCCACGGAACTCGGGCGTAACGATAGACTCGACAATTTTTTCGTGCGCGACTTCAACAAGGATCCACGAATCGCGCTGGAAAGCAACTCGGTAGATGCCGTCGTGTGCTGCGTCAGCGTTCAATATTTGCAACGCGCAGAAGAGGTGTTCGCGGAGATTTTCAGAGTGCTCAAACCGGGTGGTGTGGTGATCATCACGTTTAGCAATCGATTGTTTTATTCCAAGGCGATCCAAGCGTGGAGAGACGCGACCGGGTACGCTCGCGTGCAGTTGGTCAAGTCTTATTTCTCGGCCATCGCCGGCTTCACCGCGCCAGAGGTGATCACCGACATGGGCGCGCAGGACGACAGTATACTTGGTAAGATTCGTCGATTCTTCCAGCGCAGCTCGAGCGATCCGTTTTACGCCGTCGTAGCGTATGCCAATTACAAGCCTGTGTATGAACAAGGTGACTGTCGCCGCATGTCCATCGACGACGACGAGTGTATCGCTTAAATCCAAGCACAACGCAGCTCGTTCGTTTCGTCATTACATGACCATCTAGTTTTTGCTGCTGTACTTTTATAATTATCACGCCAGCATACGCCTACACGTCAAAAATCTCAAAAATCAAAAAGAACTTCTGCGCTCGGTTTATCCTCGCTAACTGTCGGAGACGCGACAGACATCACACCTGCGCACGCTCGCGACATCACACCTGCGCACGCTCGCGGCATAAGACATGCACTCGCTCAGTGCGGGCGCATTGTGTGCGCTCGTCGTCTTTGCATCGCTTGCGTCGCTCGCGAGCGCGCAATCCGACGCGCTACCGAGCGTGGATCCGCGCGCGTATACGAAATGCGCCCCGCGCGAGGCTCCAGAGCTCGAAAGATGTACATACGTGCGCGAGAACCCCATGTGCGGGCGCGACGAGGCGTTTGTGCCATACCTGGAAACATTCTACTGCGGCATGGGCCAAGACGCGTTGACGAGCGGCGTCTTCGCCGCGGTGTGCGTCGGGGCGTTCTTTTTCACGTTGGCCACGGTGGCGGAACGATTCTTCGTTCCGGCGCTGAACAACATCTCGCGCGCGCTTCGTCTTCCGGCAGACGTTGCGGGAGCGACGTTATTGTCTTTCGGTAACGGCGCGCCGGATATTTTCGCGCAGATTGCGGCGCTGAGTCACAGAGATGTTGGGGAAAGTGTTGCATTGGCGGTGGGCGCCGTGACGGGCGCGGGGACGTTTATTACGTCCTTCGTGTTTCCATGCGTGGTTTTATTCGCACTGGCGCGCACGGATTTGAGTTCGAGTGGCGTTGGGTTCATCAAGGTGGATAAGTGGAGCTTTGCGCGGGATTCTTGGTTCTATGCGATTTCAAGCGCCGCCGCGTTGTGTTTTTTCATCGACGGCACCGTCGAAGCGTGGGAAGCCACGGTATTGTTTGCGTTTTACATTGTATATTTAATCGTGCTTTTAGCCCCAGGAAGGATCAGAACGGTACTGAGGCGCACACGAGATCAATTAGTACTGAGCGATTCTGATGAATCGGAAGATGAATGGTCTGACGACGACGAAGAAGACACGCTCGAGCCGATGTTGGAGGGCGAACGCGCAGAAGGAGAAGACGAAGAGGCGGGTGCTGATGATGAAGATAGCGCCACGGAATCAGATATCGATGACATCGAAAACGTTCCAATCGTTCGCGCGGTCTTTCATAACGCAAAGTTGATGATGAAGAACATTGAAAAGGCGCTTGTCGCCGTCTTGCGGTTGACCATGCCTGAACTTGGGCCGAGCGCACGTGTGAC
>Ga0181559_10004512_pt1 | contig 13492 bp, 8 predicted proteins | sample 011ome_21_FD_133752 | JGI IMG/M metagenome (GOLD analysis project Ga0181559, IMG submission 133752) | Coastal salt marsh microbial communities from the Groves Creek Marsh, Skidaway Island, Georgia - 011508AT metaG (megahit assembly) | ecosystem: Environmental > Aquatic > Marine > Intertidal zone...
ATTATATAGTCTATTACTTCATATTATTGACCCGCACAGAACACTATCGTGTATTTCTTTGAGGAAGTATTGTGAATTTTATCCACCAGTTCTGAAGGCAGCAGGCAGGAATCCTCTATAATCAGGGCTGTTTGCAGTTAAAAAGCACAGTCCAGAGTGCTCCTGACCAGAAAGATCAGAAGAAACTGGCATAATCTGCGGTCTTACCTTATGACGTATGACTTTAGCAGTGTCCTCTATATAATGCGAAATCTATAGAAAATGACAAAGTATCTAAATTTACAACACAGTGACGAAATAAAGATGAGCAAGACAGCAACAATGTTTAGCGCCGCAATCAGGTCAGAAAAAACACAAGACTGTTGGGCAGGATTTTCCCAATCAGCGCTATCCTGCCTGTGTGCACCTTTAATCTGCCTGACCTTTTCATTCCAGACAGCTATGGCACAGGACTCTGCCCAGGACCTGATACAAACCTATTGTGTCGACTGCCACAACCTCGAGGATTACTCCGGAGGCATTGCCTTCGACCTGATGGACATGAATCAACTCACCCGGGACCATGAAACCTGGGAGATGGCGATCAACAAACTGCGCGGTCGCCTTATGCCACCTACCGGTGCAATGCAACCAAGTCAGGTTGAAGTAGACACACTGGTCAGCTCTCTGGAAACCTCTATCGACTCCAGCCTGGAAGAAAGACATATCGGCCATGTGCCGGTCCAGCGTCTTAACCGAACCGAGTTCGCCACAATTGTGGAAGATTTGCTGGCAGTGGAAGTTGACCCTGTACAGTTATTGCCCAGTGAAATCGAAGTAGAAGGTTTCGATAATATTGCCAATGCGCTGGGTTCATCACCGTCTTTCCTGGAACAATATATAGCAGCTACTCGAATGGTCGCTACTGAAGCAGTAGGCGCGCCTGTTCCAAAATTTGCCAACGTATTTCATCCCTTACCTGATCGTGGCTTTGGCAGCGATGTATCGCGCAACCACATTGACGGCTTCCCCCTGGGAACCCGTGGCGGCATGAAATTCACACACTTCTTCCCATCTGACGGCGAGTATCGCTTCAGTATTCTTGATATTGATGCAGGCCTGTACCCCCGCGGTATGGAAACTGCAGCCACCATGGTTATCCTGGTTGATGGCAAGGAAGTGAACCGGGTAGAAATTGGAGGCCACGAAGACCTGGCCATAGCGACCCGAGACGGTGTCGTTGGCGGTGATGTCATTCTGGCAAAACTGGCGGGGCTTTCTGCCGATGTCGAAGTGGGTACCCACGAAGTTATCATTACCTTTATTGAACGTTCCTGGGGCGCCAGCAACAATGCCACCGGGAATGGCAGAGTCTCAGGCATGCCCAGAATCGGTCTCGGCGTTGAAGTAGAGGGACCCTTTAACCCAACCGGTCTTTCCCTTAGCGAAAGTCGGGAAAAGATTTTTACCTGCCAGCCATCAGAATTGGCAGAAGAACGTCCTTGTGCGGAAAGTATAGCGCTTAACCTGGCTACCAAAGCCTTCCGCCGCCCCGCCACCGAAGAAGACCTGGAATGGCTGATGCCATTTTATGAAGTAGGCCGTGCCGAAGCCGGCGGTTTTGATTCCGGAGTGATTGAACTGGTGACAGCCATACTTTCAAGCCCTGATTTCCTGTATCGCTCATTGAAAATCACCTCAAGCGAACCCAGAGTGCTTAATGACGTGGAGCTGGCTTCCCGCCTGTCTTTCTTCCTCTGGAGCCAGGGTCCTGATGAAGAATTGATTGCACTGGCGGCTGAAAGCAAACTTTCCGATCCTGAAGTCATGGCATCTCAGGTTCTGCGCATGATCGCTGATCCGCGCGCCGAGTCACTGATTGAAAACTTTGCCCTGGCATGGCTCAACCTGGATGAACTGGATGCAGTCCAGCCAACTGAACGGGGCTTTAACGATGGCATGCGGACCAATTTCGAAAAAGAAATCCGCCTGTTCCTGGCCAGCGTGCTGCTTGAAAACCGCAGCGTACACGATCTGCTGACTGCAGACTGGACCTATCTGAATGATTCCCTTGCCCGTCAATATGGCATCGAAGGTGTACTTGGCAGCCAGTTTCGCCGTGTCACACTCGAAGACGAAAATCGCTGGGGCCTGCTCGGCAAAGGTGCCACGCTGCTAAGAACATCCTATGGCGACCGCACCTCACCGGTATTGCGAGGCGCCTGGGTACTGGATCGCATTCTCGGCACCCCGCCTGCCCCGCCGCCGCCCAATGTCGAAGTGGATCTGTCTATTCGTGAAGGCGAAGCGCCAACAACCGTTCGTGCGCGGCTGGAAGTTCATCGCGAAAACCCCACCTGCCAGGCCTGTCATGGCGCCATTGATCCGCCCGGACTGGCACTGGAAAACTTTGATCTGACTGGACGCTGGCGCGACGTTGACCGTCAGGCCAATGCGGTCATTGATGCCTCTACGACCCTCAATAGCGGTTTAGAAATTAATGGCCCGAGCGAACTGCGCAAACATTTGTTAAGCAGGGAAGATCAATTGCCCGCTACCATCACCAAGCGCCTGATGATGTATGCCATGAATCGGGAAATCGAGTATTTTGATATGCCGCTGGTGCGTGAAATAGTGCGCGAATCAGCAAAAAAGAATTACACTTTTGCCTCTATAATTACCGGCATTGTCAACAGTGACGCTTTTCGAATGCAGGGTCCGGAAGAAAACCATGACGAGTCGGCTGTAGCGCTCGCAAGAAACGAATCAGGGAGATAAACAATGGCTCATTTTCTCACCAAAAAACACCTGTCCCGACGCACATTACTGCGCAGTGGCGCAGTAGGATTGGGACTGCCCTTCCTGGACGCCATGGTACCCGCAGGTACCGCGCTGGCCCAGGTCGACGCCATGCCAAAAAAACGTGCCGGTTTCTTCTACCTGCCCCATGGCACCATCATGAACAATACACCGTTGGGCAAGGAAGTTGATAAATGGACCTGCAGCGGCTCCGGCGACAACTTTCAGCTCGGCAGTATTCTTGAGCCCCTGGATCCCCTGAAAAAGTACCTGACAACATTTGAAAACATTGAAAATACCGCCGCAGGCGGCTCAGTGCATACCCTGAATCCCGCTACCTGGCTTTCCTGTGTCCGTCCTGGAACCGGCTCAACACCGGAACTGGCGACAACACTTGACCAGGTCATTGCCCAGCAGCTGGGACAGGAAACAGCGCTGCCTTCCATGGAACTGGCGACAGAAACCACTATCCAGGTCGCGGCCGGCAATGGTGGTTTTTATGCTGTAACCACTTCTTTCTCGGCCCCCAACAAACCACTGCCCATGGAATTCAATCCACGCAAGGTATTCATTCAACTGATGGGGCCCTATGACACCCAGGAAGAACGTGAAATGATCCTGCGAAAGAACAGCAGTATCCTGGACATGATTGCCGATCGCACCCGGGTTCTGCAGAAGGATCTTGGTAGCGGTGACCGCGCTTTACTGTCTGATTACCTGGACACAGTACGCGAAATTGAGCGACGTGTTCAACTGGCAGGCGAACAGGACTTGTCTGGCATCGATGTGCCGACAGCTCCGGTTGGTGAGTTCGAGGACTTTGATGACCAGATCACAATGATGTTTGACCTGATTGCCCTGGCCTACCAAGCAGACCTGACCCGAATCTCCACATTGGTCATGGCCGCAGAGGGTACCGACCGAACCTATCCACAGGTTAATGTTGCTGGCGGCTTCCACCCCACCAGCCACCACACCAACAACCCCGAACGCATTGCAGAGCTGATCCGTATCCAGAGTTATCACATGCAGCATTTTGCACGCTTCGTTCAGAAACTTGCCGACACGCCGGACGGCGATGGCAGCATACTGGATCACTCCCTGTTTCTGTATGGCTCAAACATGGGTAACAGTAATCAGCATGACAACTATCCGCTGCCGGCTATTCTCATGGGCGGCGCCAGTGGCGCGGTGAGAGGCGGAAAGAACATAATCCTGCCGGAACGCACCCCGCTGGCTAATGTGCACCTGACTATCCTCGAGCGACTCGGTATTCCCCAGGAAAGTTTTGGCAACAGTACCGGAACCATCGCCGAAGTATAAGAATAATCCAAAGGCAGAATATGCAGCAGTCCAACAAAATGAACCAACGCAGACAGATACTCAAGACAGGCGTTTCCCTGGCTTCAGTGCCCCTGCTCGGGAGTCTGGTAAGTTGTTCGAGAGAACAAGAACCGGGGCCAATGGATGAATCAGCTTCAACCCCCCAGGAAGCGGCACGCTTACGTACCGAGACATTGACCGAAACGGTCACTATGGTCAGTGGCGCCCCCGGTAATGTCCTCGCACTGAAAACAGATACCGGTGTGTTACTGGTTGACAGTGGTTCGGCAGCGCTGGCCTCATCAGTACTGCTTTCCCTGCAGGAGAGCTTGGGCGACACCCGGGTACATACCCTGTTCAATACCCATTATCATCCTGACCAGACAGGAGGCAATGCCTTGTTTGGAGAAGCAGGCGCAGCCATTCATGCCCATGAAATTACGCGTCAGTGGCTATCCGCAGACTATTACATTCCTGCACAAGATCGCTGGGTTGAAGCGCTGCCGACAATCGCACGCCCCACCCATACGTTTCGTGATAAAGGTGAATTAACAGCAGGGCCAGAAACCATTGAATATGGATATCTGCTGGAAGCACATACCCGGGGAGATGCCTATGTGTTGCTGCGTGAGGCAAATATCATTGCCGTAGGGGATGTCGCTTCACCTTTGCTTGATCCTTCACTCGACTGGTATACCGGCGCCTGGCTCGGCGGCCGTGTCGATGCCATGGATGACTTGCTGGCATTGGCAAATGCCGATACCCAATTTGTCCCTGCCTACGGTCCTGTTATGTCACTTGCTGAATTTCAGGCCGAGCGCGACATGATGTGGCATTTGTGGGAACGCTGTTCAACAATGGTCAGTAATGGCCGCAGTGCCCAGGACATGCTTGAGGCTGGCGTGATGGATGAGGTTGAACGTAAATTTGATGATCCCTACCGCTTTCTTTACGACGTAGCCAAAGGCTTATGGGCGCACTACACCAATTTTGGTGGTAAAACTGTTTAGGTATTGGTCTACATTAATAAGGTTTCTGGACATGATAAATATTTCTACAATGAATTTGATCAGGATCTGCGCCGTGAGTCTGCTGACTTTATTGTCATCTGCAGCGTTCGCCCAGGACAGCCTTATTGACCTTATTCGCGATGGTCAGCGCGATGCCGCACTGGCAGCAATTTCCTCGCCAGATACCGACATCAATGCCACCACCGAGGATGGCGCTACAGCTCTGCACTGGGCAAGCTATTCCGTAGACCATGAACTGGTACAAGCCCTGCTTGATGCCGGTGCCGTGGCCGACACCACCAATCGTTTTGGGTCCACCCCATTAACTGAAGCAGTTAAGCTTGGGGATGCTGAACTGGTCAAATTACTGCTGGATGCCGGTGCCGATCCCGACTCCCCCAACCAGGACAACCAGACTGCACTGATGCTGGCATCCTATATCGGTTCTCTGGAAATTGCAGAAATGCTGATTGAGAAAGGCGCCGATGTGAATGCCGTTGAAAACTTCCGCGGCCAGACCGCCCTGATGTGGGCTGCTGCTGAGAATAACCCTGACGTCGCCGAATTACTTATTCAACATGGTGCCAACGTAAGCGTGAAAGCAGTGCATGACGACTGGCCCCGTCAAATGACATCCGAGCCTCGCGCCCAGTTTCGTCCTACCGGTGGCCTCACCGCATTACTCTATGCCGCGCGCTCTGGTTGCTACCGTTGTGCAGTAGCTATCGTTGAAGCAGGCGCAGATATTGATCAGCCCAACCCGGATGGAGTGACACCGCTGATCAATGCACTGGATAACAAGAGTTTTGATATCGCCATGTACCTGATTGACCAGGGTGCAAGCGTGGAGGTATGGGCTATGAATGGTCGCACCCCTCTTTATCTGGCCATCGACATGAACTCGTTTACACCCAGAGGATTTTTTGGCGGCGCTGTCGAATCAAGTGCACCGGATTCGCAAACCTATGGCGCACTGGATGTAGCCAGGCGCCTGATTGATATGGGCGTTGATGTGAATCATCAGCTTACCCGCATTCGACCCAACGGTCCGGGTCGAGGCCGCTTTGCTGACTATGACATGCGGGGTGGAACTGGCGCCCTGATGGTAGCTACTTTCAGTCATGACCACGAAGCCATGGAACTGTTACTGGCTAATGGCGCTGAAGCGGACCTTCATAATGTATTCAAGATCACGCCATTAATGTACGCTACCGGCATGAGCGGCAATGGTCGAGGACCGGGCGGAAATCTGGACGGCATCCAGGAACGCGCTATCAAGTCTATTGATCTGTTGCTGGATGCCGGTGCCGATATCAATGCACAGGTAACGGACAGCCGCACTTTCACCGGACAGCTCGACACCTATATTCAGGGACGCGATAACGAGGGACGCACAGCCCTGCATAATGCTGCCGAACTGGGCTGGGAAAAAGTTGTCGCCCATCTGCTGGAACGTGGTGCTGATCCATCCATTGTCGACGCTGAAGGCCAAACGGCCCTGGATGAAGCTCTGGCACCGGTGATGAATGGCCCTGGTGCGCGCAACCGGCCTGAAAGCGGAGATCGTGAAGCCGCAGTAGCGATACTGAGTTCTGCTCTGGCTTCAGCAGAGTAGCAGGATCAATAAGGATAAAGGGCAGTCCACGCTGCCTGTACATTTATAATTTAATCTTCATCCTTTTGCCTTATCCTGTTCAATCTTTCCTGCTTTGGGTAAAAAAGCTCAATAATCAGGCAGATCATATCCTGCAGATATTTTCTGATGAGTCGCACTAATACTGGCACAAACGTTCTAATATAATTATCGCCACCCTGCCGCCACCCTGCCGCCACCGGCCCTAGACTATCTTAAAAAACAAATTACCTGCATAATATACAGCCAGTACATTCATACAAACTGCTACACAGCGCCGCTCTCAGGTAAAGAATTTTAGAAGCCAGACACCAGTGGATTCATTGCAGACAGACAACATCGACCTGCCAGCTCTCGACAGCCTTTCAGGCAACAGCCCTGAAGTGCTTCAGAATGCTGAGATATTGCGCATCTGCTAAATGGATAAAACATCAAAGGCCAGTTAAAACTTCCAAGCTATGGCAGTGAGAATTATTTCCTTAACACAGAAGACAGACTGCATTCAGTCCTCTTTAGCGAAACACTCTATCTGAAACTTACCAGCAAGATGCCTAAAGTCCGATAATTCCCCGGAATCTGACAGGCACGGCAAAACCGCACCCACCCTGAATAACCAGAAATTTAAAATAGTTTTAGCCAACAACGAATCCATAACCGGAAAAATGAATAACCTGTTCATCGACCGGGCCGGCTTGAAATCAATTTCTGATCTTGGCTTCAATGAATTTGATGCGGATATTTTCCGCAATATGATGCACAAGAGTTACGGCATGGTGCTGGTCACAGGGCCGACCGGCTCCGGAAAATCCACTACGCTATACGCCGCATTAAAAGAAGTTATTACCTGAAACCTGAACGTCATAACCGTTGAAAACCCGGTGGAGTTCCATATTGATGGCATTGAACAAATTCAGGTTAACACTGTTACCGGCTACACCTTTGCACGCGCTTTACGTCATATTCTCCGACATGACCCAGATGTGATTATGATCGGCGAAATCAGGGATGAGGAAACCGGCAAGATTGCAGTGGAAAGCGCCTTAACCGGGCACCTTGTGTTGAGCACGCTTCATACTAATGATGCGGCCGGCGCCATAACCCGTCTTCTGGAGATGGGTGTCGATCCGTTCCTGCTCAATGACACCTTGCTCGGCGTATTTGACCAGCGCCTGGTAAAAAAGAATTGTCCTGAGTGCATTGATGTCGAAGAGGTGGAATTGGCGGTTCGCAAGGTATTAGGCGTAAGTGAAGATGAAGTGTTTTATAAAGGACGAGGATGCGAGGGCTGCCGCGGGACCGGTTACCAGGGCAGAATTGCCGGCTATGAACTGCTGCAGTTTTCCCCGGCCTTACGCAAAATGATTACTGCCACTATTACTACCCAGGAGGTCCACGAACAGGCCCTCAAGGATGGTATGGTTCCGCTCATAGATAATGCACTGGCATTGGCAAGAGCGAAAAAAACCTCTCTGCAGGAAGTCTATCGCGTTCGCCTCGAATAAAGGTTCGTGAAGTTTTTTAGCTTCACCATCATCCTTTGGTTTTAGTTTCTGGTTATTTCCAGTTGTCTCCAACAATCTCCAATCCGGTGTTGATAGTATAATCTGCATCATGTAAACGAGCGCGCTCTGGACTACCACCCTTTAACAATTTAGGCTTAAGCCTGCTTTCCAAACCGTCACCAGTAATACAAAGTAGCAAGCCACATCGCTGATCATCGCAACCCTGCTATTACCGAAGGAGTTTTTCATGCCCTCTTTTCGTTTATTCTTCACTAAAGCTTTTCTGTTTTGTTTATGCATACCCGTTCATTCGGTACTGGCTACGGAAGGTTATTACAGCTCACCCACTGCTCACAGTGGCCGTCTGGTATTTTCCTCGGAAGGTGACCTCTGGCGTCTTGACCCCGATGCCAGTCAGGCCATTCGCCTGACCACTCATGCTGAACTTGAATCAGATGCCAGCTTTTCACCGGATGGTGAACAACTGGCTTTCGTCGCCAGCTTCAATGGCACTGCCCAGGTTTATGTAATGTCTGTTGCAGGTGGCAGCCCTGAACAACTGACCTTTGAATCAGTGGCTGTCAGTGTCAGAGGCTGGTCACCCGATGGCCGGATTCTCTACACCAGTCGCAATATGGAAGGTAGCAGCCGGGTACTGGAACTACGCCTGGTTGATCCCCGGTCCGGCGCAATAGAGCGAATTGAGTTACGTTATGCGACTACCGGCACCTTTGATGATAGCGGCCGCAATCTGTTCTTTACCCGGCACGGCATGAGTACGGTCAGTGATAATGCCCGACTCTATCGCGGTGGCGGCACCTCGCAATTATGGCGTTTTGAGTTGGGTAGCGATGCAGAAGCTATCCGGCTGGCCCCTGATTTTGAAGGCCCAATCGAAACTCCGATGTTCTGGCAGGATCGCCTTTACTTCATCAGCGACTCCTCAGGCTATGACAATATCTGGTCCATGAGCACAACCGGTACAGATATTCGTCGCCATAGTAATTTCAGTAACTGGCGCCTGCTGGATGCCAGCCTGCAAAATGGAATAATCCATTACCAGAGAGGCGCCGATATCTATGCCTATGATCTGGCAAGCAATTCAGAAGAACTCATCAACATCGATCTGGCTACTGACGAACAACGCAGCAAACGTCGCTGGATCGACACGCCCTTGCAATATTTCAGCGGTGCCAGTCTTGCCAGCGGAGGCGGGCGAGTCGCCCTTACAGCCCGTGGTGCACTGACTGTTACCGGAACAAATGCCAGACGTCGCGTTGATATTTTGTTACCCGGTGAAGGCAGGGCACGCAGTGCCCGCTTGGATAGCAAGGCCGAACAGGCCTATGCCATCGTCGACAGGCAGGAGCGCGGAGAAATCTGGCGCTTCGCTACGGATGGCAGCAGCAGTGAACAACTCACTACCAATGCCGACGCCCATCGTTGGGAGCTGGCAATTTCTGGGGATGACCAGTGGCTTATCCATCATGATAAAAAAGCCCGCCTGTGGAAGCTCAATCTGCAGACCGGAGAAAACAGCCAGATTTTGGCTCGACCCGGTCCGGAAGATAACGCATTTCGTGATATACAGTTTTCCTCTGACAATCGTTACCTGGTGTTTACCACCACCAGCACGCGCAGGAATGGTTCTACAGTCTGGGCCCATGACCTGCAGGAAGGCAACAACGTTCAACTGACTGACGACAAGTATGTATCCTATGCGCCTGCTTTTTCCCGGGACGGGGATTGGCTTTATTTCCTGTCAGAACGGGTCTTTGATCCAACCCCGGGTTCGCCCTGGGGAGACCGTAACATGGGCGTACAGTTTGACAATCGGGTAGGCATTTATGCCCTGAAGCTGAACCCTGCCAGCCGCTTCGGGTTCCAGGCCCCCGATGAATTGCATCCAGCTGGAGCAGAGAAAACCGATAGTGAAGCCGAGCAACCGGCAAACGACAATCCTGGATTCACGATTGATTGGGCCCAGGCCAGCCAAAATATATATACCGTGCCTTTAGCACCCGGGAATTATTCCTCACTCCAGGTGAATGACGAGCGCCTCTACTATCTGAGTCGGGAAGGAAAAGAAAGCGCGCTATATAGTCTTGCCATCAGTAATGACTCATCCGAACCCGAACTTTTCGCCAAGGCAGTGGCAGGCTTTCAGCTAGCCACCAGTGCTGACACGCTGTTACTGCAATATAGCGGTGCTTCGCCCTCCTTTGCCCTGGTTCCCACAGGTGCAAAAGCACCGGAAGATCTGGCGGATTATCGGCTGCGAACACAGGGCTGGCGTCTGGCTGTTGACCCGGTCAGTGAATGGTCGCAACTTTTTCTTGATGGCTGGCGCCTGCATCGTGATTTTGCTTTTGATCCGCGTATGCGCGGAGTCGACTGGGAAGCCGTTCGAGACCGTTTGCTTCCCCTTGCCAGTCGTATCGGCCATCGACAGGAACTGGCCAACTTGTTCACCCAAATGGCCCATGAAATCGGCATCCTGCATTCCCAGGTGCGTGATGGTGATAGTCCCCGGGATGATGAAAACGGCCAGCTCTCCAGCCTCGGCGCACGCTATGCCCGGGCCAACGATGGACTCGAAATCGTACAGATTTATCAGGGCGAAACCGAATTACCGGACAGCCTTGGTCCCCTCAGCCAACCCGGGATCGACATCAACAGCGGCGACATTATAGTCGCGATCAACCGACAGGCCATCACCAATCGCGCTGAGCTGGCGCAGGCCCTTATGTATCAGGCAGGAGAACAGGTACTGTTGGAAACCCGCCGTGGCGAAACCACTTACGAGCATATAGTGGTTCCGGTGAGCCTGTCCGATGAAGGCATGCTGCGTTACCGGGACTGGATTCTGGGCAAGGCCCGCATGGTGGCGGATACCAGCGATGGCGAAATTGGTTACCTGCATTTGCGGGCCATGGGTAGTGCTGATGTGGCACATTTTGCCCGCGAATACTTTGCCCAGAATCACCTTGATGGTCTGATTATTGATGTGCGTGATAATAATGGCGGCAATGTCGACAGTATTATCCTGCAACAGCTTCTCCGCAAGGTCTGGTCCTTCTGGGGCAATGCTGAAGGCACGCCAAGCTATGGCTATAACATGCAGGAAGCCTTTCGAGGCCACCTGGCGGTGCTGATTAATGCCGGCACCTATTCCGATGGTGAAACCTTTGCCGCTGGTATCAAGGCGCTTGAGCTCGCACCGCTGATTGGCGAGCGCACCGCAGGGGCTGGCATCTGGCTGGCCGACCGCAATCGGCTGGCTGATGGCGGCATTTCCCGGGTAGCAGAATCCGCCCAGTTCGGTCTCGACGGACGCTGGTTAATAGAAGGCAGGGGTATTAGCCCGGATATTGAAGTGGTAGCCGAACCCCACCGCTTATTCAAGGGTGAAGATCAACAACTGCAGGCGGCGATCGAGTATTTACAAAACAGAATCGCACAGCAACCTGTTACCTCTTTGCAGGCAGATCCATTACCACCGGTTGGTGAATATGGACAGGGAATTAGTGACCAGGGCTTAAACAGAAACTAGAGCTGGCTGTCAGCCTGACGGAGAAAAGCGGCGGCACCTAATAAACCAGGATGCTCTGCGGTAATGATAAACGTGGGTATTTTTTCATTATAGGAACGGTAGCGCCCTTTTTCTTCAAAACGATTTCGAAACTCACTGTGTTTAAGAAAATCGATGAAACGGGGCACTATTCCTCCGCCGATATAAACGCCTCCAAATGCCGCTGCGGTCAATGCCAGACTGCCGCAAAAAGAGCCCAGCATGGCACAAAACAAGTGAAGGGTTTTTTCACAGCTGGCAGATTCCCCAGCCAATGCCAAAAAACTTATTTGATCCGCGCTTAATAGTTCCAAATCAACACCATCAATTTCACAGATCGCTGTGTGCAAGTCTGAAAGCCCGGGTCCCGATAAAATTCTCTCAGCCGAAACATGACCATATTTGCGGTGAAAAATACTCCATATTTCCTGCTCATAAAATGTATTGGGAGAAAAATCCATATGACCACCTTCCCCGGGCAACACCAGCAATGTACTCCCGCGCCGGGCCAGTATCGCCACCCCCAGCCCCGTTCCGGGACCGCATATCAGGGATGATTTTTGAGAATCAATTTCACCAGTACCAACCTGGGCAACTTCAGTGCCGCCCAGCAACGGAATAGCCAGCGCAATAGCATGGTAGTCATTAATGATGTGCAGGCTGTTCAGCGACAACTGGTCTTTTAAGGCCTGGCGTGAAAATGACCAATCCAGATTCGTCATGCTTACCTGATCTTCTTCCGAAGGACCAACAAGAGGGCTGGCAATAGCAATACACAAGTCTGTCACTTCAAGCCTGTGTGCTTTGAGATAGGAAGCAAGAGCCTCTCCTGGCCCTGCAAATTCAAGACAGGGCAAGGCCTCAATACACTTGAGGTTTTGATCTTCATTGAGGTAGGCAATTCGGCAATTGGTACCTCCTATATCCATGACAATTTGCAGCATAGTATGATGATTTTTGATCCTGAAAACAGAAATGCCAACGCAAAAAAACCGGCTTAAGTGTATCACCCCTTGTCCAGCCAAATGATACGGGGGATTAAAAACTTGATTCAGGCGACTTTAATACCTTACCCTGCCGGCTTTTCCCAGGTTCCTACAATAACAATAAATACCAGGCAAATAACATGACCGCGGTCAAATCCAGACACTCCAGATCGACAATTCTTTTTATTACTGCTGTAGTAGCCATGGGCGGATTATTATTCGGTTATGACACCGGCGTTATATCCGGCAGCCAACTTTACTTTACCGAGTTTTTTGATTTAAGCCCGGGCCAACAGGGCTGGGCTGTCAGCAGCGCAATATATGGCTGCCTGTTTGGCGCTTTGGCGAGTGGTTATCTTACGAAACAAATCAGCCGTAAATTTACCCTGATTTTTTCTGCTGTCCTATTTCTTATTTCTGCCTGGGGCTCTGGAATAGCAAACTCTCTTCTGGAGCTTTCTGTTTACCGCATTATTGGCGGTTTCGGCGTAGGCATGGCGTCCATGGCAGCGCCAATGTACATAGCAGAAATCTCGCCCCCAAAAGAACGTGGCCAAATGGTTTCCTTCTATCAACTTGCGGTTGTAATCGGGTTTTTTGTCGTGTTTCTGACCAATTATTTTATTGGCAACGGGACCATCAATTTCATTTCCTTGTTAAATGAAAACGATCTGCACAGCTGGAATGTG
>Ga0181559_10004515_pt1 | contig 13482 bp, 11 predicted proteins | sample 011ome_21_FD_133752 | JGI IMG/M metagenome (GOLD analysis project Ga0181559, IMG submission 133752) | Coastal salt marsh microbial communities from the Groves Creek Marsh, Skidaway Island, Georgia - 011508AT metaG (megahit assembly) | ecosystem: Environmental > Aquatic > Marine > Intertidal...
GGAGATGGGCGGGAGAGAGATATGTGATTCTGGTATAACGTCAGGGTCGCTACAAGCAATCAACATACCGACCAGCATGACCACAGTGGCTTTACCCAACCGTTCCAACCCCTGCTTGCCTATCACCTTCTCCATACCCTTCTCCGCACCCTTCTCCGCACCCTTCTCCGCACCCTTTTCCATAACCTTTCCCATAACCTTACCCCCTAACCGGTGAGTATTCCCGTCAGCTCATTGAACCCTGATATATTCGCTCGCCTGAACAAACGATGCTTGACCTTGCTGGAACTGAACCCCGGCGTGCCTCACATGAAACCACTCGTCGGTCTTTTCTTCATAGGTGCGACCTCAAGGGGTTGCGGCCATAAAATCAATCAGCCGTTTAGCCACCTCCGGACCCTGGCTTTCCTGGATAAAGTGGCCTGCCGGAATACGATCGTGCGGCAGACCAGCAGCGCCGGGCACGTTGTCGACCAATGTGTTCTGGGTTTTTTCTGATCCAACCAGCATGTCGAATTCGCCAAACACCGTTAGGAAAGGCTTCGTAAATTGCTTGAGCGCATCCCAATCCTTAAGGCTCCGGCCTGTATCAATCATTGACCCCATGCTGGGCAACGTGCGGATGCCTGTCATATAGATCTCATCAGGAAACGGCGCGTCATAGGCCCGCGCCTCATCATCGGTCAGCGTTAGGCCACCAAAATCGCGCCGCAGGTTATCGCTGGCTTTGAGTTCAGGTCCCGTCAACGCATAGAGCATCCAGGCATGAAAGAACTCAGACATGTCCTGCTTCATGTAGCCTTTGGCGTGGCAGTCTGCCCCGAAATCCGCAAAGGTCCTGATTTTGGCGTCCGGATCTACCGGATAGTCTGCGCGATTAATTCCTTGCGGCACATTGAGTATGGGATCTGGCATGAGCCAGAGTCCACTATTGGAGATCATGACTCGGCGGAAGTACTCTGGATGCTGCGCGACAACCATCAGACTGGTAAACCCGCCCCAGTCCTGGCCAAAGAGTGTAATGTCCTTCAACTCCAAGATCTCAATCATCGCCTTCCACCATTGCGCATGGGCATAAATAGTGTGCGTGTGGATATCGGTCGGTTTGTCGGAACGACCCATGCCGATCATGTCAGGTGCAATCACGCGATGTCCTGCTGCAACAATGAGTGGAATCATTTTGCGATACAGATATGACCAATCGGGTTGCCCGTGCAGGAGCAGAACTACTTGACCATCTTTTGGTCCTTCGTCCACGTAGTGCATCCGTAGTCCATCGACTTCAACGTAGTTCGGCACATAAGGAAAGTCAGGCAGGTCGATAAAACAGTCGTCCGGCGTGCGCACAAATTCACGACCGTCAGCAGTGTTATGAATCGTGATGGTCAAGACAAATCCACCTTTTCAGGTACCAGTTTGCCGAGCATCTTCTGACAGCTGGCCAGGTTGTCGATAAATCCTGCGTGGACCTTCATGGCCTGGGTGTGATTAGCCAGCGCAGGCCAACGGCCCGAGTAGTCACAGGACACCACAAGATCCAGTTGCGTGAGTTGCGCCGCAACCGCAAAGTCTGCTATCGACAACTTGTTGGCAACAAAAAACTCTTTGCCCGCCAGCATTTCTTCGAGATAGTCAAAGTGCCTTGGCAACACGTCCTGATAGGTTTGTCTCGCCGTGTCAATGTCGGAGGGTTGGCCAGAAAATCGTGGGAACAGGATTGGACGAAATAACTTCATCCCCAGGGGCTGAGCGAGTTCAGTGTCGGCATATTCTTCCAACGCCGATACCCGGCCTGCGTCAAATGCGGTATCGCCATACAATCCCGCATTCAGTTTGCGATCCAGATACAGACAGATGGCTGAGGAGTCGGCAATGGTCCCCGGTATACCTTCCTGACCAATGCTGCGATCACGCAGCACGGGAATCCTGCGGGCGGGGCTGATGTCCAGAAACCAGTCAGGCATGTCCATAATGTTCACGTTTTCAAAGTCGTAGGCGACGCCCTGAGTTCTTAGCACAGCTTCGACTTTGCGAACGAATGGAGATACCGGAGTACCGTAGATGACGAGATCAACCATGATTCTTCCCATGAACGCGGACGCAGATGATAACTAGATTATTTAATGCCTACCATTATTTTAGTTAAAATTAAGCGTTACCATGTATTTAAGCTTCGCAGCTTGCCTGATCCTATTGATTGTTGCGGGTTATCTCTGTCACTTCCTGAATCAGGTAGCACCCTTGGCATGAGGCTTTGCCGCCCACGCTTTCAGTAGCAATCTCTTCGTCGCCAAGGACCAATTCGAAGACATCGAACAGTTCGACCTGCCGTCTTCACCGGCACATCCCCATCTGAAGTGTCAAACAACAGGTTATCCAGCCCGTAGTCCCCATGAATAAGCGTGAAGCGTGAACTATGCAGCCCAGCCAGATTGATCACCGGCACAGAAGTTTTCCCTACCGAGCAGCCTGCAAGCTGATCTCACTGCGGGGCCGGTGCCATATCCAGCAGCGCCTGCGCCATCCAATCCGTAGACAGTTATTCCATGCAATTGGCGGATTTAGCGTGCATTTATAAGCTTGGCCTTTACGGTCACTGCAAAATGTACAAGATGACCGACAATTAGTATCCTATTTTTAGGCCTGTTGGGAGTGAACTGTGCCGACTGAAGTAATCCACAGGGTATCCGTCAAGCCATGAAAGCCAAAGAGAACACCGAACGCGCCGCAACCCGTGTCGCACGCAACATTGTCAGTGACATACAGGAAAGATCACTACGACCCGGCGCAAAACTGGAACCTGAGCATGTGATGGTCGAAAAACAAGGCGTCGCACGCGGAACTGTCAGAGAAGCACTGAGATATCTAGAGTTTCAAGGAGCGCTGCGCATCAAGGCCGGGCCAGGTGGTGGCCCCATTGTCAATGTGCCGGGGCTCGATCATTTAACCAGTGCGTTATCCCTGCAGTTACAGTTTGCGAATGCAACCTTCAGATCCGTGTTGGACGCTAGAACTTCCCTCTACCCGATGCTGGTTGCCGAGGCTGCAAAAAACGCCAACCATCAAGATATCGCCGCGATGCATGAGTCTTTGTCTAAAATACGTGATTTGATCGAGGATTCGGATGCAGCGACGCAAGAAGCGCGACACTTCTACGAACTGGTCGCAGCGGCCTCAAAAAATCTAGTGCTCGGGTTTCTGGTGACCGCGTTGCATCGCATGTCGGAAAACTCGACTATCGCATACAGTGCCGATCACTGGCGTAGCAGTATCAAGCAATCCAAAAAAATGTTGTCGGCAATCGAACAAGGGGATGCGGATTCGGCACAGACAGTGTCTGCAAACCTACATAATGCCGCGCTTCATTACTGGGAAAAAAACTATCCCGAATTGTTAAATCAACCCATTTCATGGGTCAGCCGCTAAAAGTCAGTCTATACACTTACGCCCTGTGCCTGGGAAGGATCGGTATGCATCGACGCTATTTTTGTCTCTGTCACCAGTAACGGCCTGCACTAAGCCCCACTTTTGAACCCACAATCAGGTACAAAGCGGCAAATTTGAAGCGACGAGAGATATCCTGATACATTCAAATAGCTTCGGGCACAAATAGAACCTACTGCGCGAGGTGTGGTTGCTTTTTTCTCGACGACGAAGCAGGCGCTGATTTACCCGGCGATAAGCACTGGCCGCATCTGTGGGCGGTGTAACAAACCGAACCCCTGATATCGAAGCTCATTGTAGATTTTTATGCGTCCTACTGTTCAATCCTCACTCACCAGCAAAGCAGCTCTCCTTCCTATCCGTCATGATGAGTTCTACTTCAGTTCGGGTTGCCTTCAGGCGTTGATTCAGGTCAAACCACTTTCGCAGAAGTGACTAAAACTCTGCTAAGTTAGGTACGGCCAAATTATGCAGGTAACAATGTGAAGCACCTTATTAGCCCGAATGAGATTTCGCGGGAATCGCTGGTCAACATTCTGGAGATCATGCACAGGCTGGCTGCACCCGCTGCCATGCCGGAACTACTCCGTGAAATCATCGAAGTCGGCAAGGTCGCAATCGTTGCCGAAGCCGGCGTGCTTTGGCTGCTGGAGCGGTCCAGTAATGAACTGGTCCAGGTTACGCCGCCAGCAGAAGTGGCCAACCGCCTGCAAATCGGACAGGGGCATGCTGGGCAAATCGTGGAGACCCCGGAAATCACCAATATCCATGATTGTCGGGAAGATGAATTATTCCAAGCCTTCCCCGTGCAGGTGGACGGCTTTGAAACCCGTTCGCTGCTCAATGTGCCGATCGTCGGTCAGGATGACTCCATTTTGGGGGTCATGCAGTGGCTCGGCGAACACGTTGGCCAATTTGACAAGCACGACGAATGGGTCGGTCCGGCGCTTGCGGCCCAATGTGCGGTTGCCATCCAGCATTCCCGCATGACCGATGAATTGCTCGCCAATGCGATTCTCCACCAAGAAGTTACCGTGGCCCGTGAGATCCAGATGAGCACACTTCCCAATGTTATGCCCCTCGTCGATGGATATGATCTACACGGCATGTTCCATCCAACTGACCACACCGGGGGTGACCTGTATGACCTGGTGGTTCTCGACGAAAAGCTGTTCATGTTGCTCGGTGATGCCACCGGCCACGGTTTTGGTCCTGCCTTGTCGGCCACCCAGATGCAGGCCATGTTGAGGGTGTCATTCCGACTGGGTGCCAGCCTCGATGAGGCTTATATGCAGGTCAACAATCAGTTGGACGAAGATCTTCCGGATGACCGCTTTATCACCGCATTCATGGGATTCCTCGATCCGGGTAAACATGAAGTGGAGTACCACTCAGGTGGGCAGGGTCCGATCCTCCATTTTCGCGCTGAAACAGGGACCTGTGAGTGGCACGCGCCGACCAGTTTTCCGGTTGGCGTTATGCCGCTGGACGGCCTGGATCGCGCAGAAAAACTGTTGCTGGAGCCAGGGGATATACTGGCACTGATATCAGACGGTGTTTATGAATACACGGCACTGGATGGTTCACAGTTCGGAGAAGAGCGGGTTGCCGAGATCATGAAGCAACACCACTCTTCACCCATGTCAGAGCTGGGTCAGAAGCTGGTAGACGCAGCCTTCGAGTTCGGAGGTGATGCGCCCCAGGCGGACGATATCACCCTGGTCTTGGTCCGCCGACTGCCCTAAGCGGTCAAGCATTCGGGGCAAAACCCACAAAACCCGTTCCAACTGGTCTAAACTGGACTGACACGGGCTTAATGCCACAGGTCGCTGTGGTGCCTGATCGTCCATACGGATTCGCAAATGAAGAAAAAATTCAAAAGAAGCTTTGACGAAATCAAGGAAATTGTTGCGTTAACGGACGATTTTTTCGCACAGGAGAACCTGGAGCCTTCACTGCGTTACGTGGTCGACCTGGCGGTCGAAGAATTATTCGTGAACATGGTTACCTACAACGTGGAATCAAACGAAGACATCTTGATTCAGATGTCTCTACATGAGCATGGCGTGGAAGTCAGTCTGACGGATTTCGACGTGGAGCGGTTTGATCCGACTGGAGTGGGCCCGGTTGACTTGGAATCACCAGCCGAGGCGCGCGCGCCGGGCGGGCTGGGGCTGTACCTGGTATTGAAGATGGTCGATTCCATTCATTACGAATACAGGAATCGCCAAAGTAAAATCACCTTTATCGCTGATCGGAAGTAATCTATGTTTGATATCAAAATGGGTGATGGGGGCAACGTCGAAGTCAGCGGACGGCTGGATGCAGCCAACGCTGAGCCAGCGCTCTCATTTCTGGAGGGTGTTGAAGGCCAATGTGTTATTGATATGGGCACTTTGGAATACATTTCCAGCGCCGGTCTGGGTGTGCTCCTTAAAACGCACAAACGACTGCTGGGACAGGGCAGTGGACTGAAACTGGTGAATGTCAGTCCTCATATCAGAGACATCTTCACGTATTCTGGGTTCGACAAGCTTTTCGAGATCGAAACCAGCACACCTGCCGCTTGATTCAATTCGTCAAAAACACCGGGTATGACCATATTCGCCTCCAATTTTAGACCCCGGACCAACCTTTTGCTCTCCCGCTTGTAGTTATGAGTATGGACCGCGATATCGCATTGCTTAACGACTGCAAGCGAGGTGATCGGAAGGCACTGGATTCGCTGGTCAGACGCTACGAGAGGCCGGTATATAACGCTGGCTACCGTATGCTCGGAAACCCAGATGAGGCGGCCGACGTGACGCAAACCGTATTTTTAAAAGTGTTTGAAAATATCGATCAGTTTAATCCGAACTATAAATTTTTTAGCTGGATTTACCGTATTACCATTAATGAATCCTTAACCCGGCTTAAGCGGCGCAACAAGACGGAGCCTTTAGCAGAAGACCTCGAGTCCCCGTTACGAAGCTCGGAAGCAATAATGGAATCAGAACGTATCAGTAAAGAGATTCAGGCGGTGCTGTTGACCATTCAGGAAGACCACCGCGCGGTAATTGTACTCAGGCATTTTTCAGAATTGAGTTACCGCGAGATCGGAGAGATCCTGGAGATTTCGGAAAAAACAGTTAAGTCGCGGTTGTTCTCTGCGCGCAAGCAATTGAAGGAACGTTTGCAGCAAAATGGTATTCTCTCAGCATGATTCATGAACGAATCACAGAATTGATCCACTCCGGTCTGGATGGTGAGTTGGGCAAGTCCGAGAGGTCAGAACTCGATTTGATCCTGCAATCCTCGGCTGAAGCCCGCGATTACATGGAGGAACTGGAGTCGCTGTCGGATCTGCTCGGCCAGGAAGACGTGCTGGATCTGCCAGACGGATTACACCGGGAAATTGTTGCCAGCGTTCAACTGCCTGCCAAGACGGGTTTCAGTTTCAAAGATGTTCCAGCTTTTATTCGCTTTGCCCTCGCTGCGGCAGCAGGCCTGGTGATGACCGTTGGCGTTTACGAAAGCCAGCTGGACGGCCCGGGTGGAGCGGAGTTGGGTACCGACGTGAACAGTATGGTGGGAACCATCATGCACAAGGAGCGAGCGGAAGTTGAAGAAACTCTGGACATGCTGACTTTCGACCTTGAAAAGATCAGCAGTACGGTCCGCCTGCAAAGAACTGACGGACAGCTGGTGCTCGATATCCTGCTAGACGCAAAAGACCCGGTAGACATTACCGCGCATTTAACCAGCGACGGCCTGCTGTTTGACTCCGTGACACAGACCCAGAGCGAACTCAAATCAATAGAGTTAACTGACCAGGCTATCCAGTTCAAGGGGCAGGGACGGCACCATTTCGCCGTTTTATTACACCGTAACCGTGACCTTGCGGATAATTTAAAAGCCAGTATCGATCTCCGGTTTACCAGCAATGGGGAATTGATTAAAGAGGGATCGTTGGTCACCAAGGAGGTATTTTAACAGATGCACCAACTTTTTAGGTGCTAACCGATAATATGCCTAGACACAACCAGTGTCTGGCCAGTCGAACACATGAGGGAGCAGAGCGATGAACAATAGCAATAACCAATCACGAAAGGGATTATGGGTCGGCCTATTAGCAGTAGTAATAGCTGCAGTAGCTTATGTCGGCGTCAGATACCCCGTGCCCGAGGAGAATGCCAGCGGCACGATCATGCCGGCGGATCGTTATAGGGGCGAGCAGCTATCCAGCGACGATGTTGTCCTGGGTGATGAGTCAATCTCAGAATTGATGCAGTCAGATCTGTATGTGCAAATTACGACTGATAGTGCTTTTGCCAGCGCCATGCGTAGTGATGCATTCCGTAATGCTTTTGAAAGCGACGCCTTCCGTAATGCGCTGGAATCTGACGCGTTCCGTAACGCGATGGAATCCGATACCTTCCGTAACGCATTTGAAAATGCAGATTTCCGCAATGCTTTTGAGAATGCTTCATTCCGCAATGCGCTGGAATCAGATGCTTTCCGTAGTGCACTGGAATCAGGCGCGTTTCGTAACGCACTGGAAATGGGATCCCTGGAAAATGCCATGGAATCTGATGCCTTCCGTAACGCCCTGGAAAACGACGCCTTCCGTAATGCGCTGGAATCTGATGTTTTCCGTAATGCACTGGAATCCGATGCTTTCCGTAACGCCCTGGAAAACGACGCCTTCCGTAATGCCCTGGAAAACGACGCTTTCCGTAACGCACTGGAAAACGATGCTTTCCGTAACGCACTAGAAAACGATGCTTTCCGTAACGCGATGGAGAACGACGCCTTCCGTAACGCGATGGAAAACGACGCTTTCCGTAACGCCCTCAAAAGCGACGCCTTCCGTAATGCACTCGAAAACGACACTTTTCGGAATGGCATCCAGTAAGGTTCAACCAGGCTGAATGTAGTATCTAAACCGCCTGCCTCGTGCAGGCGTTTTTTTGAGCGTTAAAAAGTCCGGTCGTAGTATGCTCAGGAAAAGAACCGGCGATGAGGGAGCCAGTCCATGAATTACGTGAGATCGGATCGAATACTGAGACAATCCCTTTTTGTGTTGACGTTATGCGTTTCTGCGCAATCCAGGGCAGATTCTTTTGAGTTGGATGTGATTGAGACCGGTGACATGCGTTTGCTTTACCTGGATCCCTTCCAGACTTACCTGACACCACACACCGTTCGCAGCTTTCAGAATTCCATGGATTTTCAAAAGAAAGTCTTCGGCTGGACACCGTGGGAGGAAACCACGGTTTTGCTCAGTGATTTTACCGATTACGGCAATGGCGCCGCGATGGTTAATCCTCGCAATACCATCATGATCGACATCGCGCCAAAGAGCCGGATACTGGAAACCGCGCCTTCCACCGAAAAAATTTTCCAGTTAATGAATCATGAGCTGACCCATATTTCGACCATGGACGGCTGGAATTCGACGGATCGAAAATGGCGAAAGTTCTTTGGCGGAAAGCCAAGTCCCACGGAAAAACACCCCGAGTCCATCATTTATAACTATCTCGCGACGCCACGAATCAACTCGCCCCGCTGGTACGCCGAGGGCAGTGCCACATACCTGGAAACCTGGATGTCCGGCGGGATCGGCCGCGTGCAAGGCGGTTATGACGAGATGGTCTGGCGCGCCAAGGTACGGGACAACGCACATTTCTACAGTAATCTTGGCCTTGTTTCGGAGGCCACTTCCGTAGATTTCCAGGTGGGCGCAAATGCCTACCTCTACGGTACCCGTTTCATGAGTTACCTGACTTATGAGTATTCTCCTGATCACCTGATCCAGTGGCTCAAACGCGGCGAAGACAGTGAGCGCTATTATGCGACCCAGTTCCAGAAAGTGTTCGGCAAAGACCTGGAAACAGCATGGGATGAATGGATCGAGTTTGAAAAATCTTACCAAATGGAGAACCTGCAAATGGTTCGCCAGGTCCCGCTGACACAGACTCAGGCGCTGGCACCGGGTGGACTGGGTTCCATATCAAAATCATTTTATGACCCGGACCTGGATGCCATGATTGGCGCGTTTCGCTATCCCGGCGTCGTAGCGCACCTTGGTGTCATGTCCCTGGACGATGGCTCGGTGCGGAAACTGGTCGATGTAAAAGGTCCCATGTTGTACCGGGTGACCTCGCCTGCATATGACGTGAGTACGAAGACACTTTATTACACCACTGACAACGTTGACTATCGTGATCTGAATGCCATCAACGTGGAAACCGGTGAGCACCGCTTGTTGATAGAAGATGCCCGTATAGGCGACCTGGTATTTAATCGTTCTGATCGAAGCATCTGGGGTCTGCGGCACCTGAATGGCCTGGTTTCGCTGGTGCGGCTCGAAGCACCGTACTCAGAATGGAACATGGTCTACTCGTGGCCGCATGGGGAGGTTCCCTTTGACATGGATATCTCATCTGACGGCAGCCTGCTGTCAATGTCCATGGGAGAGATTTCGGGAAACCAGTATTTCCGGGTGTTCCGAACCGAGGATCTCGTGGCCGGGAACGACGAGCCTTATCGTGAGTTTGATTTTCAGACTGTAATTCCCGAAGGATTCATGTTTTCGCCCGATGGTAAGTATCTCTATGGCACGTCTTATTACACCGGCGTTTCAAACGTCATGCGCTACGAAGTTGCGAATGGTGATGTCCAGTTTGTCAGTAATGCTGAGACCGGTTTCTTCAAACCGATACCCATGGAGGATGGCTCTTTGATCGTGTTCGAGTACACCGGTGATGGGTTCATGCCTTCCCGGATGGACCCGCAACCGCTGGATGACGTGAGTTCGATTCGCTTTTTCGGCAACGAGATATTTAACAAGCACCCGTCTATACGTGAATGGTCCGTGGTCAACACGCTGAGACAACAGGACTACGATGGCCTGGTTTCAAGCGAAGGCAAGTACCGCCCGTCAAACGAGCTTGGACTCGTTTCGGCATACCCGATCGTTGAAGGTTACCGTGACGTTCAGTCCGTGGGCTGGAACTTCAATATTGCCGATCCCATGCAATTGAACCGCCTTGATATTTCGCTGGGGTACTCCTGGGACGATGACATCGATTCAGATGAAAAACTGCATGCGAGGATTGACTACCGCGCCCTTAACTGGAGCATCTCCTACTGGCACAATGATGCGGATTTTTATGACCTGTTTGGTCCCAAGGAGCGCAGCCGCAAGGGTGATGCCTTCCTGGTCGGGTACAACAAAACCCTGATATTCGATAATCCGCGACGCCTGGAATTCAGTGCAGACCTGGATTACTACACGGGGCTGGATACGCTGCCCAACAATCAGAATGTCTCCACTTTCTTTTTTGAAGACATCCTCTCGTTGCAGTTTGGTCTAAATTTTTCGCACACCCGAAAATCCTATGGCGCCGTGGATCATGAAAAGGGCTTGCGCTGGAATTTACAGGTCTCGGCCGACCATGCGCTGAGCGAGACGATACCCAAGTACCATGGAGGGCTGGACTTTGGCTTTGCCTTGCCCTTGAAGCATTCATCGGTGTGGTTTTACAACGCGGCCGGTTTTGCCAATGGTGACCGAGCCAATCCGCTGGCAAACTATTATTTCGGCGGCTTCCAGAATAACTACGTCGACGACCGGGAAGTAAAACGATACCGTGAATATTCCAGTATGCCCGGTTTTGAAATTGATGAACTCCGCGGAAAGGCATTTTACAAAACTGTGGTGGAGTGGAATCTGCCACCCAAGCGATTCAGGGAAGCCGGCACACCCAGCCTGTTCCTCAAGCATGTCCGCCCGGCCATTTTTGCCGGCCGACTGGTTACTGACCCGGGAAAATCCTACGAGCGGCGCTTGAGCAATATCGGTCTCCAGCTCGATTTCGAATTCACGCTCGTACACAACCGCCCCATGGTGTTGTCGATCGGTTACGCGGCTGGTTTCGAGGATAGCCGCAAACACGATGATGAGTGGATGGTGTCACTGAAGATTCTCTGATTGACCTCGCGCCTTCAAAGCTGACAGCGCTTCGGGCAATATAAGCCCCTGAATTGAACAGGGACAGGTGATTAGCCGTTTATGACTATTGATTTAATAATCAAGGCGCTGATTGGCCTGGCACCCGTTTTGATCTTCTTGCTCACGCTGGTCTACCTGGACAGCTACAAGCTTGTGGGCCTGAGAAACGTGCTCCTGGTAATTTTGGCTGGTGTTGCAATGACGATCATCGGCTATTTTGCCAACGGATTCATCGCTGATGTCTTGGAGATCAGGTTTAGCCACTACACTCGATATGTCGCGCCCATTGTAGAAGAAGGCCTGAAGGCGCTGGTGATCATTGTTCTATTTCGCACTCATCGCATAGGCTTTCTCGTGGATGCAGCCATTATGGGCTTTGCCGTCGGTGCTGGTTTTGCTGTCGCAGAAACACTTTACTATCTTTTCACGAACCCGGATGCGAACGTGGCGGTTTGGGTGGTACGTGGATTTGGAACGGCCATCATGCACGGCGGAGTCACAGCGATTTTTGGGATACTTTCCCAGACGCTGACTGAGCGAAACATGAAGATCAACCCGTTACTTTATGCACCCGGCCTGATCACGGCGATGAGCCTGCATTCATTGTTTAATCATTTCCTGTTCAACCCAATCTACCAAGCCCTGATTATTCTAATTACCCTGCCGCCCATCCTGTTTCTCGTATTCCAACAGAGTGCCAAGCATATGCACGAGTGGTTGGAACTGGATTTTGATGAGGATGCCTTGTTGCTCGAACAAATCAACTCTGGCGAGTTTCAGGAGTCCAAGATTGGTCGCTTCCTGAATGACCTTCGCCAAAAATTTGAAGGTCCGGTGGTTGTGGACATGCTCTGCTACCTGAGGCTGTATACCGAACTGGCATTGCGGGCCAAGGGTTTATTGATGATGCGAGAGAACGGTCTGGATGTGCCGATTGGTGAACGAACCCAGGAAAAATTGGAGGAACTGGCCTACCTGGAGGGGAGCATTGGCACAACTGGACTACTGGCCATGCGGCCTTTCCTCCACATGACCCGGAAAGACCTTTGGCAGCTATACGTGTTGGAAAAATAGGCCTGAGATTCGAACCTTAGAAGATTATTGGGGAATAATACTGCCTTGTTGTGGTTCTGGAGGCGGATTTTCGTTCAACGTCAGCAATGCCATCATCAATGATGACTCGCGGGTGGCGAGCAACGAGCGCACTTCGCGCTTGCCACCATCGTTGTGAATCGCACTCAACAGCAAAACGCTCTCATCTTTTAAATCCCTCATCGCACTGTGCAGCACGTCTAACCAGTCACCCCCATCGATTTCCGAAAACCACTACCTATCCTCATCTGTTGGATCTTCACACATGCGCTTGAGCTCACTGTACATGGCGAAGCCCAATGCATACGGATCGATGCCGTTGCAGGCAGGAGGGTGGTAACGCAATTGCGTCGGCACCGAAGTGTGCAAAGATAGCAACTCCATCAAGAAGCCGTCGGTAACCATGTCGCGGTCGTACAGGGTATTCAGCAATTCTTCGACCGCCTGCACACCATACTGTTCTTCACATTTGGCGATGTACTGCCGCCCAAACACCAGATAGTCAAATATGGAAGCGGCATCGGTCCATGTGCGGAACAGGTAGTTGCCTTTCTAAAACGAGTGATGTCCATAAGAGGCGTGTGCAATCACCAACGCCTGCATGGTCATGGTGTTCTCCTCCGTCAGGCGGGCGATGCACGGATCTGAGTTCATGACAATTTCGTCGGCGAGATCATATCGCCTTCAAAACAGCGTTAACAACCCCTGTCTTTAAACGACGTTGACACTTCCTATCCAGCGTACCGGTCAGCGAATGCAGATAGTTTAATATTAAGATTCGGTGATTACTTTGGTGATTTTCTCGATTCGAACTTCGGTGGCATTGCATTGATTTCTGGCAGTTTGGTGCACAGGAAGCGCCTACATTCTGGCAATAAAAGAATAGGCTTGTTCGTGTGCCTGTGAACGGATCACTCTGATTTACATTCTATCTTGCGCTGCCTAATGTA
>Ga0181559_10004517_pt1 | contig 13480 bp, 14 predicted proteins | sample 011ome_21_FD_133752 | JGI IMG/M metagenome (GOLD analysis project Ga0181559, IMG submission 133752) | Coastal salt marsh microbial communities from the Groves Creek Marsh, Skidaway Island, Georgia - 011508AT metaG (megahit assembly) | ecosystem: Environmental > Aquatic > Marine > Intertidal...
GTGCTGCCCATAATGATTCCGATCATGACTATTTGCTTTTGACCAATATACTATTCTTTGCCCACTCGGCGCGCTTGCGGGCTTCATCTCTATCTTTTGCCACTACCGTGACGTGTCCCATTTTACGAAAAGGACGTGTTTGCGCCTTGCCGTAAATGTGGATGTTTACCCCTGGTTCTCCGAGCAACTCGTCGTACCCCTGATACACTACATCCCCGCTATACCCTTCTGCACCTACTAGGTTCGCCATCACGCCCGCTGCTTTGAGTTCGGTAGAACCCAAGGGCAGGTCGAGGACGGCGCGAACGTGCTGTTCGAATTGGCTCGTGTAACAAGCTTCAATGGTGTGGTGTCCACTGTTGTGAGGACGTGGGGCTACTTCGTTGACTAAGATCTCTCCGTCGGCAGTGACGAACAACTCAACTGCGAGTAGTCCGCAGATATCGTAGGCTTCCGCAGTACGGATGGCAATATCGTTGGCTTTTTCCTGCATAGTTTCGTCCAAAACGGTAGGACAGAGTACGTATTCCACTTGGTTCGCCGTAGGGTGGAATTCTTGATCTGCGACAGGGAAGGTCTTTACCTCGCCACTTTCGTTGCGGGCGACAATCACACTTACTTCTAGTTCAAAGTCCACAAATGCTTCGAGCATGCCCGGGGCATCTGGGATATGTTGTACATCTTCTTCGCTACGGCAAACTACCACGCCAAAGCCGTCATAGCCACCAGTAGCAGCCTTCCACACAAAAGGGATGGGCCAGCGGTCGCTAGCAGCTTCAAATTGGGCCTTGCCTGAGACCATCTCAAAACGTGAGGTGGGGATGTTGTGGTCGGAGTAGAATTGTTTTTGCTTGGTCTTGTCCTGGATGAGCTCGAGGCTATCTGGGTTTGGATGTACCTTCTTGCCTTGGGCGCGAAGGTCTCTCAACGCTTGTACGTTGACGGCTTCAATTTCAATACATACGGAATCACAATCGGCAGCAAATGCCATGACGGTATCGTAATCTTGAAGTGAGCCTACTTGAAATTCGTTAGCTCCAAACTGTGCTGGGGCGTCCGGAGAGGGATCGAGCACTTTCGTGCGGATGTCAAATTTGCGGGTGGTGTAGAGCATCATTTTGCCCAATTGGCCCCCGCCTAAAATTCCCAATTTATAATCTGTCGAGAAGATATTCTTTGCCATGCGTGCCCCATTGTTTGTGGCAAAGGTAATTAATCTGCAGGGTCTATGCGGGCGACCAAGGGGATGGTATATAATCTTTTATTCCCAAGATCCATTACGAGTGCTCTAGTTCGGCGACGTTCTTGGTAGCGGAAGCGGCGCGTTTTGAAGTGAAATTCATCGCCAGGCGCCAAATCTTGTAATAGTATCTGGTCGTCCTCGCCATCGAGCTGCAATAAGGTGCTCTGTAGACTTGGATCACCACCCACAGCGCTTTTCGGGCGCGCCGCATGGTGCAGAATTGCCTTTTTATATGCCTCAGGCCAAGGATGTGCCTCAGCTAGCGAAATCAATAGTGCTCCGAAACACTGTTTCCATTCTTTGCCGTGTGGAGCGGCCCTGCGGCCGTACTTTTCCCAAGTAATGAGGTGTGCTAGTTCGTGAACGAAGGTGGTGAGGAATTGGTAGGGGCCTAAATTCCCGTTCATCGTGATGCTCGAGCGCTTTCCAGGCTTCGGCGGTCTGAAATCGCCAAGCTTGCTCTTACGGGGACGGGTTATTTTGAGATCAAAATCGTAGGGCGCGGTCCAGGCTTCCATCAATGGAAGCACATCACCCGTAGGCAGCAGCGGTTGGATGATGCTGAGGTCCATTTATGCCTTAGTAGTTTGTTCTGCAGGTTGTTGAGAGAACGATGGGCAATCGCAATCTTTCGCCGTACCGCAGCTGCTCAATGCCAATGCAAAAAGGGCGATACAAATAGTGGTAATTCTCTTCATAACATAGGAGTTTGTCCTTCAAAGAAACTGTAAATTAGCCATATGATCACGAACTTTTTTGAAGGAATGGGTGCATATGTGTTGCTGATGACGAAAGTCTTCCGCAGTCCGGACCGATGGAAGCTTTTCATGCGTTCTTTAGTGCATGAGATTCGTATTCTAGGGCTAGATTCAATAAGTATTGTAGTCATTTTGAGTGTTTTTATGGGTGCAGTCGTAACCATTCAAACGGCTTTTCAGCTTAGCGATGACCCGCTGATCCCAACGTATTACATTGCCATGGCCACTCGGGAAAGTATTACTCTCGAGTTTAGTCCTACCGTTGTCAGTTTGATATTGGCGGGTAAGGTAGGATCTAATATTGCCTCAAGTTTGGGAACCATGAGAGTTTCAGAGCAGATTGATGCGCTCGAAATCATGGGGGTGAACAGCGCTAGCTTTTTGATTTTACCAAAAGTTGTGGCTTTGGTGTTGTTCAATCCCATTCTAATCATTATGTCACTTTTTTTAGGACTTTGGGGAGGAGCGATGGCAGGGGATTTACTAGGATTAGTGCCTTTTGAAGAGAGTATCATGGGCTACAGGTTAGAATATATAGTTTTTGAAAATGCCATCTATGGATTAATTAAGGCAACTGTCTTTGCCTTTATAATTGGCAGCGTCAGCGCGTATTCAGGGTACTCTGTAAAAGGAGGTGCTGTGGAAGTAGGTATTGCAAGTACTAATGCTGTGGTTCGCTCGTGTTTAGCAATAATCTTGGCGAATTATTTGTTGACTGATCTAATTCTTACCTCATGATTCAAGCCAAAGGCATCGTAAAGAGTTTTGGTGAGAACCATGTACTCAAGGGCATTGATGTTGATTTCATTCAAGGTCAAACAAACTTAATTATAGGTCGTTCAGGATCGGGTAAAACGGTGTTTCTAAAGACCATTCTTGGACTCTTTGAACCGGATCAGGGCACTATCCATTATGGAGATGAGGTGCTCGGAGAAATGACCAAAGCACGTCGCAAAACCTTACGTCAAGAGATTGGAATGGTATTCCAAGGCGGTGCCTTGTTCGACAGCATGACCGTGGCGGAAAACATTCGCTTTCCGCTCGAAATGTTTGCGGCAATGACCGAGCAGGAGAAGGACGAACGTGTGAAGTTCGTAATGGACCGCGTACGATTAGAGGGTGCAGCGGATAAGTTCCCTAGTGAGATTTCTGGAGGGATGCAAAAGCGTGTTGCCATTGGCCGCGCCATCTCCATGAATCCGAAATACCTCTTCTGTGATGAGCCAAATTCAGGTTTGGATCCAGAGACGGCTATTGTTATTGACCAATTAATTCAAGAACTCACCCACGAGTTCAATATGACCACCATCGTCAATACCCACGACATGAACTCTGTTTTGGAAATAGGGGATCACGTCGTTTTTATGAAGGAAGGTCATAAAGTTTGGGAAGGAACAAATTCTGAAGTACTAGGCAGTACCAACGCAGATGTTGAAGATTACGTCTTCAAGAGCAAGCTATTCAAGCAGGTACGCCAAGCATTCCGCAAATAAAAATTGGGCACAAAAAAGCCGGACTCCGAAGAGCCCGGCTTGGGTATTTGTGTTAAGCGAGTGAGGCTTATTTGATTGAAATGCGCTCAACAACGTTGATGCCTTCACCTTCTACAGAAAGCAAGTACATTCCTTTTGGTTGAGTGCTTAGATCAATAGTCTTACGGTTACCAGCTACGAAGTTTTCGTTAGAGCGGTATACCACTTGACCTAGGATATCAACAACGGTTACAGTCGCGTTCGTATTAGCGTTCAACTCTACGTTTACCACACCGTTAGATGGGTTAGGGTAGATAGCATATCCACTTTTCACAAGCTCTTCAACACTCACACTTGAGTTGCCTGAGGCGTAAACGCTGAAGTATGTCATACGACGTGAACTTGGGTACAAATAATCATTCAAGAATGAGGCATTTCCGGAGAACATTCCATAACGAGTTTCTGCATATGAATATAAGTTCGCACACATGTGTGTTTCTCCACTGTATGTCATGAACTCACCGGTTAAAGGATTAGATTGGTCCGATGCGAAATATACGGAGAAGAAATTGGTCGTACCATCGAGGGTATTAAGGTTAATAGTATCATTAAACCCATAAGCCCCTGGAATGAATTCGACGTAGAATCCGAATGTCTCATCGGCATCAAGTGTGAATCCGTTTGGTATTTCGATACCATGAACCGAATAAGCGCTATCGTTCACATCAAAAATGTAATCAACAATAGTCGTATTCGGGACATCAATGTTACCGGCATTTCCTTGACTACTGCTACCGTTGTAATCCATAGTCCAAATGCCAATATCATTTGTAAAATTTGAGAACGTACCACCAGGGAAATAAACACCACCATACAATCCACTATTGGCTGCATTCGTATCAGCTTTGAAAATGTGAAATCTCAGTGTATCTGATTGGTTAGGATCATTCACAGCATAAAAACCAGCTATGAAGATAGAATCTACCGTGACTTCATCACCATCAGCAAATCCATTATCCCAGTAGTCAAGGCTAAAGTCGTACAGAGCTCCTACACCTGTTACACCATAGTCCTTCAAGCTCAATTCTGTTCCATCATACCAGTACAAAGTTGTCGTTGTATCAGGCATCATAGGTGCAACAAAATTGCTGTAATTACTTTGATCAGCCCATTGAATAGCCAAATCATAATAGCTAAAGTAGTCAGCCACCGCACCACCTTTATTTGTTGAGTTGGTGGTTTTAATCTCGTCTATTTGCTTTGGGGTCACAAGTAAGTTGTCATTGTCAACGGCATCTACAATTGACTGTCCAAAAGTTGTTGATGCAGAAAACATCAAAGCAAGGAGTAGAACTTTTTTCATAAATCTTATTTAAGTAGAATTAAAAGTGACAACAAGATAAGCAAAGGAAATGAGATAATTATAGTTTCCTCACAATCATAATTCCATCGCGAACGCTAAGAATTACTTGCTCTACGCGATTGTCTTGGGCCACGTGATCATTGAGTGCTTGGATGGCCTTGGTATCCTTGTCGCCAGAATGAGGGCCGCCTACCACCTTCCCTGACCATAAAATATTGTCAATGAGCATGATGCCTCCGGTTCTTAGCTGGGGAAGTAATTGCTCGTAGTAATGGACAAGATTGATCTTATCGGCGTCTAAAAAGACTAAATCCCATGGTCGTTGAAGCGATTCTAACACCTCTGCGGCAGGTCCTATGTGAAGGTGCATTTGACTGGCCTTCTCATGTTTGGCCCAATATTTTTTAATAATGGTTTCCAATTCTTCATTGATCTCCACCGCATGGAACTCTCCACCTGGTCGAAGCCCTTCGACTAGGAAATGAGAAGCATATCCAGTGTAGGTGCCCACTTCTAAGATGTAGGTTGGCTGCATCATGCTTGAGAACATCTTCAATATCTGTCCTTGCACGTGACCGCTCAACATTCGCGGCATCAATACCTTGAGCCAAGTTTCACGCTCGAGTTCATCTAGATATGCTGGTGCTTCGGTAGTGCGTCCTGCGATATAATTATGAAGATCGTCGCTGAGAAACTCCATTACTCTGCTTTTTTATAAATCAGTTCGTAGCCTTGGTTTGGCGATAAGAATGCTTGTGCAGCCTCCATTAAGTCCATGGCACTGATGCTGCGCACTTGCTGCGCGACATAGTCGAAGCTGTTGATTTTACCGAAATACAACAAAGCCCGCCCAGCCCCAATACACGAATTAAGGCCATTCTCCTCCGCCAAAGCCATCTGCCCGATGAACTGATTTTTGGACTTGCTCAGCTGTAGGGTCCCTAATTGCTGCTCTTGAAGTTTTTTTACTTCTTTGGCCGCAAGGGTGGCGGCTTTATCGGTTTGTGAGGGATCACACCCTAGGTAAATTCCCAATAGCCCCACATCGCTGTAGAGATTTAGGAAGCTCTCGATGTTGTACGCAATGCCATGCTTTTCGCGGATGTTGAGCCCTAATCTATTGTTCATGGCGGGACCGCCGAGAATGTTGTTGAGCAGTAACAAGGAACGACGCTGTGGGTGGTGAATGCCCGGCGTACGCCAGCCCACGATATAATGATCTTGAAACTGTGCCACCTCTTCGACTCGGCGTTTCGGTCGATCGGGCGCATCAAAATTTGATTCCCAAGTATTGCTGTTGAGCTGGTGCTCGGCGAAGAATTCTTCGGCCATTTGTACGGCGCGCTGAAGGCTGAAAGGCCCTACAAAAGAAAGGGTGATTCGATCGGCAGTGTAGGTACGTCTTTGAAACTCGAAAATATCTTCTCGGGTGAGACCGTCCACGCTCTTTGGAGTGCCGAGAATATTCCGTCCGAGGGCATTTCCTTCAAAAATGAAATCTTCAAAATCGTCGAAAATGCGATCAGCGGGGCTGTCGAGGTAACTATGAATTTCATCCTTGATGACCTCCTTTTCTTTGTCCAATTCCTTTTGAGGGAAGGTGCTCTTGAAGACTACATCAGAAACCAATTCCGCCGCACGTCGAAAGTCAGTCTTGAGAAAGCTTGCATGGATGATGGTTTCGTCTTTGGTGGTGTAGGCATTAAGCTCTCCACCGACATCATCCAAGCGCGATAACACATGGTAGGCCTTTCGTTTTTCGGTGCCTTTAAAGAGGTTGTGCTCAATAAAATGTGCCAATCCCTGCTGATGTTCAAGTTCGTCTCTAGATCCTGCTTGGATGGCCACAGCCATGTGAGCCACAGTACTTTTCTTGTACTGAAAAGCACAACGCAGGCCATTCGGTAGGGTGAAGCAATGGGTGTGTGGCATTATTTTTCGTCGATGACTTCGAGCAAGGTTCTGAACGCTAGTGCGTGATTCCCCCATGCTTTCAATGATTTATCTCTGAGCTCTGGCGCATACATCTGCATGTAGAGCTTGATGCTTTCCAAATCGCTGGCGCGGTACTGAACACTATAACTTGGATGCTCTTGCTCTTGCTCGGGAAAGACTTCCGTAAATAGGTAGCTTTTAAACATACCTGTTTCCATCACCTCTGGGATGTGGGTCTTTAGCATCCATTCCTTCCACTTGGCTTCAATGGAGGAATCTACGGCTACGGTAACATTGTAGATGTGTTCGCTCATGGCGTAAAGGTACGGTAGAACTGTCTTGCTTCTTCAGTGTAAAGGCCATTGGGATATTCGACGAGATAGTCCTCCAGCTCCAAGGCCGCTGATTCAGATTTCAGCAGTGCGGACATTTTCGCGGCGAAGTAAATACCCTCTTCCAACCACATGCCGCCTTTGGATACTGCTTCGAGTTGGATGAAGTATTCTCTAGCCTGTGCATATTGGCCCAACTGTGCATGCAGCCGGCCCAACCTCAGTAGGAGGTCGTCGTAGAGCTCATGGGCAATAAGAATGTTCAACAGATTTTCATATTGATCAAGGGCCTTTTGGTATTCCCACTGCGCCTCGAGCAGGAGGGCCTCTTTCATCAGTTGAAGTCCTTCCATAAGGGTGTCTTCCACAGTGTTGGCGCTGATCAGTAGCGCATATTCCATAGCATCATTGGCGATGCTTTTACTGGTGCTCTTTAAAAGGACTTCGAGTTGTGTTTTGGCCCAACTAATGTCGCCACGGTACATCGCGCAAAGGGCCTTTTCCAATCTTGCTTGGTCGCCTTCTTCCGAATCTCCTAAGAGCTGTTCGGCCCTCGCGTAATCCATGAGCGCCTCGTCAAACTGACCATAGCTGCGTTTGGCATCCGCTTCGGCGAGGTATACCAACCCTCGTTGCTTACCGGCAGGGTACATGTCACGCAGCAGTGCTAAACTCTGACTAAAACCGTTAAGTGCCTCCTGAGATTTAGGCAAGCCTTTGAACTGCTGCGATTCCCGGAAGAGCTCCCATTGAAAAACACCGCGTTGGCTGCCCATAGGGTATTGGCTGCTCAATCGCTGAAACTCATCATTAAGGTTGCTGGCCACATAGCTTTTTGCAAGTTGGACGAGCACATATTCTAGCCTGCCAACATAGCGAAGCTCTTGGGCATTGGAAAGCAGGAATTCTAAAGCATCCTGTGCCAATTCGTGCTCCCCAATCTCTACACATTCTTGCGCTATCTCTATCAACGGCTCGACCGCCAACGGTCCCTGCTTGGAAGAAGCCTTCAGATAACTAATGGCCTGGGTAAAGTTCCCTTCTTGTCTGAGTACAAAGAGGTAGAGCTGCTCAAATAGGGGATTGGCCCCGCGCTTCAAGGCATCGAGCAGGACTTTTTTAACGGTACGCCTGTGAATCCCGCTCTCGTCAAAGCTGAGGTTTTGTGCAATCTTGGCTTTAATGGTAGCGAGGTACCCTCGATTTTGTTGCAGGGCTTGCAGGTAGGCTTGGTATTGCAATTCATATTGGCCCAATTGTGCATGCAGCAAGGCACGCTCATAGGCGACATTAATCTGCGGCTTCTCCGCTTCGGCCAGGAAGAACAAATCAATGCCCGCCTGCACATAGCCATAGCGCTCTAATTGTTGTACCGTCGCACGCACGGAAAATGGATTGCTGCGCGTTAAGTTTTCGATGACCACATAATCCGGACCGCGTCGGTCCAAACTTTTCGAAAGGTGCCAATAATCGACATAATATTGCGGACGCATCTGCCCATGCGCCTTTGCTTGACGTTTGGCCAATTTCGTTGCGGACACCGAATCTTCATTCAGCAAATAGGCTTGAAGCAACTTCTCATAGGCCGGACCCGTTGGGTATTCCTCATGCCTATCTTCCAAGCACTCAATGGCTTCTGCTAGGGCAGAAACTGCCAATAGGGAATCACAAGGCACGCCCTTTGACTGGGCAAAGGCCACGGTAGAGAATAGAAGGAAAAGTAGGGTCTTACAGCTGCGCATGTGGCGCCAAGATAAAACCTTTTAGAGAGTCTAATTGCGCTACTAAAGATTCATGGTTACGCAAGCATGAAAAACAGCCACCGTAACTCTTGGCTATGACCTTATCAGCCGAATGTAGGGCTGTGGCTTCTTGAATAAAATACGGTGCGGCATCCGCGCTATCTATGGTGCCTGCCGCTACATCAAAGCTCAAATGCCTGAGCTGCATGGTGGTGAATTCGGGATCCAAGCCGTCGCTATACGACCCATTGACTCGGCCGAGGTATTTCACACAATTGGCCATTTCATACAAAGGGCCCGTATACATGCTTTTGTCTACCTGCAGCACTTCCATGTCGTCCAAATGTTCGGTGAAGAACACTTCAAAGGCGCCAAGGGTTTCAAAGGCCACTTGCACCCGGTCCATATCGGTCGAGGCGATCACCTGCTCATGACTTTCACTGAGGGTAATCATGGAATCCAGCTTTTGACCCATCTCTATCTGCCAGGCCTGTTTCTGACAGCTGCCCAGTGATAGCACAATAAGAACAATCCCGAAAACCTTGTTCATGCGTTAAGAAATCTTGTCGAATCCAGTGTAAGAAACCAATGCTTCAGGGATGCGGATGCCATCGGCTTGTTGGTGGTTTTCCAACAAGGCGGCCAATACGCGAGGCAATGCCATCGCAGATCCATTCAAAGTGTGACACAGTTGTGATTTGCCTTCTTTGTCCTTAAAACGCAACTTCAAGCGATTGGCTTGGAAGGTTTCGAAGTTTGATACGGAGCTTACCTCCAACCAGCGTTCTTGTGCAGCGCTGTATACTTCGAAATCATAGGTCAAGGCTGATGTGAACCCGGCATCGCCACCACAAAGGCGCAACACGCGGAACGGTAATTCTAGTTTGCGCAACAATCCAGCGACATGGGCCACCATCTCGTCCAAGCGGTCGTAACTATTGTTCGGGTGATCAATGGTGACGATCTCCACTTTATCAAACTGATGCAATCTGTTCAACCCGCGTACATCCTTACCGTAAGAACCTGCTTCTCTTCTAAAACAAGGCGTATAGGCCGTGCTCTTGATAGGAAAGTCATTGGCATTGACGATCTCATCGCGGAAAATATTGGTGATGGGTACCTCTGCGGTTGGAATGGCGTACAAACCGTCCACCGGCATTTCATACATCTGACCCTCTTTATCCGGTAGCTGCCCCGTTCCGTAGCCTGAAGCAGCGTTCACGAAGTGTGGCGGTTGGTATTCTGTATATCCTGCAGCGCGGTTTTCGTCCAGGAAGAAATTGATCATGGCGCGTTGTAATCGAGCGCCTTGGTTTACGTATACAGGGAAACCGGCACCGGTAATCTTTACCCCCAACTCAAAGTTGATGAGGTTATACTTTTCGGCCAATTCCCAGTGCGGCTGTGCATGTTCACCCAACGCCGGAATTTCACCCTCACGGCTCACTTCTTCGTTGTCGTTTTCATCCCTACCGGCCTTTACACTTTCGTGGGGAACGTTCGGCAAGGTTAACAGTAATTCGTGCTCGCTATCTGCCACCGCCTGAACTTGCTCGTTCAGTTCCTTGATGGCTTCTTTCAATCCGGCAGTCTGGGCTTTCAACGCATTGGCCTCGTCCCGGCGTCCACTTTTATAGAGAATGCCTATTTCCTTCGCTAGTTCGTTGCTCTGGTGTTGCTTTTCCTCTAAATCGTGACGGATAGAACGACGTTTTGCGTCCAATTCTATGAGCGTATTCAAGGTTTCTGTGGCATCAACACCACGCTTTTTCAAGCCTTCGATTATGGCTTCTGGCGCCTTTCTGATTCGCTGAATTTCCAGCATGCTGTTTAGATTTATTCGTTGATTGAGACGACGTTCTCAATTTCCGGTACGTACTTTTTGATGGTGGTTTCAATACCACCTTTTAAGGTGAAATCACTGACCTTACAACCTACGCAAGCCCCATGAAACTGGACCTTAACAGTGGTTCCCTCAACAGCAACGACGCTCACATCTCCGCCGTCATTGGCGAGGAAGGGACGAACTTCGTCAAGGGCTTTTTCTATGCGTGGAATTAGATCGCTCATAACCTATTTTGTTGAGCATCCTGCCATGGTCGTAATCCTCACAATCTCAGTAGGAGGAAGATTCTCATTGCGCTTTGCTACTTCTGCTACAATATTACGAGTGATTTCTTCAAAAGCCAACGGGGTAGCGGTTCCTTCTTGCAAGACGGCAGGGCGGCCTACATCACCCGCCTCTCGGATGCTTTGTACTAACGGCAGTTCTCCTAAGAATGGAATGTCCAACTGCTTCGCCAAATTCTGTGCACCTTCTTTTCCAAAGAGGTAGTATTTGTTCTCAGGCAGCTCCGGTGGCGAGAAATAACTCATGTTCTCAATAAGCCCGAGCACCGGTACGCTGATTTGGTCCATCTTAAACATGGCCACTCCCTTGCGTGCATCTGCCAAGGCTACCTTTTGCGGGGTACTCACAATAACCGCCCCTGTCACCGGCACATTCTGCACCATACTCAGGTGAATATCTCCCGTGCCTGGAGGCAGGTCAATAAGGAGGAAGTCCAAATCTCCCCAGTGGGCATCATGAATTAATTGGGTTAATGCCTTAGTTGCCATGGCTCCGCGCCACACCACCGCTTGGTCCATTTGTGCGAAGAAACCGATGGACATGATTTTAATGCCATAGGCCTCTACAGGTCCCATCTTATTCTTGCCGTCGACATGAACGCTCATCGGCTTGGCATGTTGCACATCAAACATCAAAGGTGCCGAAGGCCCATAGATATCTGCATCGATAAGCCCCACTTTGAAGCCCATTTTGTGCAAGGTGATGGCCAAGTTTGCCGTCACAGTACTCTTTCCCACACCGCCCTTGCCTGAGGCTACGGCGATAATGTTCTGCACCCCTGGTATGGGCGCACCCTTAATAGGATTAGCGGGGGTGTCTTTGGCACGCTCGCTCACGCTCACATTTACCACAATCTTGGCCTTCTCATTCACTCGGTCATGAATGGCCTTCATGATATCGACCTCTAATTTCTTTTTACTCTGTAAGGTTGGACTAATGCTTTCCACATCAATAATAACCTCGTCCCCGAAAATCTGAATGTTGCGCACTAGATCAGCCGCCACAATATTGGCCTCTGTGCTGTTGCCTACATGGCTCAATGCTTCTTGAATCTCAGCTTTTTTCATAGGGTAAGAAATAGGGTTACAAAAGTAATAACCACTACCTTCACATTAGGTTTTAATCCATGGAAAGTACGGCAGCAATATTCATGACAGGGGCAACGGGCCAATTAGGTTCGTTCATCCTAGCCGATCTATTAGGATTAACAGGCCGACCAGCACATCAAGGACCTGTTTACTGCGCCTCCCGTGCTTCGAGCAGTTACGAGCAATTAGAGATGACCGCTACTTTCCTCGGATTCGAATCCCACACCCTCCACAATCACCCACAAGTACATTGGATTTCTCTTGACCTTCTGAACCACCATGAGGCCATCACCGCCTTACCGGCACAAGATCACCAATGGGAAATTATCCACGCCGCTGCGGTCATTGATGTAAACAAAGGTACCTCAGGGGCCAACCCAAATGTTCGTTTGACACAAGAGGTGTTGTTGCTCGCCGAAGCCTTGAACGCCAGGCATTTTACTCACATTTCGAGCATTGCAGTAATGGGAAATGCCGCCACTCTCGACGAAGAAACCGTCCTCGAGGTAGCTGACTTCCAACCCAACAAGAGCAAAGACTCCTTAGGTATTTACGCCAAGAGCAAGATTTTGAGTGAACTCGAGGTGTGGCGTGCCCATCAAGAAGATATGAGCATAAGCATCATTCGCCCTGGAGTCATTGTCGGTATAGGGCCAATTTCCGCCTCGCCGCAGGAATTATGGTGGCGCTTGTGGCACAAGAAACTTCCCATCAGCACAGACGGCCGCACCGGAATAGTCGATGTTAGAGACGTAGTAGAAATTGTGGGCCGAGCGCATCGCGAGCGGTTGCAAGGCCCCTTCGTGGCAGTGGGCTCCAACCCGGAATTCCACGACCTCCTGTGTGGGCTGCGCGATGCGCTCGGCCGAGATCAAAAGTTGCGTCCACTGAACCGTGACCCTTGGCTTCTTCGCATGCGGGCGCTGGATTCATTGAAATATTTACCTGTGGTAGGTAGATTCTTTGGCGCTTCGATGCGCATCATGCTCTTTAGTCGAAACACCTACAATGGTAATAGCGGTGCAACGTTGTTAGAGCATGGATATCGTGCTGCGGACCAAACCTTCACTGAGATGGGGGCTGCCATGCGCCAAGTGTTTGCAAAGGCATAAAAAAACCCGATTCTTTCGAACCGGGTTCCTTCATCTAAAACAAAATTCTCGTTATGCGTTAGGTACAACGCTAACGTAAGACTTGTTGTCTTTTTTCTTGCGGAACTCAACTTTACCGTCAACTAGTGCGAACAATGTGTGGTCTTTACCTACACCTACGTTCTCACCTGCTGCGTGCTTAGTACCACGCTGACGTACGATGATGTTACCTGCAATTGCATCTTGGCCACCAAAAATCTTGATACCCAATCGTTTACTTGCTGATTCGCGTCCGTTTTTCGAACTACCGACACCTTTCTTGTGA
>Ga0181559_10004518_pt1 | contig 13479 bp, 13 predicted proteins | sample 011ome_21_FD_133752 | JGI IMG/M metagenome (GOLD analysis project Ga0181559, IMG submission 133752) | Coastal salt marsh microbial communities from the Groves Creek Marsh, Skidaway Island, Georgia - 011508AT metaG (megahit assembly) | ecosystem: Environmental > Aquatic > Marine > Intertidal...
CCGAGGGGTTGATGTCCTTGGTTCGCGCCTGGGCACCGCGGCACCCCGTGTTGGGGGTTTGTCTGGGACTGCAGGCGTTGGTGGAGTGGAGTGGGGGACGGTTGCGCCAGATGGAGGAGGTGTTGCACGGGAGAACTTCCATGGCGATTCGCATCGCTGAGGACCCTTTGCTCGGGGCTGTTCCCGAGCGTTTCCAGGTGGGGCATTACCACAGCTGGTGCGCCGACCGGGCTGCTTTGCCCGCCCCATGGACGGTGACGGCAGAAGTCGAAGGTGCCCCCCACATCCCGTTGGCGCTCCGCCACGATGCGTTGCCCCTTCATGCCGTGCAGTTCCACCCCGAAAGCGTGCTGACTCCGCAAGGCAGGAATGTTCTGGAAGGGTGGCTGCGCACCCTGTGGAAATGAGAAAGGCGCCCGAAGGCGCCTTTCTCATTGGGTTCGGACCTGTGAGGTTCAGTTGCGGAGCTTGTCCATTTCTTCCTGGAATGTCTCCTTGAACTTCTCGTAGTTGTACTCGGCCATGATGCGCTCGTCCTCCGAAATTTTCTCGTTGTACTTGCTCGCTACTTTCTCTCCGCTGAGCTCGAGGGCCACATAGGAAACGTAGATGCCATTCTCGCGCTGTGTCAGCTTTTCGCAAATGGCGATGGCACCCCGCAATTCCTGGTCCACCACGGTGCGGGCGAGTTCGTTGAATGTCTCTGTGGCTTCCTCCCGGTTGTTGAATTCGGTACTGGAGACATAGTTGTCGGTGACTGCCTTGACGGTGGCACTGACGGTCTTTGCAAGTCGCACTTCCGCATTGGAACGCGCTTTTTTCTTGGCGATTTCGCGGTCCTGGCTTTCGCCGGTGGCGCTGGAACGGAAATTCTTGCTGTCGCTTTCGTATTCATCACCGCTGCAGAATTCAACGATCTCGACTTCGCCCTTGGGCTTGGCGACTTCTTTGTTCTTCTTGCAACCGGTAGCAAGCAGGGTCAGGCCGATGAGCAGGCCCGCACACGTAATGAGGGGAAAACGGGTCATGATGATGGAATTATAGGGTTTCGTGAAGGTATATCGAATATCGTGCCAAGGTGTTCACCGCAGCCGTTGGGCCAGGCTTTTTCCAAGGGACTTTTCAATGATTTCGGCAGCGTTGGAAAGGGCAAGGCGCATGGCAGCATCGGAATTGAGTTGCACTCCCTTGGTCCTGTCCAGCCTGATTTCGTCGACCCGGTTTCCGTCGGCGTCCCGAATGGTGATGGACCCTTCGATGTAGGCCGTGTGGAAATTCCCCAAGTCCGCAGTGGGGGTTCGCAATTCTGACCGGAGATTGAACAGCACGCCGAATGCGGCTTCCGCTGCTCCATCCACAAGGGTGAATCCTTCGTCGAGCAATGCGGATCGCAAGGCCTGCATGGGGGCTTCGTGCAAAGAAGGGGCCAACCCCGAATTCGGATCCACCCCTACATAAACCGCCGGCATTTCCACTGAAATGGGGAGGCGTACCTGATCCGAGACGGGGCTCCCGCAAAGTGCAACCACGGTCGGATCAACTTCGGCTTGCTTCCACAGCCGATCGATGTCGACTTCGGCATGGAAGTCGGTGTCGGTTCGATTCGGATCCACCCCGCTGATGACGGCTACCACGATGCCTTCGTCATCCGTGAATTCGGTGCCCGACTTTCGATAGGTCCCGTTGTGGTAACCGTAGCGGATGGGGACACCGCTCATGCTCTTGCCTTGGATGGTGGCGTGCAATCCCAAGGGGAATTTGAATTGTCCCTCTGCATGCAGTCGAACCGCTTCCACGGAGGATTGGAGGTCGATGTTGGAAATGGCGGTCCGAATCTCTGTGATCAGACGGGACTCGAGGTTGACTTCCTCGCCGTCCAACTGGGTGCGGTTGACTTCATTCCAGAATTCCTCCAGCATCATGATTCCCATGCTCCAATGGCTGATTGCTTTCAGCAATTGTCCTGACTCCAGGGCTTCCAGGCCCACAGTGTATTCCGAAACGGCTGCAGCCATGGCTTCTTGGCGTCGGCTTTCGCGCTCTGCTGCGTGCTGGGCCTTGTTGAGCCGGTAGTACACATGAATGCGGTCAGGTCCTTCCCAAATGTCCACCACATCGAAGCCTGTGATTCGCTCCTGAGCCAGACTCGAAATGGAGCTGGAGAAGTGTTCGGAGACCTGTCCTCCTGCCTCAGCGCTTTCCAGCAGGGAGGTGCTTTGTACGTTCACTGAAATTTCCGAGGCCAGGTCGCTGGCTGCCCGGTCCTTGGCAGCCTGCAATGCGGCGCTGGGATCTCCCTGCAGGGGTGCGCTGCCGATTCCCACATAGAATGCCGAGGACAAGGGGCGGGCGTTCACCCACGCTGGAGCAGGCATGTTCTGGACCCGACGAGAACCCGAGCATCCCGCCAGGATGGCAGAGGAGAAAAGGAGAATCCCCCAGAATGAGAATGCAGGGAATCCCCTCTTCATTTGATGTATTCAGAAAGAAAGGATTCGACTTGTCGCGTGCACCTGCGTGTGGCTTCTTGCAATACTTGATTGCGCAGGGTGGATTCGGGCATCAGCTCGCGTCGGGCGCCCAGAAGTTGGCTCATTTCGCTTTTGCCATTGCGGTTGACCTCGCCGTTGGAACGCGCCGGATACAAAGAGCCTGCTTGCACCAGACTGGTCGCGAATTCGACGGCGTCGCCCCCCCGAACCTCATCGACTTTGGAGTAGAGGACTTGGCTGGTTTCCGTGCTGACCAATTTGAGTTCGTATTTCAGGATGACCTCCCGGTTTTGGCTGTGCAGGACATATTGAGCCGGTGCAAATGCGGCCACCTTTTTTGTTTTGCCTTCTTCGTCTTGGACCTCCTTGAAATACTTGCGGAACCCGGGGCGGGGTGTACTCAAAGGGGACCCTGTTTCCATGGCGTACATCAGGATGGCGCCGGTAAGCATGGCGCGCGCTCCTGCGATTTCTCCGACTTCTACCTGCTCATCGGAAATGCCGGATATGGACAGTTGCTGTTCGGCGAGGATTTCCTCCCGTTGGGTGCGGTCCACCACGCCAATGAAGGGGTCGTTGGATTGAATCAAGCCGTTTTGAACCCCACTTCTGAGTTCCAGGGCGACGTCCTCATTCTGTCTGCGCGAGTCAAATGTCAGGACCGCAAGATTGAAACGGCCTTCCTCGAGTGCTTGCTCCAAGAGCGATGTGGCGTCTTTGTATGCTGCGTCCAAGGCCAGGACTTTTTCCAAACCTTCATAAGCGGCACGGTAAGCGTTGTTGGAAAGGTCGGATTCGGCTTGTCGATAAAGCGGCTCTGCCCGTGCGATGATGAGGAGGGATTGGGCATCCTTGTATTCGGGATCCAGCCGGATGATTTCCTGGAAGGTTTCCGCTGCCCCTGCGAAGTCTTCAGATTCCAATTGGGCATGTCCTTGCTCGTCCAATTCGACGAGGTGGTCATCCAGGTGATTCTCGTAGTCGTTGGTCACCGAGGCGGGGATCAACAGGTCCACGTCTACAGATGATATGCGGGTTCGGTAGGCCAGCATGTCGTCATACAACTTCAATGCATCTGCGCGGCGACCATCGAGGGAGGCCCGCTGGAAATCACCGACTTGCGTGTCGATGTAGCCCTGACCTGCCGAGCGAAGCCCGACCATGGCGTCGACCATCCCACGCTTCTTGCGAAGGGCGAGATAGTACATCTCGGCCGCTTGTTTGTACATGCCGGCATCCTGCAGTTCCATTCCTCGCTTGGTCAGCGCCTTGGGACCGCTGCAAGCGGTGAGGAGCAGGGAGGTGAGGGTCAGTAAGAAGAAGGTAGAGCGCATGTTCGAGGAGTTGGGAGGAGTTCCTGGTAGCGGGCCGAAAATAGGTCTGTAATGTCTTGGTTGTGGACAAGTCCCGTGCCAGTCTTTTTCAGCGGGTGCGGTTCACCGCCTGCTCCACCGAAATTCGCCTTATGCCGAAACGCGTACTCATTCTCGGAGCGGGCAGGTCCAGTTCCTCTCTCATTCGTCATTTGTTGGACCATGCTTCTGGCGAAGATTTTGAAGTGCGGATAGGGGACCTCGATTTGGATTTGGCCAAACGCAAGGCTGGGGGGAATCCCATGTCCAGTGTATTTGCCTTGGATGCAGAGGACGCTGGGGCGCGCCGGGAGGAGATTGCAAGGGCAGATCTAGTGGTGAGCATGTTGCCCGCTTTCCTTCATCCCGAGGTGGCGAGGGATGCCATTGCCACCCGGACGCCCCTGATTACGCCGAGTTACCTGTCACCTGAGATTGCAGCGATGGATGCCGAGGCCAAGGCAGCGGGCATACCCATTTTGAATGAGTTGGGATTGGATCCGGGAATCGACCACCTGAGTGCGATGCAAGTCATCGATCGTCTGCGTGACGAAGGCTGCACGTTGACCGGCTTTGAAAGCTACACGGGCGGACTGGTGGCACCGGAAAGCGACAACAACCCGTGGCACTACAAATTCACATGGAACCCGCGGAATGTGGTGTTGGCCGGCCAGGGGGGCTCGGCGACTTTTCGGGAAGGTGGACTCAATCGGGTGCTTCCTCCGCATCGGCTGTTTGGCGAGGTGACTTCCATTGAAGTTCCGGGCGCAGGCAGGTTTGAGGGGTATGCCAACCGGGATTCGCTCGCTTACGAGCAGATCTATGGACTGAATGGAATCTCCACTTTGGTGCGGGGGACCTTGAGGGGCGACGGATTCTGTGGGGGCTGGGATGCCATTTTCCAATTGGGGATGAACCGCGATGACGCGCGGATTGAGCTGCCGGCAGGCACCACTTGGAGGAGATTCACAGCGGGCTTTGCAGGAGGCGTATCCGGGGAAGCAGATGCGTCCGCGGTGCGCGTTGCCGTAGCGCGGGCAACGGGTGCGGATGGAAAGGCATTGGACCTGCTGGAATGGCTGGGACTCTTCGGGGATGAGCCTGTGAAACGCCTGAAAGGTTCGCCTTGTGAAATCTTGCAGGACCTCCTGGAAGCCAAGTGGGCATTGGCGCATGACGACCTGGATATGATCGTGATGTGGCACCGTTTCCGCTATCGCACAGCTGCAGGAGAAGAGCGGGTCAGGACTTCCCACCTGGTGCACATCGGTGAGGATGACACCCATACGGCCATGTCCTTGACCGTTGGATTGCCGCTGGCGCTGGCTGCGCGTATATGGTTGAGAGGAGAATGGAGCGGCACGGGTGTCTTGCTTCCAACGGGGTCTGAACTCTACACCCCGCTTTTGGCGGGCTTGGACAATGAAGGCATCTCCTTTGAGGAGATGGATGGAGCCGCATGATGGATCAAGGAAAAAGTCGGTCCAGGCTGGGTGCATGGCTTGCAGGATGTGCATTGCTGGCTTCCTCTTCGTTGCCCGCATCGGGTCCTTGTGACCCTCCACCGTACGATCCACTGGTTCCCGTGAGTACGGCTGAGGCCGCTGTGTCGATGGATGCATGGGCATTCAAGGCACTGCGGAGGGACGTGCGAGGAGGAACCTGCGAAGAGCAGCGTGAAGTGGTGAACATCCTTCTGGTCCGATGGCTTCAGGCCCACCCGGAAATCGTGATTTCTTTTAAAGGAGAAGAGGCTGAGGAATGGCTGAGTGAATCGGATGAATTTTTGATTCGGGTCAAGGCGGAAGCCTGGGCTGAACTCAAGGCCTTGCGCCGTTGGTTTCCAAGGGCATGGCGCAAGGATTCAGGCGAATCATCCAAGGTGCGGGAACGCCGTGAAGCGTTCGTGCAGCGCACGGCAGGCCGATTGAAAAAAGCGGGAAAAAAGTGAAGGGACCCCCTCCCGGAAGTCCCTTCTCACCACAACAACCTCATCGGTGCTGACCCGCAGCACCATCTTCAGGTGGCTTTGTGCAGGGCCCCTCAGTCAGGGGGCACAAGCAAGGATGGATCGCGCAACTTGAGGTGGTTGCGTAACTGCTCGATGCCATCGCCGTGCATATACGCATCGTGGCGGAAGAGGTTGCGTTTTTCGTCGAACCAGACGACGGAAAGTGGCGTGCTCAGCAAGAGTTCGTCTTCGAAGGAGAGTTCGGATAGGTCTGGCCGCAGCATGAGGTCAATGTGGCATTCCAGTTCCATGGCCGTCTCCAGTCCATCGGTGTCAAACTGAATTACCTTCCGAAAGGCGGCGTTGTGGCTGAGCTCCACCGTGTACAGGTGATTCGGAGGAAGTCGGAACCTCACCGCACGACGCCCCCTGTGTTGGACTTGTTCCCAAAGTGCATTGTCCTGATGAACCTGGATCTGGAAACCCCGGCGAAGGGCTGCGTTCTCGATGGTGGGAACGATGGACAATTCCAACATCGCTCCCGCCGAAGTGGTCTTCACCCATTGCTGGGTCCATCCCGGACTTCCGGGAACAGCGAATACACCCTGCCCCATGGCGTACGATGAGGCACAAAGAGCCCATGCAGAAAGGAACATCCGAGGATGCAGCGGTTGGAATCGCATGGGGAGAGGTACGGAAAAGGGCGGGCTCGGGTTGCGGTGCCCACCAAAATGATGGGACGTGAACACGGCAGGGGGTTGCCCTGTACCTTCGTGTAGATGCGTACGTTTGACATCCCCGAGTTTTACCGGTCGCCGGTGATCGGCAAGGTCAAGGCCCTTCGCAAGGCGGCAGACCCGCGCAAGCGAGACCTCTCGCCGAGTGTATTGGATTTCGGATCCGTGCGCTTCATACTGCCCCGTCATTTCGGATTTTGCTTTGGGGTGGAAAACGCCATCGAGATAGCGTACAAGGCGGTACAGGAGAATCCAGGAAAGCGGCTGTGGCTGCTGAGCCAAATGATCCACAACCCGGAAGTGAATGCGGATTTGACCTCGCAGGGCATCGGTTTCCTGATGGACACCCAGGGCAACACCCTCACGCCCATGGAGGAGTTGAAGCCGGAGGATGTGGTCATTGTGCCCGCATTTGGCACGACGCTGGAAATCGAAGCGAAGCTGGAGGAAATCGGAGTGGACATCCAGCGTTACAACACCACTTGCCCTTTTGTGGAGAAGGTTTGGAAGCGGGCGGCACAGCTCGGAGAAAAGGAATACACGGTGGTGATCCACGGAAAGCCGGGCCACGAGGAAACCCGGGCGACGTTCAGCCACAGCAGCGCGAATGCCCAGTCTTTGGTCGTGAAGAACATGGCTGAAGCCGAGGTTTTGGCGTCCTATATCCGCGGGGAAAAAGACTGGGGAGGATTCGAGACCGACTTCGCAGGACGCGCCTCGGAAGGCTTCCGGGTGCCCGAAGACCTCGATCGTTTTGGGGTGGTGAACCAGACGACCATGCTCGCGAGCGATACACAGGCCATCGCCGATCACCTGAAGGCTGCTTTGGAGCAGCGCGACGGGGGCAGCGACGAGAAGTTTGCCAACACCCGGGACACCCTCTGCTATGCGACATTGGACAACCAGACGGCCACCGCACAGGCTTTGGAGCTGGCCAAGGGACACGCCGACCTTGCCGTAGTGGTCGGGGGCTACAATTCCAGCAATACCTCGCACTTGGTGGAGCTCAGCGCTGAGGCATTGCCGACTTGGTTCATTCACGGAGTGGACGAATTCCAGGAGGACGGGTCGCTGGCTTACTTCGACCTGAAAGCAGGGGAACGTCGGGTGGAACAGCAATGGTGGCCTTCCGAAATCAAGGGAGAGGTTCCGACAGTGCTGTTGACTTCGGGTGCCTCCTGTCCAGACAGCGCGGTCGATCGCGTCCTGCAATCCATGGTTTCACGTTGCGGCGGTGGACGCGCTGTGGATGATGTGTTGCGGGATTTTGCCAAAGAGCAGGCAACTTTGGGGGCCTGATGAAAGCCCCGCGTCTTCCCAGTCCTTTCCGGAACGTGCGCCACGCCCCCCGGAGCTTCACCTTTCGGTCGTCCCATGTGGATGCCCGGGCCATGCGGTGGAAAGAAAGGAAGGAGGCCCTGGAGGCAGAGCTTTCGGCAGAATCCGCGGAAGGGCCGCGGAAGTTGCGTTTCCGCCAGGGGGCTGGACCTGGCTTGGACCGCACCACCCGTGTTGAAGCGACACTGACTGCGCGCCGAAGGGCCATGCTCCGGAGTCTGGTCATACTCGCAGTGCTGCTTTATGCTGCCTGGCGCGGATTGCTGTGGGTCGAGACCACGGATTTTGCTCGGGAATATTTGTTGCCCCCTGCCCCATGACCACAGCGACCGACACCCGCATCGTCCAGCTCCCAGAGCATGTGGCCAATCAGATCGCCGCAGGCGAGGTCGTGCAGCGTCCTGCCTCCGTGGTCAAGGAATTGATGGAGAATGCCCTCGACGCCGGCGCGCGGCGCATTGTGGTCGAGCTCAAGGATGCGGGCCGCAACCTGATTTCCGTTTCGGACGATGGATGGGGGATGGGCGAAGGGGATGCAGAGGCTTGTTTCGGACGACACGCCACATCCAAGCTGCGGTCTGCGGATGATCTTCTGTCTCTGGCAACCATGGGTTTTCGGGGCGAGGCCCTGGCGAGCATCGCATCCATCGCCCGGGTGGAACTTCGCACGCGTTTGGAGGGAGAGGACTTGGGGGTGGAGGTAGTGATGGAAGGCGGTGATCGCTTGTCAACAGAGCCGGTTGCTTGTGATTTCGGGACGCGGATGACGGTCAAGCGGCTGTTTTACAATGTGCCCGCCCGCCGCAATTTCCTGAAGAGTGACCCCGTGGAGCTGCGCCATTGCATCGATGAATTTCAGCGCGTGGCGTTGGCCCACGCCGATTTGTCCTTTGTGCTCCGCCACAACGGATCGGAACTGTTCGACCTTCCTGCTGGCAGCCTTCGTCAGCGCATCGTCCGGATTTTTGGTGGCAAGTACGACGAACGGCTCGTGCCTGTGGAGGAGCGCACGGACGTTGTGGGGTTGGAGGGGTTTGTGGGCAAACCCGAGTTTGCCCGTCGCACAAGGGGGGAACAGTTTCTCTTTGTCAACGGACGGTTCATTCGTCACGGTGCTTTCCACGGAGCGGTAATGCGGGCCATGGAAGGCTTGCTGACGCCCGGGCAATTTCCGTTGTACGTGCTGTTTCTGGATGTCAATCCCTCGCGCGTGGACGTGAACATTCACCCTACGAAGGTGGAGGCGAAGTTTCAGGAGGACCGAGCCATTGTGGCCATCCTGCAAGCAGCGGTCAAAAGGGCGCTCGGCCGGTTCCATGTGGCACCGTCATTGGACTTTGATACGGAGACTGCATTTGACATCGCTCCCCCAAAGCCGGGACAGGAAGTGGGGGAGCCAAGGATCCAATTCGACCCTGACTACAATCCTTTTCAGACCAAAGGAGACAGCGGCGGTCAGGGGTCACGCGCAACCGGCACTGCCGGAGGGGCGCACGGTTCTCATGGAGGAGCTTTCCCTCCTCGTTTCGGTGCGCATCAGGACCGAGACCCGATTGAAGCCACAAGAAAATTCTTTGAAGGCGGACCGGTTTTCTCTGAGACGGGGGACACCGAGGCCCCGGGCATGGATGAAAATGAGGTTTCTGCGAGACTTGTGTTTTCGGAAGCCGCCGGGTCATCCCCGGCTCCTTTGCCGACCATGGGGCAGGGGTTTGAAGAACAACGCCCGCTCTTTCAGTTGTTTGGGGGGTGGATTGTGACGGCGACCCGCAGTGGCTTGGTGCTGGTCGACCAGTACCGTGCGCACACGCGCATCTTGTATGAACGGTTTTCGGGCATGGTACAACAATGGCAAACGGGCCATGCCCAACAGTTGTTGTTCCCTGCGGAACTGGAAGTGGGCGCCGCGGACCGCGTGCTCTTGCAGGATGCGATGCCGGCCCTTTCTGCCTTGGGCTTTAATATGGAGCCTGCTGAAGATGCGGGTGTCATCCGGGTTCTGGGCTTGCCCAGTGATGCCGCGGAAGGAGACCCGGCTGCATTGATTGATGCCGTGCTGGAGGAGTTGAGGGAAGCCGGGGAGGTCGATGCAGAGCTTCGGGCGAGCCGGGCCCTTGCAGGTGTTGCGAGGGGCGCAGCCATACCTTCCGGACGCACACTGACCCGCACGGAGATGTTGGACATCGTGGATGGGTTGTTTGCCTGCCAGGAGCCCGACCGGGACCCTTGGGGGCGGCCTACCATCGCTACCTTTGACCGCGAAGCGGTGGCCTCGCGTTTCCGTTGACCCGCAATCCATGTTCAGTCAAGCCACCCCTGTTGTCCGCAATCTGTTGATCATCAACATCATTTTCTATGTGGTGACGCATATGATTGCCCCGGAACTGCAATCCGTGCTGGCTGGGTATTATTTCGCCGCTCCGCAATTCCAGCCCTGGCAAATCGTGACGCACATGTTCATGCACGCAAGCTTGGGCCACATTTTCTTCAATATGTTCGCCCTGTACATGTTTGGCTCGCAGCTTGAACGGGTATGGGGTCCCAAGCGGTTCCTGAACTACTATTTGATATGTGGTCTCGGCGCTTTTTTCCTTCATGAATGTGTCGTGGGATACGGATTGTTCACCGAATTCGGAACTTGGTTTCCCGACTTGCAGGAGCTGTATCCCCGGGCGGGTTTCAGTGAGTTGCAGCGGTTGAGCAGTAGGATTTTCGTTCCGGTGGTCGGGGCTTCGGGTGCCGTGTTCGGATTGCTTCTGGGTTTTGGGATGCTTTTCCCCGACACACGGTTGCAGTTGCTTTTTCCTCCGGTGCCGATCAAAGCCCGCTATTTTGTGATGGGATACGGGGCCATCGAGCTGCTGATGGCATTGCAAAACAACCCCGGAGACAATGTGGCTCACTTTGCCCACCTTGGTGGCATGTTCTTCGGATACCTATTGCTCAAGAAGTGGCAGAAGGATCGCAATGTGTTTTATTGACGCCAATCGGCGTTGAATACGAAACGGGGAGCGCATGAGCAGCATCAGTGATGACATCCGAAACCGGTGGTCGACCGGTGGCATGGTGGTTCGGCTCCTTCTGGTCAACATAGCAGTATTTCTCTTGTTGGCCACACTGGGCCTTCTGGAGACGATGGGGATACCGGTACCCAATCCCGGTGGTGCATTCGGTCTGGCGACCACTGCGGACTTCCATCTTTTGATCCGCCGCCCTTGGAGCATTGTCACACATATGTTCGTGCATTTGGGTGTTTGGCACCTGGTCATGAATTTGCTCATCCTCTGGTGGATGGGGGGGATGTTTCGCAGCTATTTCGGCGATCGCCGCACATTGAGTACCTATTTGATGGGGGGATTGTCGGGGTGGCTGGCCTATTTCATCTTGCTCAATGCGGTTCCTGGTTTCGGCGGAAGCGGGGGCTTTGCGCTCGGATCTTCGGCGGCGGTGATGGCATTGATGGTGGCCACCGCTGCATACCTGCCGGATGTGACCATCCGACTTTTTCTCATCGGGCCGGTCAAACTCAAGTGGGTGGCTTTGGTTTATGTACTGCTTGACTACGCAGCGTTGTCCCGGGGGGCAAACGTGGGTGGTCACATTGGACATTTGGGCGGTGCGGCCTATGGTCTGTTCTACATGCAGGGCATGAAGTCGGGGCGTGATTTCGGTGCGCCTTTGGAGCGCTTGTTGGATGCACTGGCTACGCTGTTTTCCAAGGGTTCGGGTAGAACCAGCGGTGGGATGAAGACCCGTTCAAAGGGGAAGCGAGGCAAAGGACTCCACGCGGTTCACAGGAGCGTTGACAAGAAGGGGCGCACCCAACGTGCACCGACCGATGAGGAGTTCAACGCGGAGAGGAAGTCTCGGCAGGAACGCATCGACCGCATCCTCGATAAAATTTCGAAAGTGGGGTATGATCAACTTACCAAAGAAGAAAAGGATTTCCTTTTCCGCTTTGGGGGTGACGTTTGATTCATGGGAAGAGTGGCAGGAACATCCAGGGCCGATTCCCGCAGCAAAAAAGGCCACATGGCCATGTTGTTTGGGTGGTTTGGATGGATATCCGTGCTTTTGGCGCGGGGGGCTACGCTCGTATCGCCGGATGTAACTGCGCTTCCGGCTTTGGCCGGTTTGGCCTTTCCTGTGGGTGCCTTTTTATTGCTTTTGGGTTGTGTCACATCCTTGCGCCGGCGCCGTTGGAAAGCCATGCTCTTGATGTGGGGCCTGGCGTGGTGGAGCGCTCCGTTGTTTCAGGCTACATGGGGTTGTGCAGGCTGTGGTATGGAGAAATCCCACGGCCCGGAATTGTCTGTGCTTTCATGGAACGTCAGGTTGTTTGATTACTACGGTTGGCTGGGTGGAGCAGGGGAAGCCGGGCGAAATGAGGTGAGGGAGGACATCATTGCCACGGTGGGGGCTGTAGCGCCCGATGTGCTGTGTCTTCAGGAGTATTTCGAGTTGACTGACAAAGCGGCTTTCCCCGTGGTTCAGCCGCTGAACGAGGCGATGGCGGAAGGTGCACCGGTGTTCAGTCACGTGGTCATTGCCCGCAGCAAAAGAGATCGGCGGTTTGGGGTGGCGACATGGTCACGCTGGCCCATTGTCGGACGATCGTCCATTGAGTTTGGTACCAAGAACAACAACGTATGTGCGATCACGGATGTGGCTTGGGAAGGGGATACCGTGCGCATATTCAATGCCCACTTTTCCAGCCTGCGTTTCGAACAGGAGGATTACGCAGCGCTGGAAGAAGGGGTGCCCAACGCAGAGGGCAGGGGCCGCATTTGGGGCCGCATGAGCGCAGCTTATGTGGAACGCGTGGCACAGGTGTCGCGGGTCATGGATGCCGTGGAGTCCAGTCCGCATCCTGTGATTTTGTGCGGCGATTTCAACGATACGCCCGCGAGCTGGGCTTTGGCGCGCTGTCGCCAAACATTGAGGGACAGTCACGATGTGCAATTCCTGACCTTGGACGGCACTTGGCAAGGTGCTTTGCCTGGAGTGCGGATTGACCATGTGCTGGTCGGTCCGCAATGGTCTGTGCAGAGCCATCGCACAGGGGGCGATGGATTGAGTGATCACCGATATGTCAGCGTCGGGCTGGGGGCGGTGCGCCCGTAACCATGCCCAGGCGCCGCGCGATTGCCTCATACGCCAAAACGGTCAAGGCAATCATCAGGAAGCCGTAGAAAAGATCGTCTACCGGCATGGAGAAGATGCGCACCGAGAGGTTGTGGTCATTGTTGTACCAGACGATTTGATCGGCCACTTCATGGACCTGGTGGTTCCAAACTGGGTACTGCCAGAACCGCAGACCGGTCAACACCCCGTTGGTTAGGATGAAGGGAATGAGCAGGGGGAGATAGGCAAACCAAAGCTGGTGATTCCAATCCCGGACGGCGGGCTTCAGAGCGGAGGCCAGGGCAAGGACGATACAGATCAGCGCAGTCAGCAGCCCTGTGGTGGCAATGTAGATGCGCTCTGGCATGGAACAAACCAAGGCCGCGGAAGCCACGGCCAACAGAGTGGTCGCAGGGAGTGAGAAGGGACGCAACGGCGGATTTGGCACATAGTGCTTCAATGACTCATAGGTGAAGATGCAGGCA
>Ga0181559_10004521_pt1 | contig 13477 bp, 9 predicted proteins | sample 011ome_21_FD_133752 | JGI IMG/M metagenome (GOLD analysis project Ga0181559, IMG submission 133752) | Coastal salt marsh microbial communities from the Groves Creek Marsh, Skidaway Island, Georgia - 011508AT metaG (megahit assembly) | ecosystem: Environmental > Aquatic > Marine > Intertidal zone...
AACGCTCCTCGCGCCCACCTCGCCTACGCCGTGGAGCGCCCAGTGCCTGGCCAGCGCCGGCAGCGCGTCGCTCCAGGCCCAGCTCTCGGCGATCGCTTCGCGGAGCGCGGCGCGCGTCGACGGGCGCGGCGGGGCAGCCAGGGTGTCGCGTCGCGTGGCGCTCTTGAAAGCGGCCCAGACGGCGTCGACGTCCGCGTCGTCCGAGAAAACCGCGGTCTCGTCCTCGGCGGCGGCGCGAGTCGAACCCCCGTCGCTCGCCGCCGCCGAGGAGGAAGCGGCGCCGAGCGCCTCGGCGGCGGCGAGCCAGGACGCCGGCTGCTTGCGCCGCGGCGTCGCGCTCTCGGCGAGGCGCTCGCACCAACCCAGCACGGTGGCCTCGGAGACGCAGAGGCGCTGCAGCAGGTCCATGTCCGCGCGCACGGCCGCGAGCTCCAGCGCGGAGGGCTCGCGCGCGCCGCGCGCGCACGTCTCCGCGAGCGGGTTGCCCTTGCCGGCGATCACCTCGTCCACGACATGGTCGGCGAAGGTGCGCGCGCCCGTCGCCTGCAGGGCGCGGAAGAAGGCGCCGTACGCGGTGAACAGGCGCGTGGGCGACGCCTTGAGGGAGATCTGCTGCAGCAGCGCGAGGTACGCCTGCGCCGCGGGGCCGCGCAGCGCGTCCTGCGCGAACAGAAGCGACGCGGCGTCCTCCACGAGCGCCTGCGCCTCCGCCTCGGGGCGGAGTTTATCCGCCGCCGCTTCGCCGAGATCGAAGCCGAGCGCGCGCGACTGCGCGACGCGGCGCACGCGACCGGAGGCGGGCGCGCGCCTCATGAGCCGCGAGGGCGCGCGCGGGGGGCGCGCGGGGGCGGCGGTTTGGCACAGCATCATGCCACCGCGCGTAGGAGTGAGGCGGTGACGTCGTCGTTTTGTTTGTGTCGCTTCGCGAGTGCTTCTGTTGCTAAAAGTACTTTCGTAAAAAACGTTCATCGTCGGATGCAGCTACGTCCCCGCGCACCTGGCGCACACCCAATCTAGCCCCTCCTTCAGCCCCTCGCCGGTCAGCGCGCAGCTCGGCTGCACGTGCCATTGCTTGCCCTTCACGGCGTGCAGCTGCAACGCGTCCGTCAGCTCCATCACCGTCATCGCGTCGGGAAGGTCCTGCTTATTCGCCAAAATCAAAACGCCAGAGCTCGGTTGCAGGCTCTCCTCCCCCAGCAACCGGAACAGCTCGTCCTTGACCGCCGCGATTCGTTCCCGGTCCGTGGAGTCCACCATCAGGATCACGGCGGCGGTGTTCACGTAGTACGACGACCACGTCTGCCGCAAAGTGGTCTGCCCGCCGAGGTCCCACACCTCGAAGCTCACGTTCTTGTGTTTCACCATTTCAACATTACTTCCGATCGTCGGGGAAGTCATCACAACAGATCCGAGGTGCAGCTTGTACAACGCCGTTGTCTTCCCGGCGTTGTCCAGCCCCACGATGATGAGCTTATACTCTCTGTGGCTGGTGAACAGAGCCGCCAGGCTGCTGAACAACGCGCCCATCGCGCCCCGACTCCGCGTCCCCGCGGACTGATGAACGCGGTCGACCCGAACGGCACCTTCTATTTTCTGCGGCCAACGTGCGCCGTGCGATGACTCGGATTTTGGCGTCCCAGCACCTTCTTCGTGAACGGCTTGCGCTTTTTTCCGCGACGCGTCAGTTCGTCATGCGGCGGAGCGCCGTGGACTTGACGCGCCACCTGGCGCGCCGGCGCGCCACAGACTTCCTGGATGCCATCCCCGCGTCCCGCGCCGCCTCGCCCCTCGCGCTGGGCGGCGTCCGCGGCGCGTCCGACGACGCGAAGCCCCCCGAGCGCGGCGCGGCGCCTCTTTCCACCGGGTGGAACCGCAAGCACTCGTGCCGGTTCGCCGAGCACGACGTGCAGGTGATGCACTCGGACACCAACCGCGGCATCGAGGTGCTTCTGAACCCCATCTACAACAAAGGCACGGGGTACTCCATCGCGGAGAAGGAGCGGCTCGGCGTCCGCGGGCTCACGCCTCCTCGGTATTTCAGCATCGAGCAGCAGTGCGACAAGATCTGGGAGAGCATGAACGAGCCCGGCAAGACGGCGATGTTCAAGTGGCGGTCCATGCAGGCGCTGCAGGACCGCAACGAGACGCTGTTCTACCGCCTGTTAGTGGAGCACATCGAAGAACTGGCGCCCATCATCTACACGCCCACGGTGGGGGAGGCGTGCGTGCAGTACAGCCGGCTGTTCCGCCGGCCGCGCGGCATGTACTTCTCCGCGGACGACGTCGGGCACTTCAACGCCATGATGTACAACTGGAAGAGCGACGTGAACGTGATCGTGGTCACGGACGGCTCGCGCGTGCTCGGGCTCGGCGACCTGGGCGCGCAGGGCATGGGTATAAGCGTCGGCAAGCTGGATCTGTACGTCGCGGGCGCTGGGATCGACCCGGGGAAGGTGCTGCCGTGCGTCCTGGACGTCGGCACCGACAACGAGGCGCTCCTCGACGATCCGTACTACTTTGGCGTGAACCGGCGACGGCTGCGCGGCGACGCGTACTACGCCGTGGTGGACGAGTTCATTCAGGCGGTCAAGAACCGGTGGCCGAACGCGCTCGTGCAGTTTGAGGACTTCCAGACCAAGCACGCGATGCCCATCCTGCGCCGGCACCGAGACAACGTGCTGTGCTTCAACGACGACATCCAGGGCACGGCGGTGGTGGTGCTGGCGGGCGTGTACGGCGCGATGGCGGCGCTGGGGGGGAAGCCCTCGGACATCACGAAGCAGACGTTCGTGGTGTGCGGCGCGGGGAGCGCGGGCATGGGCATCGCCAACTTCCTGCACACCGCGATGGTACACCACGGCCTGACTCCGGAGCAGGCGCACGCGCGCTTCTTCGTCGTGGACAAACACGGCCTCGTGACGAGCGAGCGCGTTTTGGACGACGACGCGCCGGGAGCGGAGGATCTGCGGCCGTTCGCGGAGAGCCGACGAAGTTCCGACGGCTCCGGCGAGAGCGCGCTGCGCGAGGGCGCGCCTCTCGCGGAGGTGGTGCGACACGCGCGGCCCACGGTGCTTCTGGGCGCGTCCACGGTGAAGGGCCTGTTCACGGACGAGATCCTGGGGATGATGGGCGAGTTCAACGAGCGGCCGATCGTCATGCCCCTGTCCAACCCGACGAGCCGCGCGGAGTGCACCTCGGCGGCGGCGGCGCGCGCGACGGGCGGGCGCGCCATCTTCTCCTCCGGGTCACCGTTCGAGAACCAGAAGGTGGACGGGCGGTACATGCACGCGAACCAGGGGAACAACTTCTACGTCTTTCCCGGGCTCGGTCTGGGGAGCATCCTGGTCGGGTCCGACCACATCAGCGACGGCATGCTCAACGCCGCGGCGGAGGCCATCCCGCGGTCGCTGGACGCCGACGCGCTCGCGCGGGGTGAGGTGTACCCGCGGATCGCCAAGATCCGGGACATCTCCGTCAAGGTGGCGAGCGCGGTGATGCGCCAGGCGGTCAAGGAGGGACGGGAGGGGCGCGGAGGGAAGATCTCGGAGATCCTCAAGCTGGACGGCATGGAGGGCATCGAGCGGTACGTGCGCTCGTCCATGTACTACCCGGAATACAGGCCGACGGTGTTCGCGTTTTAACGCGAGTCTTCTAAACGCGGAAGCGGGTACGCGTCGCGGGAGGCGCGCGCGGGACGGGGGTATTACTGCGGTCTTTCACGCGCGTCTCGTTGATGGATGTAGTATACGATATTCATATTATTCATATGACGATACCGCGCGGTGGTTCGAGTCGCCGCGCGCGCGGCGTACCGTCTCTCTCTTTCGCGACGTTCTTTTCGCGGCGCGCGTTCACGCCGACTTGACGGCGGCTTGGATTTTGCGCGCAATGTCGGAGATGCCGTCCCAGTCCTTCTTCGCGACCATGTCCGGGGGGAACGCGGGCGCGACGAAGCCGAGCGAGCCGGCGCCGGCGCGGAGGTAGTCCGCGGCGGTGTCGATCTCCACGCCGGACGTGGGGTTGATTCGCAACATGGGCAGCGCGGCGGCCACCGCCTTGACCCAGTTGGGCCCCCCCATGACGCCCGGGAAGAGCTTCTGGATGGGCGCGCCGAGCTTCCACGCCTGGACCATCTCCGTGGGGGTCTGGCACCCGGGCGCGCACACGATCATGTTCTCCGCGCACCACTGCACCACCTCGGGCACGATCACGGGCGAGACGATGAACTTGGCGCCCGCGTCCATCGCGCGCTTGGCGTCGTCCACGGACATCACGGTGCCGACGCCGGTGAGGACGTCGGGGCGGTTTCGCGCGTACTCCGCCACCGAGTCCAGGCACCCGGGCGTGGTGAGCGTGAACTCCACGAGCTTGAACCCGCCGGCGACGGCGGCGTCCATCGCGGGCGTGCACGCGCCCTCGATGGGCGTGCGCAGCACCGCGCACGCCTTGTGCTCGGCGAACTGCTGGAGCACGGCGTCGTACGAAGCGCCCGACTGCGTGTAGCTCGAGATGTGGCGCGGCGCGCCCGGGCCGACGCGGCCGCGCGCGCGGGGCGCGCCCGGCACGCCCGTGCCCGCCCTCGCGCCGGGGCGCGCGGCGGTGTGCTTGAACTTCTTGGGGTCGTGCCCCTTGGACTCGATGAGCTTCCACAGCGGCGAGTCGGGCTTGATCTTGCGGGACATGAACGGGTAGAACTTCCCGGGCGGCCCGGGGTTCTCGGTGAGCTCCGTCTTGACGATGTCCTCCACGATTTCGCGCGAGTGCGCGATGTCGAACACCTCCTGCGCCACCGCGGCGGGGATCACCACGCAGCCGTCGTCGTCGCCGACGATGGCATCGCCGGGGCGCACGACCACGCCGCCGCAGTTGATCACGGTGTTGCACGACCAGGGCTGGTGCACGTGCGGGCCCTGGCGGGGCGTCGTGCTGATGGAAAACACCGGGAAGCCGTACTCGCGAAGCACGCCCGTGTCGCGCACGGAGCCGTCCGTGACGAGCCCTTGAACCTGATCGTGTTTTTCGGACAGCAGCGAGAGGGGCGATCGAGTGATCGAGTCGTCGTCAGTCGCGGGACACGACGCGTAGGCTCGCGGCGCGTTCAAAGAGAAGAAAGAACCCACGCGTTTTTTTGAGGCTCTCGAGGACGCTCTCGAGGACGCGCCTCGCGCGCGTCGTTTTCGTTTTTCGATTTCGTTTTCCGCCGAAAGGCGACGAGTCACGAAACTCACGAAACTCGGGGTTAAAGCGGGCGGAGGTTATCCACGCGCGAAGGTTCGGGAAGTCGGTTTTCGGCGGCGGGTCGCGAACGCGACCGGTCGCGTCGAGAAGACTCGATCGCGGCAAGCCTCGATCGCGCCCGGAGATGGGGACCGCGCGGGACGTACCCCGTTCTGGTGGAGGCGCAGGAATTTGATGTCGCCGCCGACGGACTCCCACGGGCCGACGGAGGACATCACGATAACTTCCTTGCCATTGACGAGCTCGAAGGCTTCGTACTCAGGAGACTCGGTGCCACCGGGCTTGTCCGCGGCGATGTCGGGGCGGGTGGCGGCGAACTGGATCGTCACAGCTCTGCCGACCATCTTCTTCTGGCCCTCGGTCAGGGGGCGAGCGCCCATGATGTGCGACGTGGGCCAGCCCATGACCCACAGGCCGTCAATCAAAGCCTGCGTGGAGAGCGAACCGAGCTTCTCGAGCAGCTCGTCGCTGATCTTCACCGCGGAGGCGGCGGGGCCCGTGGCCATGGCGCGGAGCGCCATGTGGGCGTAGGGCGCCTTGGGGGCGGGCGCCACGGGGCGGACCGCCGCGGCGGCGAACGCGCGCCTGGCGAGGGAGCGGAGAGAGCCAGACATCGTGTGCACGGTGTCAAGGACAGTGGCGCGCGATGACGAGAACCCTCTGGAAGGGTTTCGGGACGAAAGTGCCACACTGCGGCAAAAAGCGACCGCAAACCGCTGCAGAGATTCGGAGATCTCAGGGCTGACTGTGCACGCCAATGACTTTTTTTCAGACTGAAGACGCAACGATCGTCGTGCGACCACATGACACGGTGATTTCGAGGCGTTGTCCAAAGCAGTGGGCGCGCGCGAGACGCACTTCGCGCGGCGCGTTCGCGCGCGCGACGATGCCTCGTCCGCGGACCGCGTTTGCCAGCGCGGCAGCCGCGACGATCGCGGCGTGCTTAACCTTCGAGCGACCCACCGCCGCGCTCGTCTTCGCCGAGCCGCGCGACCCCGAGTTGCCTCCTCGTCCGTCCGAAAGAGGCGCCGCGCTCGTCGACAGGCTCTCCGCGCACGCGCTCGCCGCGGACGCCGCGGACGCCGCGGCGGAGGCGCTGCGATTGCCGCTGAGCACGGGCACGCGCTTCGACGCGCAGAGCCTGTCCTCCTCGCCGGACCTCCGCGTCGGGGCGAGGCACGCGAGACCGCGCGGCGACGCGCTCGCCGAGGAGGAGAGGGATACCGAGGTGCGTTTCGGCGCGGCGGACGCCGCCGGCGACGCGCGCGGCGACGCGCTGGTTCTGGACGACACCGCGGACAGCCCCGTGAGGCCCCGAGGCGTCGCGGAGACGTACCTGGAGACGTACGTCGGCGCGGGCGCGACGGCGACGGCTCCGCCCGACGCGGACCCCGCGACGGTGGCGGCGGCGGCGGAGGCGGCGGCGGCGTTCGCCGAGCACGAGGCGCGGATCCTCGCCGAGTACGAAGCCGCCATGGCGGCGTTTGCGGAATCCGAGCGCGCGCTCGAGGCTGCCGCGGACGCCGCGGACGCCGCGAGCGCGCGCGCCGAGCGTGAGGTGCGCGCGCGCGGCGACCCGGGCGCGGCGGCGGCGGCGGCGGCGCGGGAAGAGGCGTGGGCGGAGGCGCACGGCGCGGGCCCGGGCGGCGCAAACGCCGAGGACTCGGAGCGTCTTTTGTCGTCGTACGCCAAAGCCGCGTGCACGCAGACGATCCACCACAAGCCCGTGTACGTGCCCGGCGTGTTCACGCCCCCGAAGCGCGCGCCGAGCGTGAAGATCCCGGGGACCCCGCCCGTGTTCGTTCCGGGCGCGCCGGCGTTTTGGGAACCGGGTCGCGCGCCGTTCTACACGCCCGGGTTTTGGACGCCCGGAAAACCGCCGCGCTACGTCGGCGCGGTGAGGCCGACGATCGTGCCCGCCAAAAAAGGCGTGGTGATCCCCGGGGAATTCGTGCCCCCGAGCTACACGCCGGGATTCGTCATCCCGGGATGGCACGAAACCACCGCGTGCGCGGTGCCCGTGTGCGTCGCGCCGTGCCAAGACGCGCCCGTCGAGCAGCCGGATATCCTCGCGCGGTGAGGAAAAGATGCCAAATTCCGTTTTCATGACACCGAATCTCGTCCTCGACATTCGCAAAAACGATTCACCAACGAGCGCGGAGCGACGTTGGTGGCCGAAAAGACCGGATATCGACGCGGCATATTCCTCCGGCCTCCGGTCTTCCCGGGGCCACATCCCTGCGCGAGGGGTCCCGCGTCCCGCCGGACGGCGACGCCGCGATACCCCCGTGCTCGCGCTCGGAGCCTCCTCCGGCGCGCGCGCTGAGTCTCCCCTCCCGCGGTCGCGTCTCTCGCGCCATATCACCCATCTTCGCGTATTCGTTGCGTGTCCCTTGTACGCGAGAAACGTCGCCCGCCCCCGCCCGGTCGGGGAGACGCGACGCGCGAACCGCCCCGCGCCGACCGGCCGTGCGTTTCCTCCCCGGTGCACCATGGAGCTCGCTCCCGACGTCGCCGGACTCGCTGACTCGCTCGCCGGCGCCGCCTTGCGCGGCGCGGACGCCGCGTCGGACGAGGGCGCGTGCGCCATCTGCCTCGACGCGGTGGACGAGGTGGACGTCGCGCTCGTGAAGCAGTGCCTGCACGCGTTCTGCACGCCGTGCATCGTGCGCTGGACCACGTTTCAGCACGACGCCGCGCGTAGGCGCGGCGCGCTCGGGCCGAGCGGCGCGCCGGACACGCACTCGACGTGTCCGTGCTGCAAGGCGCGCTTCGACTCGCTGCTCGTCTACCGCGACCTGGACGGCGAGGTGACCTCGGACCTGCGCGAGGAGAGCGTTTGTTTGCTCCGCCGCGCGCGGTGGCTGCCCGCGACGCGCAAGGACATGGCGTGGGAGAACGACTTCGCCATCTCCGCGGCGCTCGAGGCGGAGATGCGCGACTTTCCCACCTCCGGGTCCGCGTACCGGGACGACCACTTCGACGCGTACGCCGACGAGGAGGAGCGGTACATGGCCGGCCGCCGGTCCGGGGACTTTCGGGGGCGAAACAAATGCGCCGGCCGCGACCGTTCGCGGCCGGTGGTGGTGCTCGGGAACCGCCGGTTCGGCGCGAACGGGCAGATCGCGCAGGGGCACAGGACGTTCGCGCGGCCCGTCGGCGACACGAGAGCGAAGGGCGCCGCCGGCGCGTCAAAAACGTCGTCCCCCGACGGCTCACTCGCGGACCGCAAGGGCAAGACCCCCGCAGCGGCGGCGGAGGCGCGCCCGTTCGCTCCGGGGGGCTCCTCGGGTGCCGCGCTCTCCTCGGAGCTCGGGGGCGAGATCGGGACCCCAGAGACCCCAGAGACCCCAGAGACCCCAGAGACCCCGGAGAGGGAGAGGGCCGCCGCGGGCGCGGCGCGCGGCAGGAAGGCTCTGAAGCGCGCCGAGGCGAAGGCGAAGAAGGAGGAGAAGGAGGCGGCGCGGCGCGCGAAGCGCGCCGAGAACATGGCGGCTTCCGTCGCGCGCGCCAAGGCTGCGCGATCGAACCGCGTCGAGACGCTCGACGAGGGCGTCTCGGGCCTGCCCGACCTCTCCGACGTCGAGGACGGGGTCGGGGATGGCGAAGGTAGCGAAGATGGCGAATCCGGGCCCACGGAAGACGAGCCCGAGAGCGCGGCGGCGGCGGCGGTGGCGCCGGCGGCGGCGCGAGCCTGAGGCGCGACGAAAAAATCGCCGCCGGATCGGACGAAGCCGTTTCGCCGCTTGTATCACAGATGTACCAACACGACGCCGTCGCCGCGCGATCGCGGTTCTCTCGTCTCACATGCTGTCCAGCACAGCGGCGCGCATCAGGTCGAGCGCGGGTTCTTCCCCGGTGAACAGCGAGAACTGCCTCGCCGCTTGTCCGACGAACATGTCCAGCCCGCTCGCCTGCGCGCACCCCGCCTCCTTCGCCTCGCGCAGCAGCCTGGTTTCCAGGGGGTTGTACACGGCGTCGAACACCACCTCAAATCCGCCCGCCTCGAGCGCGGACTTGGGCACGGGGCTCGCGTCCGCGTCGGGGACCATCCCCACGGACGTGGTATTGGCCAGCACGTCGCCGCGCACGGCGCCGCCGCGCAGATCCTCCATGGTGCGCGCGACGCCGCCGCACGCCGCGGCGAGCGCCTCCGCGCGCTCGAAGCCCCGGTTCACGACCACGACGTTCGCGCCCTCGAACGCTGCGCCGAACGCCAAGCCCCGCCCCGCGCCGCCCGCGCCCACGACTACCACGGTCTTGCCCTTCAGCGGCGACGTCGACGCGCCGTCGCCGTCGCCTTCCCCGCGCCCGCCCATCGCGCGCTCGATGGCGCCGATCGCCGCGGCGTAGTCCGTGTTGTACCCCTTGAGCGTCCCGTCCTCGCGCTTGACCAGCGTGTTCACCGCGCCGATCTTCGCCGCGACCGGGTCGACGTCGTCGCACAGCTCCAGCGCGCGTTCCTTGTGCGGGATGGTCACCGAGAACCCGACAAAGTCGTCGCCGCCGAACAGCGGCGACGCCAGGAACGCGCCCAGGTCCTCCACCAGAAACGGCACGTACGCCGCGTCGACGTCCGCCGCGCGCAGCGACGGATTGTGCAGCGCCGGGCTCTTGCTCTGCGCGATGGGGTTCCCGATCACGCCCATGACCTTCGTCCGCGCGCTCTGCGTCGGCACGCGATACAACTCGCGGAGCTGGCCCAGCGTGGGCTGGCCGGGCGCGGACTCGGCGCCCGAGCGCAGCGCGCCGAAGGTGAGGAAGCTGCCGAACTTCGCCGCCAAAAGGCGCGAGGTCTGCCCCGCCTCGCCCATACCGAGCACGACCGTGGCCTCGGCGCCGCCGCTCGCGCCGTTCGCGTCGCGCAGGAGCTTCTCCAGCCGCGCGACGTGCGTGATGTCCGTCACCATGGCGGCGATCTTGACGATGTCCGCGCCGGCGGCGACGCACCGCGCGTGTGTCTCGGCGAGCGCCGCCTCCGTCGGGACGGTTTCGTAGTTGTGCGACGAGAGGATGATCTTGGACCACCGCCGCGCCTTCTCCGCGAGGTGCGCGGGCGCGGCGGCGAAGAAGCGCTCGGCGGCGAGGAGCTCGCAATCCACGTACGCGGCGCCGGCGTCCACGGCAGCCCACAGCGCGGCGAGGCGGGGCTCCTCCTCGCCGGCGTACTGCCCGCCCTCCCACGTGGGGCGGTAGGTCACGATGCACGGCACCGCGCACGCCGCGAGCATCTTCGGGATGTCCACCGGGGCGTCCAGGCCGTCGATGAAGTCCACCCGGAGCTCGACGATGTCCGCGCCGCCCTCCACGGCCTCGACGATCTCCGCGAGCGCCTCCTCCACCGTGGGCGCGATCACGCTCGTGGTGAGCGCGCACGACTCGCCGGAGAAGTGCGCCTGAGGCGAGGCGGCGGCCGCGGCGACGACGCGCATCGCGCCGCGACGGGGGGCGGCGGAGGCGCGCTTGCGGGCGGCGCTGCCGAGCTGACGCGCGGAGAAAGCCGCGGCGCAGGCCTGCTGGGAGACGGAGGACGTCATCGCCTCGCGCGCGCGGTCGTATGCGGAGGTGGTGGCGAAAGATCGGATGAGATGTGGATAAAAAAGGCGGTGGTTTTCACGCATCGATCCTCGCTCACATGAGTCACAGACCGTCACATCAGGTCGCTCGGCTTCGTCTTAGGCTGATTCAGGCGTTTGTTCGCGCGAACGCCGTGCGCTCACGCGGACGGACGGACGTCAAATCTCGGAGGTTTGAACGGGCGCCACTCTCGCGCGCGGCGAGGACGCCCGTCCCCGGCGTCGCCGCGATGAGCAACGGGAGCTTCACCGAGGATGTCGACCGGCTTTTCCGCGCGTCCGAGGTGCGCGAGGGCGCGGTGTCCAGCACGAGCGGCGATCTCGACTGGAGCACCCTGGACGAGTCCGTGTGGGCGACGCTTCGACGGGACGTCGACCGGGTGGTGTCCAACACCACCTCCGTGCTGTGGCCGTTCCGGAACGAGCGCGACCCCGCGCGCCCGCTGCGGGAGTGGGACCTCTGGGGGCCGCTGGTGTTCGTGCTCGCGCTCGGGGTCACGCTCTCCTCCGATGCGGACGACGCCAGCACGGTGTTCAGCATCGTCTTCGCCACGGTGGCTTTCGGCGCGGTGGCGCTGACGCTCAACGTGGTGCTGCTGGGCGGCCACCTGATTTTTCTGCAGGCCATCTCGCTGATGGGCTACTGCATGTTCCCCCTGAACGTCACCGCGGTGCTGATGAAGCTGAGTGGGAACTGGGTGTGGCGCACGCTGCTCGGCGCGATCGCCGTGGCGTGGGCGTCGTGGGCGAGCGTGCCCTTCGTCTCCGCCGCCGTGCACCCCGCCAGGAAAGCGCTCGCCGTGTACCCGGTCATGCTGCTGTACGTCTCGCTCGCGATGCTCTGCATGGTCAGCGCGTGAGCAGCGCGTGGGGGCACGTCTAGCTAGTAGGTCGGTGCGTCGTCCGGAAGTCGAGAGTGGTTTCGGAACGCGTGTCTTCTCTCGTCGCGCGCGCGGCGACGTCGCGCCGTCGACGCTTCGTCGGCGCGTCCGACTTCGACGCGCGAGCGTCGCGGGAGCGTCGCGATCGGTCGAAGACGAAGACGCGTGTGCGGTTTATCTCGTCACCCGGTAGAGTAGTTTAGCTGGTCATCACACGCGCGATTACGTCATGTACTTCACGACCCCCGCCATGTAGATCCACAGCGACAGCAGCGCGAGGCCCGCGGAGGCGTACAGGCACCACACGCCGCCCGTGACGAGCGCGTCGGCGGCGGCGCCGGCGAGGCCCAGCCACTCGCACCCGTCCCGGACGCCGAGCAGGATAGACAGCGCCACGAGCTGCGTCGCGGTTTTCCATTTCCCGAACGAGTTCACGGCCACCGCCTTGTGCGCCTCGCCGCCCGCGGCGGCGGCCCACTCGCGGATCGCGCTCATGGTGATCTCGCGGCCGATGATGATCGTCGCCGGCGCCGCCATGGACAGCGCCGAGACGCCGGCGGCGGTTTTCGTGCACAGCAGCACCAGCGCGGCGGCCACCATGAGTTTGTCCGCGACGGGGTCCAGGAACGCGCCGAAGGAGGACACGAGGTTCATCTTGCGCGCGAGGTAGCCGTCGAGCCAGTCCGTGACCGCGGCGAGCACGAAGATGGCGCAGCACGTCGGCGCGACCCACGCGCCCTGCATGTAGAAGATCACCGTCACCACGGGCACCGCCGCGACGCGCACCAGCGTGAGCGCCGTGGGCAGGTTAATCTTGGGGCCGCCGCCGGCGGCCGCGGGCGCGGCGTCGCCGTCGGCGGCGCGGACGGCGGCGCTGGAGCGCGTCGCGCGGCGGCGGGTGGAGGGGGCCGTCGCGGGCATGGCGCGATCGAGCGCGAGGAACCCGCGAGGGGACGCGACGGAGGCCCCGGGAGAGGATAAAGCGGCGCAGGACCCGCGTGCGACGCGTGCGCTCGCGTGCGCGCTGGTGCGGACGCGTCGCGCGCCGCCCGAACGGCAGGCGAGGGAGACGAGAGACGCGGGAGTGGAGACGAGCGCCGAGGGCATCGTTGCTCACCGCGTTGTGACGTGACGCACGAGAGCGTCCTCGGTTGGAAGATATTTGCCCGTCGCAGCGGCAGAGCAGTCGGCCAGCGGCAAGAGGTTTTGAAATCACCCGAAAATTTCTCTCGGATGCGACGATTCGTGTCGTGGCTCAGATCTCGTAATGAGGTGCCAAACGAAGGGGCGCGAAACGCGACGCGCACGCGGCACATCGCGCATCTGTTCTCCAGACATGCCCAAAAACACGACCGCTCGAGATTCGGAGGACGCCGCCCCGGCGTCACGGGCCGGCGCTCCCGCGTCTTCCTCGTCGAATCCAAGGATGAAAAAAGACTGCACCACCTGCGGGTCACCTGCTTCGCAGAGGTGCAAGCCGTGCTTGAACTACGGCGTGTACGTGTATTACTGCTCCAAGGCTTGTCAGCAGAGTGACTGGAAGGTACACAAGACGATGTGCGGACCCAAGTCCTGGGGCGGCGCGGCGGGCGGCGGCGGCGGACCTTCGCGTCCGTGGGGTGTTTTCAGCTCCATCGAGTCGGCGGTGCAACTCTTTATCAGTTCTGGCGTGGATATCAACACGGTCGCACCCGGCAGCAACATGACTTTGCTGAGCGTCGCTTCTCAAGAGGGCTCAGAGGCGGCGGTGCGCGCGATGCTCGCGCCGGGCGCCGACGTCAA
>Ga0181559_10004523_pt1 | contig 13475 bp, 7 predicted proteins | sample 011ome_21_FD_133752 | JGI IMG/M metagenome (GOLD analysis project Ga0181559, IMG submission 133752) | Coastal salt marsh microbial communities from the Groves Creek Marsh, Skidaway Island, Georgia - 011508AT metaG (megahit assembly) | ecosystem: Environmental > Aquatic > Marine > Intertidal zone...
CGCCGTTCTTCTTCGCTCTGCTCGGCTTCGGCGCGGCGCGCGTGACGACCAGCACGCCCCCGCCCCCGGCCTCGCGCGCCGCCGCCTCCACGGCGGAGTCGCCGGCGGAGTCGCCGGCGGAGGCGGCGAGCTTGCGCGCATCCGGCCCGAACCAGCGCACGGCGCCCGCGGCGTCAACGGCGAGCACGCCCCCTCCCTGGACGTTCCCCGCGGGCACGAGCGCGGCGACGCCGCCCACGAGCCTCGCCGTGCTCCCGCCGATGAGCGCGTCCAGGCTCGCGACGGGGTCGCCGTCGCCCCAGGCGACGAGCGCGGGATCGGATCCGGGCGCGTCCAGCGCGGCGAAGAACTTCCCGGAGATCGGGTCGCGCGTCGCGGGGACCGCGAAGTCGTGCCCGCGGCCGGCGGTCCAGCTCCGAACGCGCGTCTTTAAGACGGGACGAAGCGGGGGCGCGTAGGAAGGCAGAGGGTCAGTCGGATGGCTCTCGCGCACGGCGCGTCGCGGAGAGGAACGAGACGGACGGTCGGGTGGATCGTGGACGAACAGAAAAAGCGTCGCGTGTTCCGGCGGCGGCGGCGGGGTTCGGCGTCGCCGCGAGCGCGGTCGAGAAGCGCGCCGAGGTGAGACCCGGGACGCATCGTCTCCGCGCGCGTGCCACACGTTCGCTCCGCGGAGAGAGCCGAGATTGAACGAGAAGGCTCAGAGCACGCACCTGCGCGTTGCAGTCGTACAACACGACGCCATCGCCGCCCTGCACCGTCACCACCGCCGCCCCGTCGGCGCCCGCGGAGGCTCCCTTGACGCTTCCTACGTGCCGCCCGAGCGTGACGCTCGAGCCGTCGCCGTCGGTCGCCATGCTCACGCGGCGAGTGTGACGACGCCCGCTCTGCGCGCTGTCTCCGACGACGCGCCGACCGCGGTGGGCGAGCGGTTGTGCGTCGAGTCGACGGGGTTGTGCGTCGAGTCGGCGCAGGGCAACCCAAGCTCCCAGGATGATTAGTTTTTTTTCAGAGGCCACCGACGGGAGTTTCGCAAACAAGGAGTTTCCACCTGTCTGCAAATAGTCCAAAAAAACATGAAACTCACTGACGGTCTGTTTTCGGTCTATTTCGCTCGATCAGGTTGAGGCCGCGGGCCTCTCCGCCCGCGGCCGCGAGTGAGAGGTTCTTGTTGTTGTTCTCGATCGAGCGGCAGATTCGTGCGCGCGTCAGGCGCGGGACTCGAGGGCACAGGCGCTCGACGTTCGACCGCGACCGCGAGACGTGCTCGCGAAGCGCGCTCGTGCACGCGGAGACCGCGCGCGTCGCTTCGAGTTTGCAGTGCGAACGCCCGTGACGGGAATCGGCGGTGCTCAAAGAATTTGACGCGTCCTTCGATCGGCGAATCGAGACGCGCGCGATGCGGTCCTCCTCCATGGGGTCGACCGCGATGCCCCAGACGGGGGCGATGGCCACTGTCACCAAGGGCCTGTTCCAGAAGAGCCTACGGGACATCATCACCGGCATTCGCGCCAACAAGGACCGACAGAAGGACTACATGAACAAGTGCTTGCAGGACATTCGAGCCGAGGTGAGTGTTGCGACGTTCGTGTTTTTCGCGGGTGTCGAACCACGGCGGCACGCGCGCGCGCGCGCGGTCGTTCGCGTCGCGGCGTATCGCGGTCGCGGAACCTCGTTCGAGCGTCGGGCACGGTCCGTGCGACCGAACGCACGACGCGGTGGCCGCGGGCGTCGCCGTCACGACGCCGCGCGCCTCCTCGGACGATCTCGCCAATTCTCTCCTCCAACCATCCTCGCGCTCGCGCGCGGTCTACGTGCTCGCCCCGGTAAAAGCACGTTTTCTCACTGTCTCCACGTCCGAAACCTGACCCCACTCTCCCGCGCTTACTCGACCCCAGGTGATCACCTCCGACATCCGCACGAAGGCGGTGGCGATCGAGAAGGCGACGTACCTGCACAGCCTGGGGTTCAACATGAACTGGGCGTCGTTCCACGTGGTGGAGCTCATGAGCACGCAGAACGTCAAGTACAAGCGCGTCGGGTACCTCGCGGCGACGCAATCTTTCGGCGACGACACCGACGTGGTTCTGCTGATTCCCAACCTGCTGAAGAAGGACCTGGCGTCGCCCAACCCCGCGGAGGCGGCGCTCGCCATCTCCTGCCTGGGGAACATCGTAACGCCCGAGCTCTCGCAGACGCTCGTCGCCGACGTCTACTCGCTCCTGAACAACCACAAGCCCGAGCTGCGCCGCCGCGCGATCCTGTGCCTGTACAAGTGCTTCCTGCGGTACCCCGAGGCGCTGCGACCGTCCTTCGCGAGGCTCACGGAGTGCCTGGAGGATGACGACCAGACGGTGGTGCAGGCGGCGGTGACGGTGCTCTCCGAGCTGGCGATGCACAACCCGAAGACGTACCTGCCCCTGGCGCCCAAGTTCTACAAGCTGCTCACCACGAGCAGCAGCAACTGGATGACCATCAAGCTGGTGAAGGTGTTCGGCGCGCTCACGCCGCTCGAGCCGAGGCTGGCGAAGAAGCTGGTGGGGCCCCTCTCTGAGATCCTCGAGACCACCAGCGCCAAGTCGCTCCTGTACGAGTGCATCCGCACGGTGGTGGCGGGCATGACGAGCCAGGAGAAGATCGTGCGGCAGGCGGTGGACAAGCTGAAGGACATGCTCGAGGATAACGACCCGAACATCAAGTATCTGGCGCTCCACGCGCTGACGTTCCTGTTGGAGAGCCACCCGCGCATCGTCGCCGAGCACAAGGGGAACATCTTCGGGTGCGTGGATCACGAGGACTCCAACATCCAGTACTGCGCTTTGAAGATCGTGCGCGGCCTCGTGACGAAGAAGACGCTCATGGACACCACCGCGCACTTGATGGGCGCGATGGGCAAAGCCGATCAGCGGTTCCGGGACGAGCTGGTTTGGAGCGTGATCCACGTGTGCATGAACGATCGGTACGCGCTCGTCACGGATTTCGTGTGGTACCTCACCGTCCTGGCCGACCTGGTGCGCGTCCCGTCGTCCTCGCACGGCGGGCTGGTGGGGGACCAGCTCGTGGACATCTGCCTGCGCGTCGAGGTGGTGCGCGAGTCCGCGGTGGCGATCCTGAAACCGCTCCTGCTAGACCCTACGCTGCTGGAGAACACCGCGTCCAACGCGACGGTGGCTGAGGCGCTCAAGTCCGTCGCCTGGATCGTGGGCGAGTACTCGCGTTTCGTCGCCGACTACGACGAGGTGGTGGCGGCGCTGTCGCACCCCAACGTCGCCAATCTGCCCCCGCACGTGCAGGCGGTGTACGTGCAGAGCCTGCTCAAGGTGTACGCCACCGCGATCGCCGCGCACGCCGGCGCCGTCAGGCCCCCGCCCGAGGCGCCAGAGCCGGCGCCGGCGCCCTTCGACGAGTCCGGCGGCGCGCTCGCGCTCGCCGCGCCCGGCGAGGCGGGCGACGACGACGCAGCGGCGGCGGCGGCGGCGTCGGCGGCGCGCGAGTTCCCCGACACCGAGCTTCCCCGCTCGGACGTGCTGGTGCCGATGAGCCCCGAGCTGGCACAGCTGGGGGAAACCATCAAAGAAAACCTCGGGCCGTTCTGCGTCTCGCTGCACCTTGAGGTTCGTGAGCGCGCGTGCCAGCTGCAGACCATCCTCGACATCGCGGCGGCGGCGGAGGCGGCGACGCCCGGCGAGGGCGTCGCCATCGTCGAGCAGTTCGCGGTGGCGCTGTCGGAGGAGGTGCAGCCCGTGTCGCTCAAGGCGCAGCGCAAGGTGGAGCCCCCCGCATCGCTGATGATCACCGCGCCGCTCTCCGAGCGGTGGGACGACCTGCTGGTGAGCTCCGGGGACGAGGACTCGGACGACGAGTTGTCGCGGCGCGGCAAGGGCGCCAAGAAGAAGAAGAGCAAGCACAAGGATGTCACGGATCTGTTTGCGCAGAAGAAGAGCAAGGAGCAGATCGCGCAGGAGGAGCAGGAGGCGCGCGAGATGCTCGCGCGGCACCGCGAGAAGATGGGCAACTACTACCTCGGCGGCGAGGTGGCCAAGCCCGAGCCCGAGGAGGGCGGGAAGAAAAAGAAGAAGGGCAAAAAGGGCGCCCCCGAGGCGCTCCCCGCGCCGCCGCCGCCGGAGCCGGAGATGCCCGCGTACATGAAAGCGAGCATGGCGGGTCTCAAGATGGCGCGCCCGGAGATCAAGGGCGAGTCCGACTCCGAGAGCGACGAGGACGAGGCGCCCGCCGAGGGTATGGGGAAGAAAGCGCTGTACGCGCCGAAGAACTCCTCCGCGGCGCTGCACGCGGGCCTGGGGGGGTACGACCCGCTGAAGCCGCTGGGCCGGGGCGAGGAGATGCCCTCGGTGGAGGCGTACCCGCAGTACGACCCGTACGCCAACGAGGGCGCCGCTACCGGCGCGTTCTCCGCGCCGCGCGCCGGCGACCGCCGGAGGAAGGACAAGAAGGCGGCTGGCAAGGACAAGAAGGCGGCTGGCAAGGACAAGAAGGCGTCCAAGGCGAAGAAGGAGGAGAAGGGCGGCGACGAGAAAAAAGCGAAGAAGGAGAAGAAGGCGGAGAAGCCCGCCAAGGAGAAGGCGGCGAAGGCGGACAAACCCGCCAAGGAGAAGAAGAAGGCGAAGGGCGAGAAGAAGCTCTCGTCGAAAATGGCAGCGGTGTCCGTCGAGCGGTAACGCGTCAATGTAATCGCAAAGCCTTGTCTACTTCTAAGTTATGCACACTCATCGCGTCAGCGCAATACTCTGCAACGCTTTCTGCGCGATGACGGAGACGGCGACGCGGCCGATGGGCACGTCGTTCCTGTCGAGAACCTCCACGCGGCGATCCACGTAATCGCCGTGCTTGTAGATGTCCGTGAGCTTCAGCTCGAAAAACCCGACATCCTCGAAATCGATGCCGTTGTCGTCCGACACGAGGCAGAACGGGATCGTCGCGTCCTCGGGGTTGCCGCCGTCGAGCAGCGCCGCGAGTGCGGCTCTCAACCCGGAATCCTTCACCGGGAACGCCTTGGTGTACCCGAAATCCACAAACTGGCTCTCTTTCTTCACCCGCATGGTCTGCTGCTCGTCATCCCGGTGGAACTTGGGCATGAACTCGAAGAGCATGAACATCTGCCGCACTTTGTGGTCGTGGTACAGCGTCTTGCCCAGCTCGAACTGGCCGATGGAAACCACGATGCTGTCGGCGCTCCCCGCGGCGGAACCCGCCGAGGTCGACGCCTCCGTCGAGTCTCTCGGCTTGAGCGAAACGCTCGTCGGCGGCTGCGGCGCCGCGCTCGAGCCGAGAACGGTGTCCTCCTCGAGCTCCCGGCTCACGCGCGAGGGGTCAGAACGCATCTCGGAAACGCGCGCCGCGCCGCTCGCGGGCAGAGGCGCGCGCGCGGACATCGCAGTCGGCGCGTTCGGGTCTTTCCACGCGATGCTGACGAACACGGTTCCTCGTCGTTCGCGCGATTGCGAGAAGAGAGGGAACGAGCCCGTCACGGGCATGCCCTTGGAAAGAGGCTCGAGGTCCACTCGCGCGATGCCGATCACGCCGGCGCCCTCCAAGTCCGTGTCCGCGTCGTCGAAGGCGATGATCTCCACTGCCGACTTGACCATCTTCGCCTCGACATCCTTCGTACGCTTCAGCGGCATGTCGTGCACGTCGTCGAAGTCCGGGTTGGCGCCGCGACCGTATACGGTGTCGTGGCTAGGGAGCCCCGGGAACTGGTAGCTGCAGTACGGCACCATGGACGACGCGGGGCCGACGCGGGGTACAAGGTCCCGGCAGCAGGAGAGCTCGATGCTGATCATGTTCGGGAACGGGGTCTCCGCCGCGGCGGTATACGCGGCGACGTACGCGTCCTTCGACGGTTTGACCCGCACCGGGGGCTTGTTGCGGCGATACTCGCGCACGTCCGCGACGATGCTTTTCCGCATGTACGCGGCGTAGCGCAGACGCGCGATCACCTCACCGCTGCGGCCGATGACGTCGCAGAAGTGCTCCGCTGGGGCTTCAGCCGTGCGACCAGCCAGAGTGTCGTCGAGCACCCACGACAAGTTGATATTCGCGACGCCGATGGTCGAGAAGTCCATGCCGAGGGACTTGTTCAGCTCCACGGGCAGTCGCTTGGCGTCCAGGTACTCGAGGAAGAAATCATCAGCCTTGACGATGTACTGCAAAGTGTGATCGGTGCTCACCGATAGACCCTGATGCACCGGCGTGGTCTGCGTCTCGTGCTCGAAGAAATCCACAGTCATGAACGTCTCCGGGTTCTTCTCACCGATTTTGTCGGCGTCCACGTCGATGCTCATCAGGCGGAGCTCGAAAATGTTCTCGCCGGGCGACAGATCCGCCAAATCATCCACAGGAGCCTTAGGGGCCACGTCTTGCGTCATACCATCTCGGCTCGAGCGCACAGCCTGCGACTCTGGTTTCTCCGTTGCCTCGACGTACTCGCGCCCTCGGACCTGCGCCTCGAGGGCGTGAATCTTCTTCTGTCGGCGATCCAGCTCGTTTTCGTGCGCCTTCACCTTCTTGAACAAGCTCTCGTTCATCTTGTCGGCCCGCGTTTTCTCCTCAACAAGCGCGGCGCGCAGGTCATCAACCTGCTGCTCCTCGAGTTTAAGGAGCCTATGAGCCTTGCGCAGCTCCTCGACCTGATCGCCGAAGGTCTCGCGAAGACCGCGAAGCTCGGCGCGGAGGGACCCTTCATCAATCCCGTCGTCGACGACGGCCACCTGCGCGTTGTTCATCTCGCGGGTTTCCAGCGCAGCTCGGCTCATGTCCATGAGCACACTGATCTTCTCGTTCGCCGCCTCGAGCTCAACCTCCATGCGGGAGCATTCAATGCGCAGACGGTCCCGCTCTTCGCGCGTGGCGGCGGCTTCCTCTACACCCCGGGTACCGATGGTCTGGATGGTCCGCCTGAGCTCAACCTCGCGGAGCTCGGCATCGGCGCGTTCGCGCTGCGCCTCCGCCATGAGCGTCCGCAGCTTCCGCGTCTCCGATTGCGACTCCGACGGAGCGTTCATCGCCGTCGCAAGGAGCTGGTGGTTCTCCTTCTCCAGGGCCGCACGCTCGCGTCGTGACTGTTCGAGCGCGGGCTCGAACTCGTGGGCCGCGTCGAGTTCCATCGCCAGACGCTTCTCCTCCGCGGCGAGCTTCAGATTCTCCCTGCGCTCTTCGTTCAGACGCTTGTGGGTGTCGTCGAGCTGTTGCAACACACGAGTGTGGTTCGCCTTCATCGTGCCGAGCGCAGACTGAGCCTCGTGGTAACGCTTCTGGAGCACCCCCGCGCGCTCCCAGGCTGACTTGATCTCCGCTTGGAGCTCGCTCGCAGAGTAGGGGGCGACGTAGCCCTCAGTGCCGGGCGCAGGTAACGCCGTCTGCTGCTCTTTCTTCAGCTTTCTCTCAAGCTCGGCGCTCCGCGCCGTGGCCTCGCTGAGCTGCTTTCTGAGCGAGGCGACTTCGCCCGCCTGCGCGACGGGTTGCCTGGACCGCTTCTGGAGCGACGCCGAATCCGCGGCGGATTTGACGGGCACGATCGCCGAACTGGGTTCGGGTTCGGGGTCGGGTGGGGAAGCCTTAATCGCTTCAGCAGCCTTGGCCGCAGGCGTGACACGACTGGCCGCCTTCTTCGCAGGCTTCGCAGCTACCGGTGCTGCGATCGTCGGCTTGACCACGCGCAGCGTCTTAAACAGCTCCGCCATCGAAATGTGTCCGTCGCCGTTCAGATCGAGCTTGGCGACGAGCGCGAGCAGGAATCGCTTCTCCTTCAGCGTGACGTCGGGGACGAGCTCCTCAAACAAGGAGAGGAGCTCGCGGTTCTCGAGAACACCGCTGTTATTCTTGTCGAATCGATGGAACACCGCAGACACGGTGGACTTCGCAGCGTCGATTCGATCTTTGAGTCGCTTGATGACTTCGAGCACCTCGGCGGATTCGCGATCGGCGACTTGCGCGCCGATGTTGATGCAGTTCTTCATCGACTCCACCAACTCCATGTACGTCACCTTACCGTCGTTGTTCGTGTCGCACATGGCACAGAAATACCGTTGCTGCGCTGCGGTCACGCCAGGCATCACAGCTTCCAGGAACTTACCGAGCTCATCTGAGTCAAGGTGCTCGTTCTGGTCACTGTCAAACCTGTCGAAAGCCTCCTTCAAGTGAATCTGTTCGCGCTTCAGGTACGAATCCAGAGCGTTGAAAAGATCTTCGTGCGTCACGAGGTGAACACGGCCATCAACGAGTCGCCCGACAGGTTCAGGCCAGTCCGCATCGGAAATGGGCTTATCGTACACCTTCATCATGGAACGGTCCAGCAGGTACGTCTGGCCCTCGTGCGCGAGGTCTTCCAGGACCCATTCGTCGCCGTCTGTCGAAACCGGGGCAGCGGGCGCGGCGGGCGGCACTTTACCGCCCGCGGCGTGCAGTGCCTTCCGGAACTCGTCGCACTCCTCAGCGAGCGCGGCGGCTCTAGAGCGTTCCTGTCGCAGCATGTCCTTCAGCCGTTCTTCCATGGTTGAAGACTGCCCCGGAAAGACAGAAGCCGCGCTGCGCTGCCCAGGCTTCATCATACGCGCGGCCTTGAGAGCCTCGTCGAGTTTCACCTTGTACTCTTTGCACATGTTCTTGAAGTGCGCGCCTCGCTCGTTCTCTTTCTGCAGCTTGCGGGTCAGCTCTCGAGTCTCATCTTCGAGCTCCGAGACCCGCTGCTCAGCGGCGAAGAGTCGTGACGAGTTGGAGTCGCCCTTGGTGGGTCGTGCCATTCCCGGAGCCAGGGACGCGCGTTTCGCTGCTTCCTCCGCGCGCGCCAGGCGGGCGAGCGATTGCTTCAACTTTCTGTCTCGCTCCACCGCCTCCATCTTCAGCGTTCGGTTCTCCATCTGGAGCGTGAGCAACCGCTCCTCATCGACGCCGCCGCTGGGTTTAGCCTGAGCGTAGGTCAGAAAGGACGTTTAAAAGATATAAAAGCCGTCAGCATCGTGTGGGGATCGCCAGATAGGAGTGTTGGGGAAGGGTCAGCGGACAAATTTCGGGTCGGCAGTGCCCACACGCACCTTGCGCGTGGCATCTCGTTTGGACGTCCTCAAGGCATGGGTGGAGGTCACCGAAACGGAGTCCGCCTCTTCGTACATGGCGACTCGTCGCACCACTACGGTCGATACGCCAACCGTGTGACGCGTCGCCGTCTGCGACCTCGGCAGTGGTCGTCGCCCGTCACGGAACGTGCTTTAGAAAACGGCATCGTGGTCAAGAAAAAGCAACGGTCGGTTCGAAACTTAGCCTCGAACGGACGACGGAATCCTGAATCTTGGAAACGCTCGTTTTCAGGAGACGGACCGTTTCGTTTGGATTTCGCCCTCCTCGGCGCCCTCGAAAGGGACACTCTCGACGACACGCGCATACTGACGCGTCCGCGCCTTACCCGTATTCTTGCCCTCGTGCGTCGCATCTCCCCGTTCCCGACTCAACTCATGACCGTTCTTTCTTTCGCCGATTCCGGCCGCGGAATCTCCAACTTCACTCTCGACACTGTCGCCAACAAGGCGATCGAGCTTGGATTCGAGAAGGAAGGGGCGCTCAACAAGAAACCCGCACAACGTGCGGACCTCCAGCGTTTCTTCAACACCTATGGTGTCAAAGCCTTCTCGCGGTTCAAGGATAAGTTCGAGAAAGAGAAATTGCTCCCTCCCGAGGAATACCTCGCCCAGAAAGAGGCTGCTGAGCGCGCGGCGAAAGAAAGCGAGTTTGCTCCCGTCACCGAGGAAGAGTACATCGAGGCCACGCAAACGGCTGACGCTATGGAGAAGAAGTGGAGGCTTTTCAAGAAGTGCGTCGCGCGTATCCCTTCTGTCTTCACTTTAAACGTCGCAGAACCGTTCGCTGACATTATACTATTCCTATTATCCTATGTCACTACAACACTAGACCGGGCGGCATCGGCGTCAAATCCGACCTCTACTACGATGTGCAAGGCGCTCGCAGCCAAGTTGACTCCGGCGACATCATGACCGAGTGTCCGCAGTGGAATGATATCGGCGCTGTTGACTATGTCGGCAAAGCGACCTGGATGGGCCACCACAAGCTGAAAGGCAAAACCAAAGAGCAGGCTCGAGCGATCTTCTGTAAGCTGCTGAACGACGCGCTAGCTGACAAGGCGGCCCACTTCTATCCTTAGAAGCTCACGCCTTTCGAGACAGCGTGCGTTGCTTCGTCGCAACTTTAACGAGTGTCTCCTCAACCTTGAGTCCTTTCCTGCGTCGAGTAGCGTCGACGAGCTGGCGAGCCATGTTCGGTCCCGCGTCGCCGTCTTCTCCGAACTCTTCTCGCTCTTCTTCGGTTTTTGGCGTGAAGAAGGGGTCGATGTCCAGTCGCTCCCAGTGGCTCAGCATCAGCTGCGCGTTTGACGCGCCTGAACTGCTGTGTCGCAACTCGTCCGCGAAACCAAACGAGGCAGCCACGGGAAGGTAGCTGTGAATGATGAACACGCCAGTACCCTCGCGGATGGATTCTGAGAGAATTTTCGCACGACGTCTTCCGAGCACGGAATATGTCCCGCCAAGCGCCTCAGAAGTGGTGTTGATCACTGCGAGGTACATGGCCTCGACGAGTCTCGGTCCCGCCTTCAACACGCTGCGGCGAATAGCTTCCCTCGTAGCGCTTGTGACTTGACCAGAGAATGGACCGTACTGCTCCTCTCCAAACCCTCCATCGCCTTCTTCATCACCATGGCGAGGCTTTGGAATAACCTCTAAACGAACGTTGACTCCAAACAACGGTTCATCGCAGAGCGGCCCTCGTAAAGTTGCCATCTGAAATCCCGTGAGTGCGTTTCCCTCCACCGTACTCATCACCGTCGGGTCGGACATGTCGATGAGACTCGTCGACGATGCGCCGCCGGGAGCAGCGTACTGGTGCGGCGTAGGCGTGATTCCAAAAGCCTCGCCGACCAGAGGCTTGCCCAAAGACCTAAGGGGCATGCCCGTTTCACCATCTACCGTCTCTCCGACCGTTAGCAGGTTCGGACCGACTTGTTTCGGTCCAAGTGCCCAAGCCTCGGACAGAATCGCCTGAACGTCGCCCTCCGTTCCGTCCCCCTCAACCGCGAGCGCGTCTCGCGAAGTTTTGAGCTTACTCAGAATCTCCGGCGCGAGCGCGTCCGCATCGTCGAGTTGCTCGTTGTGCGAGGAGAGCAGCACTTTTTTAAGGCTCTCCATGGAGTCTTCGAAGACACGAGGAAAGTACGGAGGCAAAGGACTCGCGGTGGCGCGTATAGTCAGAAGACCATTAGACGTCGTAGCCTCCGCGACGCCGGTGGAAGAGACTGATTCTCTGAAAGACACCAGGGGAGGCGAAACTTTCAAGTCCACCTTCGCAAAGCGTTCGCGAAGGTCAGCGATGCACCGTTCAAGGTGTACCTCACCAGCCGCTGCGATGACATGCTCACCCGTCTCCATGAGTCCAACCTCTACGAACGCGTCGGAACGGTTCAGCAGACGAAGTCCTTCGACCAAAGCCGGCATGTCTGAAACGTTCTCTGGTTCAACCGCGACCTTGACGATCGCCGCAACCTGGAACATCATGTTGCCAAACGGCGGACACATCTTGGTGCTCGACAGTGTAGCGCTCTTCAAGATGTATCTTTCCAAACCACCGATCGCGAGAACATTACCGGCAGGTACCTCCTTGACTCGGAACATTCCCTGACCCATCATGAGGTAAAGATCTTCGATGACGATCTCCTCGCACGCGTCTTCGCCGGGATCGCTCGGATCGTACGCGCCGTTTATGACGTACAGCTTGTCCCCTTCTCGCAGCACGCCAGAATATACGCGGCCGAAACCTAAGAAGACACTATCACCGGCCGCGCCCGACATCCCATTGACGGCAGAAACGGGAACCGCAAGCATCTTGCTCACGAAAACAGCAGTTGAAGCGCCTTCCGAAGTGCTGCAAGTAGCGACAGCCTTGCGAGACTGGGTGAGTTCGCGTGCGTCCGCGGGGTCAAGCTCCGCCTTCAGCGTCGGCGCAGGCATGAGCCGGAACGATCTGTGCGGTGCCGATTTGATGGGACTGGGTAGACAGGTTGCCACCATCTCCAGGACAGTCGGTGACAGCGGAAGCCAAGCCTTCAAGATGCAGTTCAACGCGTACTTTCGATCGCTGCTCTTGATGTCTTTTTCGGGGACGTCGACTTTCAGCGACGCCGCCATGGTGGCCAAGTCCTTTCCTTCGGGCGGGTAACCGTGCTTTTCCGCCTCTGCGGCATGATACATCTTCCAGATGGGATCAAGCACGAGTTGGACAAAAAGAGGTTTGAGTTTGCCACCCGCCGTCTTCTTCCCCACGATTTTCTTCGATTTCGGGTGATAGAACCAGTCCCCCCAAAGACCCCTTTGAAGCGTCTTTGAGCTGCACCCAAGCTTAGAGGCGTACATTTCCGCGAACAAGTCGACGCGAAACGCCCATCCATCCGCTGCGCAAGCGAACGCCACGTTGCCCCGATCTACCGAGAAAGCATCATCGGAGTGATCCGCGTCCGTCACAATATCCTCCAACTCAGCATCCTCGGGCAATGTCTCCTCACCCTCGGCGGCATTGTCGCCGCCGAACGCGTCCGCCGTCGCCAAGAGCGTGTCCGCCTGCGAGATGAACTTTTCGGACACAAACGCGCTCATCACGCCGTTGATTTCGTGCAACAGGTTGCGCATGCGTTCGTACGCCTCCAGTGGCGTATATCCCATCTCTATGATAAGCCGATCCAGCTTGTTGAACACTAAGCAGGTTTGAAGTCGCTCTTCCCACGCCTGGCGGAGCACCGCGTGCGTCTGCACGCAAATGCCCTCGACGACGTCGACAACCACCAAACCGCCGTCGCTCAATCTCGCGGCGGTGGACACCTCGCTACAGAAGTCGACGTGTCCTGGGGAGTCGATGAGGTTGATGAGCAGGGGTTCAGGCTCACCCGCACCAGGCGCCACCTTCGGGGTGTACAGAAGAGAGATTGCCGCGCTTTTCATGGTGATACCACGCCTCTGCTCGTCGTCGAGGAAGTCCATGAAACGAAGCTTACCCGCGAGTTTCTGGCTGATGAACCCGTTGTGCGCGATGAGGCCGTCTGATAAGGTAGTCTTGCCATGGTCTACGTGCGCGAGGACACATATGTTTCGAATGTTCTCCCGCTTACTTTGCAGAGCAGACAACCGCTCCACCGCACGCTCCATCGCGTGCGCGTGGTCCCGTCCCGGAGCGTCCGCCGCCTCTAGTTGTGAGGGAGGTTTCTGTGTCCGCCCGAGAAAATGCCGCTTGAGGCTGACTTGGCAGTCGAGGAAAACGTCGACACCTTATCTTTGCCTTACGCCACCGCCATCACTCTCCTGTGCACCCACGAGACGCACGGTTGGTTACGAGCTCTCGGAAAGGTCTACTCGTCACACCGTCACCAAGGCCTCTTTCCAAGGCTTCCCCGTATTCGCAATGTC
>Ga0181559_10004527_pt1 | contig 13472 bp, 9 predicted proteins | sample 011ome_21_FD_133752 | JGI IMG/M metagenome (GOLD analysis project Ga0181559, IMG submission 133752) | Coastal salt marsh microbial communities from the Groves Creek Marsh, Skidaway Island, Georgia - 011508AT metaG (megahit assembly) | ecosystem: Environmental > Aquatic > Marine > Intertidal zone...
GTGCTCAAGACGCACATACGGCCCGGGGTGACGGAGGAGGAGACGGCGCTGCTGGTGGAGCACTTCGGAGACGGATCGGGGATGGTGAATTACGCGCGGTTCGCGGCGACGGTGGACCCGAAGCACGCGAAGCCTTTTTGAACCGAAAAGAAACGCGAAAAGAAACGCGAAAGTCCGCGCTTTTCCGTTCATCGGTTCATCGTATTAATGTAATGTATGATGTGTCTTGATAGTACTACTCGCGCGTTTTCGTTCGCCGCGCGCGTCGCGCCGAACGAAAATCTCCGACGCTCTCCGTCGCCGGCGCGGCGCGTTACGCCATCGCCATGGACGCGAACTGCTCGATGTGGTCGTAGTGCCTCATCCCGCGCACGATGTGGTCCTCCAGCGTGGGCACCGCGGCGCGCAGCGCCAGGAGCGCGTCCTTGTCCATCGCCAACACAGTCACGTGTTCCCGCGCGAGCACCGTCGCTATCCGCGGGCGGTTGGTCAAAAGCGCGAGCTCGCCGAAGTGCGCGCCCGGGCCGTACGAACGCAACACCCGGTACGACGCGCGCGCGTTCTTCCCTTCGCCATCCTTCGATTCCGACGCGTCTCGCCCCGTGCGCGCGGTGTCCTTCCCCCGGGCGCGACTCCCGCCGTCACGGTCGCTTCGTCGCAAACCCCCGTTTTTGTTTTTGTTTTTGTTTTTGTTCGTTTCCGCCTGCTTGAACCTCGCCACGACGTCCGCGCTCGCCTTTTCGAAATCCTCCTCGCGCTTCACCGCCACCGCCGACCCGCGCACCAGGATGTAAAACGTATCCGCCGCGTCGCCCTGCTGCATGATCTTGGCGCCGGGCGCGAAGTGCACGCGCGCGCACTGCTTCGCCAGCAGCGAGCGCTCGTACAGCGAAAGCTCCGCGAGGAGCGGCACGGAGGCGAGCTCGCGCTGGAACCGGAGCCGGCGCCACATCATCTCCACGTCCTGGACGGCGCGCGTCCGGACGTGGAACGCGTTGGACTTGGTTTCGCCAAGCGCCGCGCGCGCCGTCGCCGCCTCGTACGCGCCGCGGTCCACCACCAGGCACGCGGCGCCCCTCGGCGCGGAGGCTGCGACCGAGCCCGGCCGGGGCTCGTCCACCAAAAGCGCCTGCTCTCCGAAGCAGTCACCGGGAAGCAGGGTGGCGGACCGGGAGCCCCGGGAGCCGGAAAGCGCGCGCGCGCCGAGCACGTCGTCGCCCTCCGCGCTGGCGCACGTCTCGCCCCGCGCGCACGGCGCGTCCTCGTCAACCGCCGCCGCCGCGCCCGGCCGGTTTACGTCGCCGCGGTTTATTAGGGTTAACCCACCGACGACCGTCTGGAACGTCGACCGGCCTAACCCGCCGACGCGAAGCAGCAGGTCCGCGAAGCTCTTCTGCTGTCGCGACGTTCCGTTCGCGAACGCGCGATCCGTCGCGCGATTTAAATCGGAACCGCCGGCGGAGACGAACGCCGGAACGTCGCCGCCGCGGAAGCTCGTCGCCGCGCCGCGCAACACGAAGAACATCTCGCGGCGGTCGTCGTCGTCGTCGCCCTCGCGCACGATCATCTCGCCGCGCTTGAACGTCTTGACGCGCACGCCGTGCGCGAGTTTAGCAACCTGCGTGTCGCTCAGGTTATCGAAAATGGGCACGCGGCGCAGGATATCGACGTTCCGCCGGTGCAACGCGTCCCGCTCCGCTCCGGTGAGCGCCTCGAGAATCGCAAACATCAAGCCGTAGTGCGGCGCGGTTCGAAGAAAGTGCGCGCGGCTCCCTTTGTACAGCTTCCACGCACCTTCCGTTTTCACGATGTACGACGCCGCGCGCATCACGTCCTTGTGTTTGGTCGGGTTCAAGTACACGTACGCGCGCGACGTGTCGATGGGCTGCATCACCGCCACCGCCGCCGCCGCCGAGCAGATCCCGGAGATGGCGCCCAGCGCGGGCGACCCGGGGGTGAGCACGTGGTTACTCACGAACCACTCGCTCACCAGCGACTGCACGGTAAGGTTCACGGAGGAGCCGAGCATGTCGCGCGTCACGCTCGCGCCGACGCCGCGGTAAAACGTGCGCACGCCCTCCTTCTCCGCGATCGACGCCATGGCTTGGCGCATGCCGACGTACTCGCTCATCGACGCCGGCACCTGCAGCCGCGTCTTCACCAGGTCGAACGGGTTGGACGCCACCGCGCCGAGCGCGCCCGTGACGGTCCCCGCCAGGAACCGCTTCCAAGGCGGCGCCGGCCCGAGTTTCGTGTCGTCATGCATCGCCTTTAAGATGGGCGTGAACAGACCGATGCGGAACATGTTCTTCGAGGCTTCGCGCACCATCGCCACGGGGAGCCCGCGGTACAGACCGGGCATCAGACCCTCCTCGCGACACACCGCGCGCAGCGCTTCGACGACGTTGCGGCCGTACGCGCCGCCCGGGAGCTGCGTCAGCGTCTTCGCGCGGTCCATGGGATTCGTGCCGCACACAGCCAGGCAAGACGCGAGCCCGGCGTCTGTTTAAGGAGAGGCGTTTCGAAGGCGTGAGAATCAGAAGAGCAAGAAAAAGAATCGGCGCGAAATATCGTGTCGGCGAACCTGACGTGGCTCGCGTTTCGCGGAACCGGCGCCCTAACGACCGAGGAGGGGGGAGCGCGATCGCGACGTGGGCGCGCGGAGGAGACGCGCGTCGATCGATTTCGGGCACGGGACGTACTCGGCATGCTCGCCCACCCCGGGAGCTCGATTTTCATGGTCTGGCCCTCGAAGGTGCCGCTGCGAGGCGAGGAAGGGAGGATCAGCCAAGGTGGAAAAGGGAACAGTCGCAGCCGCGTTTAACAAAGGCGTCGTCCGTTCGGCGGGCGCGCCGGGGAAGGCCGAGCGCGCGTGATGCGCGTTCACGGGTCGCGAACGCACCTTGGCGCGTTTCTGCCTTTCAGAGACGCTCGGGGGGGGCGTTTCGACTTCTTCGCTCGCTTTTCGACACGCGCCGAGGCGCCCTTGTCCCTCGACGCGGCGGACGCGTCGGCGGGCATGGTTTCACGCTCCGCCGCGCTTTCCCCTCGAAAAATAAGCACCCCCTCCTGGATATATCCTACCCTCCGCTACGACCCTCGAGGCGTGCGCAGCGATGCGGAGACCCTTACGCTCCGCGCGTGCGACCGCCGTGTGACCCCGACCTCCGCGCGGGCGCCGCGCTCGTCGACTGTGCCATCGAAGAGCGTGGAAGTCTCGACACAAGATCGCGAAAGGTTATCTCACGGCCCTCAACGACTCAAGTCGACGACGACAAGACGTCTTTTTCTTCGCCTGCAAGAAACGAGGCGCGAGTTTTCTGCAGGCCGACCATCTTCCCTCGCCCCGCCACAACGCCTCGCACCAGGCACGTCAGCTCGTGCGCGCCCCGCGTCGTGCGCGCGTCGGCGGTCGAGCGCTCCGGATCGCCAGAGGGGTCGCGTGACCCGCGGGTCCTCGGACGCCGCGTCTCTTCTCGCAATTCTTTGAACGAAGCTTCGTTCAAACGCGACGCGCACGCGGGATGGCGTCGCCTTACGGGCCCGCCTTGGGGACACCAGGCTTCGGCGCCGCCGCGGCGGCGCACGGCACGCCGATGACCGGCGGGCGCTTCCAGACAGACGACGCGTTCGGTCGCGACTCCCGGTTCGGAGGCGGGTTCGGCTCGGGCTCGAACCCCGGCGCGTTCGGGGGAGACGCCTTCCCCGGCGCGCGCGATGCCGTTCGCGACCGCGATCTGCGCACGTCGGCGGCTCCCGACTACGCGCCCCTGCTGTTCGGCGCGTCGCCCGGCCCGGTGGGCGGCCCCTCGCCCGCGCGCGGGGGCTTCGAGCACGCCACCGGCGCGTACGGCGACGCGTCGCTGCACACGCCCGGGCCCGCGGCGCGGCGCACGCCGGGGTTCTTCGGGGCGGGGAGCGGCCGGGACGCGCCCGGCGCCGTCCATCCGGGCACCGGGGGAAAGAGGATCTTCGGCGGCGGGTTCGCGCCGGCGAGCGGCGGGACCGGCGCGGGCGCGAGCGACGGTTCCGGGCGCGAGCGCTCGCCTCGCTCACCGCGGCTCAGCGGTATGAGCCCCGCGGGACTCCGCGGGGACGGCACGCCCGCGGGCCACGTCGGCACGCCCTGGGCCGATCGGTCTTCGCGGCGCGATCGCCGCGGCGGATCTCGCGACGGCGCGTTCGACGCGCGGGACGACGACGCGGACGTTGACGTTCCGAACGCGAGCGCGCTCGGTGAAGACGAGCGTTGGGTCACGGTGTACGGTTTCGACCCCGACCGGGAGCTCAACGCCGTGCTTTTGGAGTTCCAGAAGGACGGCGACGTCGAGGCGCACGTCACGCCGCGCGACGAGGCGGACGCCAACTTCGCGTACGTGCGGTTCGCCGACGCCGCCTCCGCGCGGCGCGCGCTGCGCCGGAACGGGCGACGGGCGGGCGGGCGCATGGTGGGCGTCGCGCCGCTGGACGCGCGGTCGCGCGCGAAGCTGCGCGACATGTACGGCGACGAGGGGCTGGCGCGACGCGAGCCTCGGGAAGGCGACCCGAGTTTTAGTCGCGCTCGGGATCCTCCGCCGGGAGGATCCGGACCGCGGCGGATAGTACGCGCGCGCGCGGGCGGCGCGGCGGCGCCGTCCTCGCGGCCGCACTGCTGGCGCCCGACGCGCGACGGCGTGGCGCTCCAGCCGCGGCGCGCGTTCTGGGACAAGGTCACGGAGTTCGTGTTCGGGTGCTGAGCGAAGCGATAGAGGAGTCTGCAAAAAACGCGCGCGCGGACGGCGCGGACGACGAAGAGACTTTTGTCGATTTTTTTAATAACACACGCGCCTCATTCGCCTCGTCACAAGCCCAGGTCGTGCCCCTCCTTCAGCAAGCGCTCGATGGCCATGTTCGCGGTGACGATGGACGGGACCATCATCTCGCCGCTGTACATGAGCCGTTTCAACTCGGGGAAGGTCACTCTGCTCGTCTCGATGGAGAACTCCTCGGCGTCTCGCTCCGGCGGGTGCGCCACCGGCCGCGGGTCCATCGCGAGGTACGGCCGGAACCGGTTGGAACACCACTTGCCCTCCACGAACCCGGGATGTTCCGGGTCGATCGCGTCGAGCATGTCGATCAAATCCCCTTCCAGCCGGGCTTCCTCGGCTAACTCGTCGCTCGCCGCGTTTCCCAGGCTCGCGTGTTTCTTGGGGTTGAACCCCCCGGTCGGCAGCGAGTACCCCATGGAGTTGCTCGCCTGGATGTACTCGCGGACAACCGTGACCGTCGCGGGTCCTCGCGTCGACGCCGGATCCGCGGGGTGGAACGGGAAGATCACCGCGAACCGGAAGTTGGCGCGCGGGTGGCCGACGATGTCGTACTTCACCGTCAACGAATCCTCACTCGGGAACTCCACCGTGCGGTCGAACACGGTGAGGTACCGGTCGTACGCCACGGCTTCGTCCACGACCTTGCCCATCGCGGGGAAAGGCGAGGAAGAGCTCGGGCCGCGCACCGAGGAAGTCGCGGCGGTGACGTGCAGAGGGCGAGCGAGGGGAGACCCGGAGGCGGCGCGGCGTGGGACGAGGCGGGGCGCGGCGACGTGGCGTGCGACCGCCGCGAGCCGCATCGAGCGATGAAGCTCCGACACGCCGAAACCTGCGTTTTGGGTTGGGCAAGTTAGACTGCTGACACGTGCCGCGCGCCTCGATGGGGTTCAACCCGTTGCCTACACACACCTTTTGTCTGTCGGTCCTTCGTTTCCCCATCACGGCCTCGAGTCACCTCGACGCGCACCGATGGCGCTTCGTGCCGCCGCCCTCGCGCTGTCGCGCACCTCCGCCGCGGGGCTCGCCCCGCGCGCGCCCGCGGCGCTCGCGCGCGGGTTCGCGAGCGAGGTGGAGAAGTTCACGGGCGGCCAGCCGATCCAGACCAAGCGCCCGGCGTACGACGAGCGGGACGTGCCCCATACGGAGAAGTGGCTGGAGGCGGAGACGACCCCCCCCATCGACCTCATCGCGCAGGTGCCCCCGATCGGCATCAAGGCGGACCGCGTGTCGTGCAAGAGCGAGGGCGCGTGCATGGACCGCTACGGGGAGAGGGCTGGGCTCGGCGCGCCCAACACGTACTACCAGCTCAACAGCACCACCCCCGAGAACCCGGTCAAGTGCAAGTACTGCGGGCTCCGATTCTTCGGCGTCCACTGAGACGGGATCGCGAGCCGCGCGGTGTTCGAGACGTGTGGATGCGCGTTCTATGTGTCACCGTGTAAAACAACCACCACCCCACCGCGCGTGTACTACCCATCGCTCTCGCGTTCGCGCGTCTCCTCGTCGCTCTCCTCGTCGCTCTCCGCCTCCGCCTCCGCCGCGAACAGAGCCTTCACGTCGGCGGCGGTGACCCTGGCGCGACCGACGGGCATCGGGACCGACGCGGCGTTCGTACAGGCGAACAGGCCGCGCTTCGCGACGCGCGCCGCGCCGAGACGCGTCTCGTCACCGGCGGCGGTCACCGAGTCGCGTCTCGGCTCGGCGACGCCGGGTGCGGCGGTTCGCGCGGGCTCGGGTTCGAGCCCGCGCGGAAGCGCGGCGGATTCGCCGAATACCCGCGTCGCGATCACAGCCGCGCGCGCGCGCGCCGGAGAGCCGCGCGTCCCGGACGCGGAGAGCCGCGCGTCCCCGCGTGTCTTCGAGGCGTCTCGAAGCGCCTTTTGTCGCCTCTCCGCGGCTTCGCGCCGCGCGCGCGCCGCAGCGACGCGCGCCGCGTCGCGCGCGACGCGCGCGACGCGCGCCGCGAACGCGCCCGGTCTCGGGAACCCGGAGAACGCCCCGGGCCCGAGCCTCTCCCCGAGGCTTGCCCCGCTTGGGAGACTCGCTTGGGAGAATCGTTCAAACGACTCAAACGACCCGTCGTGCACCATCTCGGCCAACGCCGGAGCCGCCAGCGCGAGCGCATTCAGTCGGTCGGGCGGGACGCCGGTGACATCGGAGAGCGTCGGCGGATTAATTACTTTTTCCGCGAACGACGCCAACGCGTCGGCGCCGTCCTCGACGCGCGCGTCTCGGAGCCAAAAGTACGAAGCGCGCGAACCCGCGCCGGTTCCCGCGATGATTCGAAACGCGCGTCGGGAGGTGTCGTTCGGAAGCGGGTGCGTGGTTATCGGGGATATCGGTCTCGCGTCGCCGAACGACGCATCGAACGGCTGAAAAGACGCGTCGTTCCGCCGCTCGAGCTCGCGCGTCGCCGCGGCGATTCTTCTGCGCGCATCCGCGGCGTCCGCGCCGACGCGCGCCAGCGTTTCCGCCCCGGTCTCGTCCCGCGCGTGTACGATCTCGAGCGCGCCGTCCACCCTGAGCCACAGCTCGATCCGCTCGTCGAACGCGCGCGCGTTCCGCGCCGCGCGGCGCGACGCGCTCTCGGGGACGAGGCGTAGCGTCTCCCGACTTGTCTCCCGACTTGTCTCCGACTCGTCTCCGACGGCGCGCGTCTCGAGAAGCCGCCCCGCGCGCACCGACGCCAGCGGATTCGTCAACGCGGCGACCGTTCGGAACACGTCGCCGGCGTGGAAACGCGCCACGTGTCGCTCGACGCGTAGCGTCGCGTCGGGCGCCTCGTTCGTCTCGTTCGCGTTCTCGGCCGCGTTCGCGTTCTCAGCCGCGCGCGTCACGCGCACGCGGCGGGTCTCGACCGCGACCGCCACGGTCTCGCTCTCGAGGCGGAGGCGTCGCTCGAGCGACGCCTCCGCCTCGCGATCGCTCGACGAAGAAAGCGCGGAGAGCATTTCCTGCGCGTGCGCGTGCTCGGTGCCGCACGCGAGACGCCCGTCGAGACGCGGCGGCGACGGTGGCGGAGGCGCCGTTTCGTGAGAAGAAGGCGGCGACGAAGACGCATCGAGATCGTCGCGAATAAAACCGCCGAGGTTCGTCGTCGCCCGAGACTCGTCGTCGCCGAAGACGCGCCTCCGGAACGCGACGCACGCCGCGTGCGCCTTCCCGAACCCGGCCGCGGACCAGACGATGTTCCGCGTGCGCGTCAGGGACACTCCGCACGACGCGCACGACGAGCCGCACGTATCGCGGATATCGCGGTGCGCGTCGCGCGCCGGGAAAGAAACTTTTTTTTTCTCTTTGGCGTCCCGAGCGCACGCCGCGCATCGCGTCATCGCCGCGATTGTCGCCGCGCGCGTCTCTTCGTCGCGCGCCGGCGCGACGCACAGGACGTGGCACGTCGCGTCTGGGTCGAGCACGCGCAGCTTTTCCATCGCGGCGTCGATCGCGTCGATCGATCGCGTCGAGTCGTTCGAGTCGAGTCGTTCTCGACGCTCGAAGCCGTCGCTGTTTAGGAGCACGACGACGGAGCGCCGCGGAGACGCGTCGGCGTCGTCGGCGTCGTCGGCGTCGTCGTCGGCGCGCGGCGGCGACGCCGCCGCCATCCGCCGCAGCGCCATCGCCGCCAGGCTCAGGGAGGTGGGCAAAGGCGCGCCCTTCGGAAGCGCCTTCGCCGATGACCGTCCGTCGTCGTCCGTCGCGCCGTTGAGCCCGACCATGTGTTCAAACGAGGCGAGCGCGCGCGCGGCTTCGCTCGCGCGCGTCGCCAAACACAACGCTCTGTTAGCGCCGACGCCGCTCTTGGATCGGCCGTTTTCCGAGGCGTCCGTCGCGAACGCGCACACGGCGTCCGCCCCCGAGGCGAGCGCGCGCGCGGCCACGCAGCACGCCCGCAGACGCGTCACGCGCGTCGCGTTTCCCGCCGAGTCGAAGCCGCCGCGGCAGTCCTCGCTCAGGGCCTCGCGCGAGACGTCCACGACGATGGCCACGTGAACCTCGCGACGTTTCTTCCGAGGCGAAGCGGCGGTCTCGCCGCCTCCTCCTCCCGAGGAAACGCGATCGGTCGCGTGGAAAGTCGCGGCCGCGCCGAACGCGCGTCGTCGGCTCGACTCGTCGTCATCCTCGTCCGCGCGCCCCGGGCCGGGCGGACACATCGACGAGGCGTCGGCGGTCGGGAGGCGGCCGGGGCGTGGCACGCGCGCGTCAGAGTCGGAGTCGTGCGGGAACCTCATGACCGGAAGCGAAAACGCTCGTCGACGTACGTAAAAAAACGAGATCTGGCGGTCGCGTCAGGCGTCGTCACCTGCCAAGTGCTGGGGTTCTTCAGCAGCCAGATCGAGAGGCACCCCGCGCGTGTCCTCCCCGGTTTCGAAGGTAGATACGTTTGAGATGCCTCTCGCTCGCTGCGCGCGCGCCGCTCGCGCGCTGGGCAGCGCCGCGGCGTCCGCTCGCCCCCTCGGCGCGCGCGTCGCGTGCGTCGCATCGATCGCCCCGGGCGCGCCCTTTTCGCGAGGCACCTCCTTCGTAGAGACGCCCCCGGGTTCGTCGCGCGCCCGCGTGGCCTCCCGCGGGTTCGCCGCGGAGGCGGCTCCTTCGGTCTCCGAGGAGATCGAGATGAAGGGCGTCTCGCTGCAGGGCCGCCCCCTGTACCTGGACATGCAGGCCACCACGCCCGTGGACCCGCGCGTGCTGGATGCGATGCTGCCCTACTTCGTTGATTCCTACGGCAACCCTCACAGCCGCACGCACATGTTCGGCTGGGAGGCGGAGTCCGCGGTCGAGGACGCGCGCAAGGCGCTCGCGGATTTGATCGCCGCCAACCCCAAGGAGATCATCTTCACCTCCGGCGCGACGGAGAGTAACAACATGGCCATCAAGGGCGTGGCCAACTTTTACAAGGGGCGAAAGAGGCACGTCATCACGACGCAAACCGATCACAAGTGCGTGCTGGATTCCTGCCGCTACCTCGAGCAGCACGGCTGGGACGTGACGTACTTGCCGGTCAAGGCCAATGGCTTGATCGACTTGAAGCAGTTGCAAGACGCGATGCGCGACGACACCGCGATTGTCTCGGTGATGGCGGTGAACAACGAGATTGGCGTCGTGCAGCCGCTGGCGGAGATTGGCGCGCTGTGCCGCGCGCGGAAGATCTTCTTCCACACCGACGCCGCGCAAGCCGTGGGCAAGATCCCCATCGACGTGGATGCGATGAAGATCGACTGCCTGAGCATTTCGGGGCACAAGATGTACGGCCCGAAAGGAATAGGCGCCATCTACGTCAGGCGCCGCCCGCGCCTGCGCATGGAGGCGCTCATCTCGGGGGGCGGGCAAGAGCGCGGCCTTCGCTCGGGGACGCTGCCGACGCCGCTCGTCGTCGGGCTGGGCGCGGCGGCGCGCGTCGCGGCGGAGGAGATGCGCAGCGACGAGGCGCACGTCTCGCGCCTGGCGAAGCGCCTCGTGGACGGCATCACTTCGCAGTGCGCGAACACGCAGCTGAACGGCGACGAAGTCGCGCGGTATCCGGGAGACGTGAACATGTCCTTCGCGTACGTGGAGGGCGAGTCGCTTCTGATGGGGTTGAAGGAAATCGCGGTGTCCTCGGGGAGCGCGTGCACGTCCGCGTCGCTCGAGCCCTCGTACGTGCTCCGCGCGCTCGGCGTGGACGAGGAGATGGCGCACACGAGCATCCGGTACGGCCTCGGGCGGTTCAGCACGGAGGAGGAGGTGGACCGCGCGGTGGCGCTCACGGTGGAGCACGTGGCGAAGCTGCGCGAGATGTCGCCGCTGTGGGAGATGGTCCAGGAGGGCGTCGACTTGAAGTCCATCCAATGGAGCCAACACTGAGCCTCGTGTGGCGACGGATGCGCGTGGGCGACGCGTACGGGCGAGCGTAGCGGCGGACCCGCCACAGAGTGGCGTTCGGAAACGGAGACGAATCACGCGAAATCGCGCGTGTCCGCAAACTACGAAACTACGAAACTACGTACGTAGCGCTATCTAGTAACAAACGACGAACGGGTCCTCGAGAGTCGTCTGTGGCGCGCGCAAACGACGCGCGGTGTCTATGAATCGGTCGTCCGTCTCGGTCGTCCTTCTCGGTCGCGACGTGCGCGCGAGTCCCACCCGTGAGTCCATCCGCGGTACGCCGCGCCGCGTCTGTCGTTTTTTTACCGGTCACGCCTCCGCCTCCAAAAGCTCGTCGGCTTTCTTCCGGTTCGCGCCGCCGCCGCGCCCGCGCCGCGCGCGCCGCCGCCGCGGCGCGTCATCTTTCCGTTCCCCGGTCGAACCGTCGGTCTCGTCCCCGACGCGCCGTCCCGCGGACGCGTTCGATCGCGCCTCTTCGCGCGCCTCTCTTCGCCGCCGATGGGACGTTTTCAATTCGCCGACGTCCGCCGGCGACTCCGGCGAGAACTGGTACCCGGGCGCGTTTTTTTTTCCGGCGCCGAGCGCGCCTACGTCGCGCGAGAGCGCGACGCCGATCACCGTGACGCGTCGGCGATTCGGTGTTGTCGCTCCGTTTGCGTTCGGCGCGGCGGCCGTGAGTTTTTTCTCGGTGTGACTCGTGACTCGTGACTCGTGACTCTCACGCCGTCTCGCGCCGTCCGCGGTTCGCGAAGACTCGATCGAATCGATCGAATCGATCGTCGTCACCTGGTGCAACGCCCCGCCGTGCGCGCGCTTCGCGATCTCCGCGACCGCGACCGCCTTCGGCACGGCGCGCCCGGTGGCGGTGATCGTGACCACGCGCGAGGTGGACGCGCCGGTCTCGGACTGCAAAACGGTTTCACGGTTCGTTCGCGCGTGGGGACGCGAGGGAACGGTGGGGGTCGTCGAGTCAGGTGGGCGAGCGGGTGGCGCGCGCCGGGAGGCGCGCGTTTCGGCAGAACCGAGGGAGGGATCTTGAAAGCGCACCTGCAATCTGTCGATGACGTACGACACGTAGTCCCGTATCCTCCCCCCTGTCTTGACGCGGACCTCGTCCCCGTCCACGGAGAGAGACGGGGGGGGCACCGCGGGCTCGGCCATCGCCTCGGAAGAACGCTACGCGCGCGAGTCGAAGTGTTCGTTGTTGTTACTTTCTTTTTCTTTTCACCTCTTCTACCGTGGTGCTCGCGATTGCTCAGATGAGCGTTTTTCGTCGACGACGATGCCCCACTCGCAAAACTCTGGCCAAGTTTGCATGTGGTTATCGGGAGTTCTTGAGGGCTTCGCGCGTTTATAGGACATCCATTGAATGTATCCTTCCTTGTCCGACCTGACGCTCGTGCATTTCGGGTCCCAGTCGACGCACCTTTCGCAATACCACGACTGCATCCCCTCATCGTCCTCCGTAAACCAAAACCTCACGCCGTGTTGCAGACGAGACGACCTCCGGCGATTGCACAAGCCGCACCGGGGCTCGCACCAGCAGTCAAACATTTCGTGCCAGCAAACTTCGCACTCGTCGCGTGCCATCTTGATCCCGATCGTGTGACTCGTGGGTGTGCGAACGACCGTGGCGTCGTCAGATCTCATCAAACGTAGCTACAACTGTAACAAGCGAATCAGTGTTGGCGCGCGAAATTCCGCCTCGTCATCACACCTAGTAAAATTCCGCGGAATTCGTCAGGTATCCAATACAAAGTAGACTACTCACCTCTCCACCGCGTACACCCCGAGGGCCATGGCGTCCCACAGTCCCCTGACCCCCCCCCGCGTGAACGCGTCTCTGTACCCGGCCAACTCCTCCCCCGAGAAGTGCCCTCGGCGGCGCCACGTCTCCGCCACCGCCGCCCCGGGCGACGTCACGGCGAGGCGCGCGCGGAGCGCCTCCGCCGCCGTGGCGGGCGCCACCACGTAGAAGTGCGACCAGTCCTCGTTCGCGGCGAACGCGGCGAGCACGCTGTCCATGCTCGCGCCTCGCAAATCGACGATGTGCGACGGCGAGATGGACGAAGCGCGACGGCGAACGCGCGTGTCGCCGCTCGGAGACCCGTTCTTTCGTTCCGAACGAAAGTCAAACGACGCCCGCGTGCCCGCGTCGTCTCGAGCCGTAACGAACGCGTCGTTCGTCTCGCGTTTTACGAAAGACGGCGCGTGCGCCGGGAACGCCAGGAGCGACTCCGGGGGCGTGTACGTGCGCCAAAAGTACACGAGCGCGTGGTCCGAGCTCTCGTCGTCCTCGGCGAGCACGGTGGACAGCTGCGCCACCGCGGGCACGACCCCTCCCTGGTGCGCGAACCCGAAGAAGGCGGCGCCGATTAAGTTGGCCGCCGACCACGCGACCAGCGCGACGGGCGAAGACGCGATTTCCGCCGCCGCGCCGTCCGCCGCCGCCGCCGCCGCCGCCGCCGGAAGCAGCGGGAGCAGGAACCGCGGTTCCTGGTGCGGCGCCAGGGAGAGGAACACGAGGGGCACGGCGAGCACACCCAGCAGCGCGGCGCGCGTGGCGTTCGCGGAAGCCACCGCGCCGGTCGCGCGTTCCGGCGTTCGTTTCGTTCCGGTTCCGGTTCCGGTTCGTTCCGCGCGCGAACCTTCTTCTTCCCGACCCTTTTTAGTGAAGAAGCTTCGCGTCGCCGCGCTTCTCGCGGCTTGGAACAAAGCGCGGTACGCGACCCACGCCAACGGCCCGAAGAGCATGGGGAAGTTTATCAATGTGTGCGTGCATCGCGGGTGTATGCCGTGCGA
>Ga0181559_10004529_pt1 | contig 13468 bp, 5 predicted proteins | sample 011ome_21_FD_133752 | JGI IMG/M metagenome (GOLD analysis project Ga0181559, IMG submission 133752) | Coastal salt marsh microbial communities from the Groves Creek Marsh, Skidaway Island, Georgia - 011508AT metaG (megahit assembly) | ecosystem: Environmental > Aquatic > Marine > Intertidal zone...
CCATTGTTTCACGCCCCAGAGGCTCGCTGGTTTCAAACTGTCCAGCAGAAAGAGATGCCTCCATTGTTTCACGCCCCAGAGGCTCGCTGGTTTCAAACTGTCCCGCAGAAGTAGACGCCAAACGCTGCGGCTTCTTCGTTGCCTTTTGTACATGGAGCTCAGCAGCTTTGGGGGCTTCTGGGCGCAGCTTCCGTTTCCTTATCATTGGACGCCCGTTATGCTTGTGCACCTGCACAACGTGTCTCTTCATGTGGTAGAGCCCCTGTCTTCGTCGGTGAGTGCACCCGGGGAAAGTGCACTTGTAAAACGTGGCATATCGGGGTTTCACTTGCTCTCTCTCAGAAGATGGCGGTATCATTTTGACACAGGAAAAAATGTAGGCGTTGATGTTCTCGATGCTGGGCGGTCCTGCGGCGACCGAAACCCATTCTTCGCTTTCGCAGGGGAAAGAGATATTATCGTCGGGCATGGAGTACGTGTGCCCAGCGTGTGCGCGCACCGTGCACGAGTTCGCTCCGGTTTAAATGCAAGCACAATTTTTACTACAGTGCTGAGGGTGGTACTAAAAGACCTTTTTACTACACGTTGTTTACTACTTGCGTATAGAATACGGGATACGACTGTTTCAAAGCGCGCTGTAACCATGGGAAGGCAAACTACAAGACGTTTTTACTACACGTTGTTTTTACTACTTGCGTATAGAATACGGGATACGACTGTTTCAAAGCGCGCTGTAACCATGGGAAGGCAAACTACAAGACGTTTTTACTACACGTTGTTTTTACTACTCACGTATAGAATACGGGATACGGCTGGTTCAAAGCGCGCTGTAAACGTGCAACAACAAAAACCACAGAAGGGCAAAGTAGAAGGGAACACTGGCAGTCGCGGCTGAAAAATACGCCTCGTAATATTCCGACTCCGTGGAGTAAAAAGACGCCGTGTCATTGGCCCCGCTGCTCTGTGACGAGGACCAGTACGAGTTTGTATCAAATCGGATGTAAGACGTGTAAACACTGGACCCTTCGTGCGTGAGCAGCCTCCTGCTTGCGCCAGATTTGTCCGAGACTGTTGCCACAAAAAAAAGGAGAATATGCGAGCTCACGCCAATGGGACCGCTGAAATAATTCCATGGGTAAAACGGGTTGAAGAGAACGGCCTTCTTGTAGCGGCCGTTGATCCCGTACGCCGAAATCACGCGCGCTGTAAACGCGCTGGAAACCTGCTTCCCGTACTCAGCGTGTCCCACCATGTTCTGTTGTATCCATTTTTCCGTTTCCAGTGAATCAGGGGAGAGGTATGCCGCCGCGTAAGGCTCAGCTACCGCGCGCTGTGCAATATCCACCCTGATCCTGCATCTCTCTGTGTTACAGAGCTCTGTTGCGTTCGGCTCAAAAACGACAGCGTAAAACCCGTCTTCATCGCGCACGATCGAAAAAAAACCCTTGTTCATGGCGTCCTTGATCAAAACAAAGTCCTCGTCATGAAGTATGTGGAACGAGACCATTGAGTCTATCTCAACGGAAAAGGATGTGTCGTTGGCGAATGCTTCGCCCCCTTCAAAAATGATTGTGAGAAGCGCGTCCTGGATCGACCGCGACTTCTCCACCGAGATCTGGCTGACGCCCCCGCCTTTCGTCAGCGACCCATTACGGGGTTCTGTTTCTGGAAGAAGCCCCAACATGTAATGAACATCTACAATGTCGGAGACGTCGCGCTCTTTCTCAAAGCTGGTGCAGACTCTTGTGAGCGAGACGCTTTGGATGGAAGATTGGGTAGATAAGCGAGAAAGGATGGCCCTACCGCCTGAGTCAAACAACTCGACATCGAAGGAAATAAACAGTGTGTACTCCCCGGACCCAAGCACGCTCGCATTTATGACATTCTCCCCCAGAGGAAACCAGAAACGCACAACGTCGCTTAAGAGGTCAACGGGGTTTTCGCAAACGTTGAACGCAATGGAGCACTGCTGGCTCGCGGCCTCCGCGTACAGCGAAGACACATTCGCGCACGCATCCTGCCACAAAGCGTCACCCGTGGCAGGGAGGCTCTTGGCTATGGCAAACTGCACCGACTCGAAAATAACTGGCCCACCTTCCGCGCGCTGCAAGCCAGGGGGGAAAACAATGTCAGTTCGCGCAAGTTGCGCGTGCTGCTCCGCGGGGGTCGCGACGTCGTAGACAGCGAGCGCAATGTACTGCACTACCGTGAAGTCCTGCTGCGACGTGGTCGAAAAAATCATACCCTCGGTCCGCTGGACCTGGATCTCAGACTGCGTCGCAAACGTTATCAAGGAGTTGCTGGACAGAAGCGAAAAGTATGAAATACCTACGAAAAAGTCAAGCAGCACCCCGCTGGCTGTCTCCGTAGAAAGAGCAAAGAACTCGCCCAGGTCGCTCACGTGGACACGCAGGTCCACCGTAACCGCATCCAGCCGCTCGACAGAGCTGCGCGCGTGCAACGCAAAGACACCTTCAACAGTGTCCGCGGGACTGGAAAAAAGCGCGGAGGTCGCTCCGCTGAAGTTGCAGACGCCAGCCCCCGTTATGTTCTGGGAAAAGGACCCGACTGTATAGAGATCCCTGTAGGATTCGAGACAGCACGGTAAGTTTGATTGCAGGCAGGGGTGTTCCGCGCTCTGGAAAGTCCCCATCACGGCGGGGGAGTATGGAGCTGAACCCACGCGCGAAAGGTACAGGGAAGCAATAGTGCCAGGCGACGACGGGGGGGTGTACTGCACACGGATCACCCACTGCCAATTCAGCGCGTCGTAGTTCACAGAAAGGACGTTGAACCCCTGGAGGTTCGTATCTACGAACCCCCCCGATCCGCTGTCCGTCGTCTCGAAACACTGGGTCGAGTTGACCGCCCCAGCAAGACTCGTGGTGCCAGCGGGACAGTGCGCGCAGTACGAAAGAAACTGGTACATCCCAGCGGGGCATTCGTTCGCAGCAGCGGAAGATGTGAGGGATAGGAACAAAAACAAAAACGTAGAGAGGTGGCGCATATGCGCGCAAAAAAAATGTGCCCCTTAATATGGTCCCGATGGCTTCAAAGACAGAAAGATTTATTAGAAAGGGAAAAAAACTACACGCAGGACGCGGTGCTCTGCTCCGCAGCATAGTCCGTGCGCATCGCGCTGAAATCCCGCACAGTCTTGTCCACCACGAGATACTGCTCCATGCGCGCGTCGTTCACGTCCGGCTGCCAGTCGCCCAGCAGCGTCACATTCGAGATCGACGCGTGGTTCAGGCACACCTTCGAGACGTCGTTGAACAAATGCATCCCGTACGCAGAGCTGTAGTAGGCATGCGCCCCGTTCACGCGGAAGTCGTGGAACCCGAGCGAGCGCGACCCCGCAACGGCCACAGCGCGGCTCTGAGACCCCGTGTACCCGTCGTGGCCGTCGTTCCCGTCGCGCCAGTACTGCCCGCATATGTACGAGCCCTGCTTGCCCTGGTTGAGCGTGCCAGTCACACTCACGCGCTCCGCGGAGAAGCGGAACACCTCCTGCAAAAAGAGACCGACAACCCCCTTCTGCTTGTGGTGCATCGTGTCGGCGTTGCACAGAAACGGCGTGCTCGGCAGCGCGGCCCCGTCGCGGGCCCACAGCGCAAGCTCCAGGTCGATGTTGAAAGTCCCCAGTCGCCGGTCCGCCCGCGCGGCAATCAGCGCAGTGTCGTTCCCCCCGTTCTCGTGGCTCCAGTACGCGATCGCAAAGCGCATGTCGTGCAGCGCGTCGGGAATATACGAGTTGTCGCTGGTGTTGAGGATGTCTGACATCCGCACTACAGACCCCGCCATGTCCACCTGGGGCTTGTTGTTCACGGCCGACCGCATGCTTACGACCTCGTGGATCTGCCCCCCAGTCTCCTCAATCCGCGTGTCCACGATGCGCAGGTCTTTCGTGGTCTTGTCAGAGTACTCCCCGAAGAACGAAGGCGTGAAGGGCCCAATAAGGACACCCTGTCCGTGGAAAACCATACCGTAGCTGTTCCCGTCCACGAGGCGCTTCCCGTCCACCTCCGCCAGCCCAAACTGCCGGATGTTCTCCGCGTCCTGGATGTGCCCAGTCGGGCCGTTGATAATGTCCTCGAAAACCGCGTCCATGCGGGCCTGCAGCGCGTCCGACTTCGCCTGGATGTCAATGTACGCAGCGGAAGAGGGGTCGAGCTGCGCAGCAACGGCGCCCCAGATGATCTGCATGAAACGCGCCCCGGAATACGTCCCGCGCGTGGGGATGTTCGCAAAGCTGCCCTCCGCAACACACCGCGAGATCTCCACCCTGCTCGCGCCATTCAGAGAAATGGCCGCAACCTCGTAATCCTTGAAAGTGACCCCGGTGACCTCGACGTCCTCCGCAGCGTTCCCGTGGATTCCATGATGCGAAGAGCGTCCGAGTACCCCGTTCGACACAGAGCATCGCTTGCAGGAGCTGAGCACTTCCGCAAAGGTCCCGGTCGTGGCAGGACCCTGGTTGGGCACAAAGGGCGCCCCGGCAAGCTCCACGTTCGCATAAAAACGCTGCTGCAGCGCGTGCTCAGGGTGCTGCGCCATGCTGAACCCATTCAGGTCCAGGTGCTGGTCCTCGCCCTCCAGAGCAATCGCGGCGAAAAAGCCGAGCTGGTACGCGTCAGACGGCCCGTACTGCCCGCAGTAGTCTGCCTGCGCCCCCGGGCCGTTGCACACAGGATACCAGTTGGACTCCCGGTTCGGGTTGAAGAGGATGTCCTCCGAGAGCTTGTAGATCCCAGGGGACCGCGCGCGGTACGTCCCGCTGGTGAAGTTCGCGTTCGAAAGCATGTACACGGGGAGCATCGTGTCGTGCGACGTATGCTGTGGTGGGACGGGCTGGTCGACCCCGGGGCAGTATCCAGTGTCCGGGTAGTGTCGCTTCCAACTTTGCGGGGCGGGGACAGACCCATACGCAAAAGAAAGAGAAAAAATAATAAGGATGAAAGATGTACTAGGGGACATCTTTCGTTTAGTTATGGTAGCATATATATATTACGGGAGAATCATGAACGAGAATACATAAAGTATATATAAACCCTAAACCCTCAAGCAAAGAGGGACATGAAGCGTCTTGTTTTTTCAATTGCTTTTTGCTTCCCTTTTTTCATCCACCTGGTCACAGGGCTCCTATGCGACGACGGATGCGGCCTTGGCGCGTACATCAACGGAGACAACTGCTCGACCGCGTCCTGTTCCATCTGCCCCGCAAACGAGTGGTGCGACGGCTTTAACAAACACGCGTGCACAACCCAGTGCTCAGCAGGGGAGTACATCTACACACAGTGTACCAACGAGACAGACACTGCATGTGAGCCCTGTTGCAGCGGCGAGTTCTGCGGAACATCCAACGTGTGGTGCGACGGCTTCAACAGACACACGTGCACAGCGTGCGACGATTACGCTCGGAACTGTACCATCGAACAGGACGCAGAGTGCTCGTCCACTACTACTACTACTACAACTGCTGCTCCCACCACCACTACCCCCGCGCCTCCCGCAGAGTGTCCAGCAGGCCAGTACCTCACCGCCGACGAACAGTGCGCGCAGTGCCCCCCTGGTAAGTGGTGCGACGGCGTCGACGTGAACAACTGCAGCACAGCATGCCCCGTGGGGGAGTACATCCACACGCAGTGTACCAACGAGACAGACATGGTATGCGCGCGCTGCTGCCCCGAGAACTCGTTTGTATCGGCGGGCGCAGGGTGCAACACCTCGGCGGACGCAGAGTGCGCGGCTTGCGCGAACATTACGACGTGCGGAGTGGGCAACTACTTTGTAGAGACATGCGGCAGTGTAAACGACAACGTGTGTTCGGAGGGCGCGGGCTGCTCGTACGGTTTTGACCCCTCCCAGTTTCTGGGCAATGTTCAAGAAAACATTATAACAGACCCTGAATTGCTCAGCAGGGCATTCGGGGACAAATACTACAGTTTCGGTGGTGAATGGAAAGAGGATGGTATCAGCTTGGGGACCGTTTCACTGTCGGGGGACGTTTCCGTTTCGTTCTGGTCTTATCGCTTTTCAAACACTTGGATTGGGCGTTATATTGCACTGGGTTCATCAAACACCTTATTCATTATTGATGAGCATGACACGGGTTTACGCTTTATTTTGAGAAATGCAATACCTTACTGGACTTTTGTAAGCGGTTCGTACAATGTCCCCTTAAATTCTTGGGAGCACCTTTCTTTGTCTGTTTCGTCTGACCCCCCCGAAATCAAAATGTACTTGAATGGTGAGCTACAAGAACACTCCTCACTGCCAGGGGTGTGGGAAGGCGTAGACATGACGGACTCTTGGATAGGCAGATGGTATGGGGATACTAGGCGCACGCTAAACGGATACATGGCGGACGTGCTCTTCTATAATCGCGTGGTGTCTGCGGAAGAAATCGCGAATATCTATGCAGGGGAAGACGCATACTGCGGCGACGTGCTCTCCCCTTTCGGAGGGGCATACATAGATACAAAGGTGGGGTGCCCAGAGGGGAAATGGTGCGACGGCGTCAACGCGATAAACTGCAGCACAGCGTGCTCCGCTGGAGAGTACATCCACACACAGTGCACAACCGCAGCCGATATAGAGTGCGCAGCGTGTCCGCAGGGGAAGTGGTGCAACGGCGTCTCGGCAATGGACTGCACGACCTACTGTGGCCTTGGAAAGTACATCAAAGAGGAGTGCTCGGCGTCCAGCCAAACGGTGTGTGCCTTTTGCGACAACGAAGAGGCGTGGTGCGACGGCGTGCACAAAAACAACTGCACAACGCAGTGCGCGGCACACGAAATCCAGGGGGGCTTCATCGACCCCGCCGTGTTTGCAGACCCCGTCAAGTGGAACGCCAAGCTCAGGGGGAGCGAGTACCCCGTGGCATGCATCGTCGTCAACGGGGGCGCGCAGTGCTGGGGGAACGACGTCAACGCCGCTGGCCTGCTCGGGTACGACACGACCATGCGCGTGTACGGCGACATCGACGCGTACGGCGAAATCGATATAGGACAGGGCAGTGAGCACATCGTGGACCTCACAATCGGGTGGCGGCACGCGTGCGCGCTGCTCTCTTCTTCAAAGATCCGCTGCTGGGGCATCAACACAAACGGCGCGCTGGGGACCGCGGACGGTGTGGAGTATAGGCGGTGGGAGTCCGAGCGCGTAGGCATGCAGAACGTCGACTTGGGCGAAGGCATCGATGTCGAGAAGGTCCGCGCAGGCACAGACGTCACGTGCATCATCGTGGAGTATCACAGGGGCGTCAAGTGCTGGGGGCGCAACGACCTCAACGGCATGGGCGCGCAGGATGGCGGGAATGTCGGTCTTGCAGTGGGATCCATGGCGGACTTGCCGTACATAGACCTGGGGATCGACCCCGCGGACGGAGACGCAGTCGACATCGACGTGCGCTTCGAAAACGTGTGCGTGGTCATCAGGAGCTGGGGTGGGCAGCACGTCCGATGCTGGGGGCAGAACGCCTTCAAGGTCGCATACCCTGTGGGGGGACACTACTACGCCCCCGCGCCCCCCCTCTACTTTGAAGCAGGCTTTCAGCCAGAGAAGGTGTTTGTGGGGTGGTCCCACGCGTGCGTGGTGGACAACGCGGGGCTCCGCGCGAAATGCTGGGGGCTCATCGAGAAAGGGGGCTCTGTACCAGTCGCAGCAAACGAGAGCCTCCCAGACATATGGAGTAACCAAGACTCAAAGGCCATCCAGGTCGTCGCGTGGAACGAAGGGTGGGGCAGCGTCGAGGGCTCCGTCGGGAGCAAGATATACCTCCTGTGCGACAATGGGGTCATGGAGAAACTCAACGACGGGGGGGGCGTCTTCGTGGACGCAAACACGCGCGCTCCAACGGATGGGGGGGTCGTAGGGACCGCGTTCATCGCTGGCGGCGCAGGCGAGTATGCCTTCGGGACAGGCGCCGCGTGCCTTGCGTACCAGAGCGGGCGCGTCGAGTGCTGGTCCGACGCGTTCCATAACGGGATGGGGGTGGCAGTCCCGTTCAACGCGACCAACCCGACGTTCCTGGACATCGACGCGGCCTTGAACACTACCTTCGTAGACGTACGGGTCAAGGAGGCAGACATTTACGCGTGCAGGGCGTCGCAGGACTTTGTGTGTAACGCGTGCCCGGACGGCTATTCGTGCGGGGGTACATTCGCCCGCAAGTGCTCGTGCGGCTCCAACGGCGTGCGGGAGTACTACCGCATCCCAGGGACAGTATGCAACCACACGTACTCGGACGATGTTTTGTGTGAAGTGTGTCCCGCGGGGTCCTGGTGCATAGACGACAACAAGTATCAGTGCGGTATCAACGCAGAGTCCATCGAGGGGTCCAATAACATCTCTGACTGCACCTGCATGACGTCGTTCTTCGGCCCGGACGGCGGCCAGGCGTGCACAGAGTGCCCCGTCAACGCGTTCTGCCCCGGCGGCGAACACAAGTACGACTGCAACCCCAACGCGATCGCGCCGCAGCTCTCGGGCAGCGCAGACAACTGCGTGTGCAGGGTGGGGTACGAGACAATCGCGACGGACGCAAACGGCGTCATATGCGACAAGTGCACAAACAACGAATACTGCGAGGGCGGCGAGGTCATCGTCGAGTGCCCGGACGCCCAGATGATCCTGCCGGACTCTTTCAATACCACCACAGTCGACGAGACGCTCTGTTACTGCAGGCCGGGGTTCGTTCTCCAGGCAGGCGAGTTCGATACACAAACACAGACGTTCTCGGTGGCATGCGCCCTCTGCCCCGAAAACTCCTTCTGTTTGGGCGGCTCGCACTCGGAGCAGTGCGTGGAACACTCGCTCTCCGTGCCAGGGAGCAACCACTCTGGCGCGTGCGTGTGTCTCCCGGGGTACTACAAGGATGAAGCGGGGGTCTGTCAGACATGCCCAGAGGACTCGTGGTGCTTCGGGTCGGTCCTCAACGCCTGCCCCGAAAACGCTAACGCCCCGGCGCAGTCCTCCGCGCTCGCCGACTGCTCGTGCTTGGACGGGTACGGCACCCCCGAAGGCTCCAGCACCCTGTGCGAGCCGTGCCCAGCTGGATCCATCCACAAGCAGTGGGACCCTTCGGACGCATGCGTCGTGTGTGGCCAGAATATGGAGACAAACGGGGCGCAGACACAGTGCAGCTGTCTCGTGGGGTACGACCAGAGCTCGGGAAATATGCCCGACGAGGATGGGTGCGACGTCTGCGCGTTCAACTACTTTGGGGAGGTGGGGAATTCCGCGTCTTTGACCTATATAAGGGGTGTTATGTACTATATTCATAGGGGGAAAGTATGGCTTTGGGGGGAGATTTGGAACGGTGATTGGCAGCGAGCTCCTCTATGGAAGTACGATTTTAAAGAACACCAAGGCGTGCAATACCCCAATTACCCGTTCTGGGGGGGAATCTCACCAAGAATTCACTGGGACAACAGCAATGAGCCCGACGGTATCGTCCTTGAGCCATCACCCATTGAAGAACCTAGCAAAATTAAAAAGGTTCATGGTAACCTAAACGAAAGATGCTTCCTATATGAAAACGGAAAGATTCGGTGCTGGGGATCCCATGCTTATATTGGCAGGTTTGATGCAGAAACTAACCCAGGGGGGGTTCATTATCACTTTGGTGACTACAAAGACGTTCAGTTCAATACTGCCAATAATTTCCTTGCAAAAGACTTCATCCTTGACCACTACGCAATGTGTGCATTGAACATAGAAGGGACAGCTGTTCGGTGTATTACGAAAGCTTGGACAGATAACCCCGATGATATACCACTACTGGACAGTAGAACAACATATGATGACTTTGGGACGAATCCGGGCGACATAATTACAAAACTTTACCAGAGCACTCACCACCACAATTTTGAGGTGTGTGCATTTATCAAACCAGCGTCAGGCGCGCGGGACAGAGTCTTCTGCAAACTGACAGCTTACACCTCGAATTTTCAATCCCTTTGGCCTACTTCTGCTGCATCACTTGTTGCGCACCCGCAAACAGGATCACACGGGCGCTACCTCGAGGAACAGCTTCCCGTAGGCTGGGATATTGCAGATATGTCGGTGAATCGAGACGGCGCTTGCATTGTCTCTACAGACGGCCGTGTCAAGTGCTGGGGGAAAATTTGGTTAGAGCAGGGTCCTCAATGGTTCCCCATGGGATTCGATTGGGGAACATATTGCGCAGAAGGCGAGGAGTTGCCATGTGAACCTCTCTTCTTTCATCCATATGACGAAGTCGTGCACACAGGGACCTCGTGGCACTTTATTGGCACCTATTTGAGACCCGGTCTCCCCGACATTGTTTTCCCTCCTGGTGTAAAAATCAAGAAAGTCTTGGTAAATGAAGCCACAGATTGTTTAGACCGTGCCAGATGTAGAGAGAATCACTTAGCCATTACTACAGACGGCGAACTCTACTATATCACTTCGACTGGTGTAAGTAAGTATGACATTGACGCAAGCTTTGGCCCCGACCTTGGCCCCGTCGTTGATGTTTCTCGTGTACCTCACGGACATGGTGCGGCCGCTTCATGGCATGCGAACTATCATGCTAGCTTCTGCCTTGCATTTGAAAACGGGGGTGTCAAGTGTAGGACGCGAGCCTATCAAAACGGCCTGTCTTTTCCCACAAACACAGAATCATATGCGGGCAGATATTGGGACACCTACTACGGGAACAGGCCCTATGCTACCCTCCCCTTCGGCCCGGGGGCAGGGGAGCCCCCTGTTGCCTCTGGCTGCTCGTGGTGCAAGGAGGGCTTCATGTGCACAAACACCAGCATCGAGGCGTGCCCTGTATGCGCGAATGGCCAGATGGTCGAGGAGGCGTGCACCCCCGACACCCCCCCTGTCTGCCGCCAGTGCGACCCCGCCGTGGAATGCTGCGACAGCATTGTCTCGGTGCCACACACAGCGGGGCAGCGCTGCGACAACGGCACGGCCGTCCAGTGCGACCAGGTGGGCACGTATTGCCCGGGGGACAGCCACATGTACAACTGCCCCGCGGGGTCCTCCACGACCGGAGGGCTGTACGCGTCGCTCTTTGATTGCGTGTGTGTCCCGGGGTACACGGGGGTGAGCGCTGGGGATGGGGGGTGCGTCGTGTGCCCCCCAGACCACTACTGCCCCACGAACGACGTAGCGGACAAGGTAGGGTGCCCGGAGTTCTCAAGTGCGGCAAAGGGGAGTACGTTACTCGAGGATTGCACTTGCGATATAGGGTGGGAGCAAGAGGAGTTGGTGTAGGATGTTTTATTTTTTTCGGATATGTTTACCGCAGTAAACGCATGCCGTCGGTCCCACACAACCCGTCCTTGCATTAGGAGCATTGCTACGCAACTCTAGTAAATCCACTATCTTGTCAGCATAGACTTTGAGAATCATTTTTTCAGGAATGGAAACTTTTGATGTATTCTCTGAATCCTCTGACAAATATTTAATTTTTCTAAGATCGCTTTCCTCCAGAGAATTTATCCAATTTAGTATTACCATTTCTTTTTCTGTTTTGCCGGTCGCGATGCCAAATTTTTCTGGGAACTGTTTTACGAAATCAAGTTCTTCCACCCAGTCCTTAACAAAGTTCCAACGATCTCGACCCCGAATGTTTTGATTCACTGAATCTTCATTAAAACTCTTATAACGTACAAATAGGTTTCCCCAGTCACGGGTATGTTCATCGTGTTTAAAATTACATATTTTGAAAAGTTCATCAAAATCTGGGTGGTCATAAATTTCTCCCGATGCAAATGACGGACCCACTGGGTCTCTGAAAAAATCCTCCCAAAAATAAGATAAAAAAGAAATCCCATAAACAGTTTCTATCAAATCCTCCGAGGCACTTGCGTCTGTCTTTTTATCTGCAATTATTCCCATTATCACATCGCAATCGGCTTTGCAACTCTCTTCAACACCAAACCCAAGGCTTTCATAAGACGAGGATTTTTTAAATAATTGCATATATTCTGCGCACTTCCATATTACCCGTTCTTGGGTTCCATGGAAAGTTCCCGTCAGATTTTTCCATCGTTCTTGAGCAGCATCCCTAGCACCCTCGGGATCTTTCCTATTTTTAAAACGCTCAAAGTTTTCATGGGTGACATCAGCTCGCGGAGGGGGGAAAATAGGATGAAAAGTAAACGGAATACCCATTGCAGACAAATAATTTTTCATTTCTTGAAATCCCATATGTTTTTTTGTCAACTCTTCCCAATCTTTACAACTATTCAAAACCATCATATCCTTACTAATAAAGTAACCAATTGCATAAAGAGTATCTTTCAGACTTTCTTCCATCATTAAGCTCTACAACGCGAGTTTTTATATTAAAATTCAAATGAATATCGGGTGGGAGCAAGAGGAGTTGGTGTAGGATGTTTTATTTTTTTCGGATATGTTTACCGCAGTAAACGCATGCCGTCGGTCCCACGCGACCCGTCCTTGCATTAGGAGCATTTATACGCAACTTCAGTAAATCCACTATCTCGTCAGCATAGGCTTTGTGAAGCATTATCACATAATTACAAAACTCTTCGTCATCCCCATGTTCTCTATAAAACTCTCCCGCCCATTCGCTAAGTTTTTCGTTATCAGTGTCGTCCATAGACTTTATCCACTCTACTATTAGCTTCTCTCTGTTTGTTTCGTCAGTCACAGTGCCAAACTTTTCATACATACCAAGTCTTCTCACTTTAGCCTCAGCACTGTCAAGATGGTGTGCATTTCGACCCCTCTCAGTAGAACAAGAAAAATACCTGAATTTGTCCCACCTATCCTTCCATTTAAATGCTTTTTGGTTTTCAAATAAACGGGAAGTAAGATAAAAGGGAAGTATTGGCTTAAACATACCGAGAAGTTCATCAAAATTCGGGTGGTCATAAATTTCGCCTTCTTCAAATAAAGGAGAAACTTTGTCTTCAACAAACATAAACAAAAAAGAAATCACATAAACAGTTTCTATCAAATCCTCTGAGGCACTTGCGTCTGACTTTTTATCTGCAATTGTTTCCAATATCACGTCGCAATCGGCTTTGAAACTCGCTTGATAGTCATAGGTGGTGACCGGGAAAAAAACAGGTATCATCATCAATTCTGCGCACAGCCATATTACCCGTTCTTGGGTTCCATGTAATTCTCCTATCTGATGCCATCGTTCGAGAGCAGCATCCCTAGCACCCGGGGCATATTCCATGTTTTGAAAACGCTCAAAGTCTTCATGGTTGATATAATTGCTAGGCGGGTTATAACCCTCTTGTACCAAAATATTATATATCTCTGCAAATTTCATATGTTTTTTTGCCAACTGTTTCCAATCCAAAAACCTCACATCCTTACTAATAAAGTAACCAATTGCATAAACTGTATCTTTCAGACTTTCCGAGTCCCGCATCCGTCAGCTCTACACTGCACGTTTATATAATAAAATAAAAAGAGTACAGATACAGGTCCCAAACCGAATAAGCCG
>Ga0181559_10004531_pt1 | contig 13466 bp, 10 predicted proteins | sample 011ome_21_FD_133752 | JGI IMG/M metagenome (GOLD analysis project Ga0181559, IMG submission 133752) | Coastal salt marsh microbial communities from the Groves Creek Marsh, Skidaway Island, Georgia - 011508AT metaG (megahit assembly) | ecosystem: Environmental > Aquatic > Marine > Intertidal...
CCCCGCCGCCGCCGCGCGCGCCGGCCACCATCGCCGCCATCTTCGCGGCGCCGCCGCCGCCGGGCGAGTGCGCGCCGAAGCTCCCGGGGAACAGCCCGCCGGTCTCGGGCGTGCCGCCCAGGGAGTCCGCGCCGAACACCGCGCCGAAGGACCCGGCGACGCCGAATGACGTGCCCAGGAACGGGTTCGACGGCGCGCGCTCGCGCTTGGAGTTGGCGATGCGCGGGATCTCGCCCCGGGACGCGCCAAAGTCGTTCGCGCCGTTTAGGGTGCCCACGCCGCCCAGACCCAGGCTCGGTGACCCGCCGCTCGCGCCCGCGGAGGTGCCGTGCAGCCCCCCCACCGAGCCGTCGCGGCTGCCGGCGGACCCGGAGACGCCCAGGCGGATGTACCCGCCGTCGTGGCCGCCCAAGCCGCCCCCGCCCCCCGCCATGGCGAGGTTCTGCTGCGCCAACGCGAGGTTGGCGTTGACCAGCGCGGAGAGGTCGTTCGGGGCGTGGCCGCCGCCGCCGCCGAACAGCGCGCCGTGCGTGCTCTGGAACCCGCGCTGGGGCACGCCGCCCATCCCGCCGAGCGCGCCGGCGGCGCCGGCGCCCGCGGGGTAGTAGCCGCCGCCGGGCGGCATGGGCTGCCCCACGGCGCGCATCTGTTTCTTGGCGGCGTGCGCGGGCCTGCCTCCGCCCGCGCCGCCGCCGCCGCCGGGCGCGCCGTCGGGCTTGCCCCGGCCGCGCCCCGCGGGCGGGTCGGGGAGCACGAACGGGGGCGGCACCTCGCCGGGTTTCAGCTCGAAGTTGGTCCGAGCGTTGGGCCCGCGGATGTGCCGCGCCGCCGCGTCGTACGCGCGCGCCGCCTCTTCGGCGGTGTCGAACGTGCCGAGCCACAGGCGCGCGCCCCGGTTGGGGTCGCGGATCTCAGCCGCCCAGCTGGTGCAGGTCGTGGGTTTCGGTTTTTGGTTTTGGGTTTTGGGTTTCGGTGCGTCGCGAGCGGGTGGTCGTAGAGGTCAGCGAGAGAGAGAGGTACCGCGTGATGAGAAGACGCGGATCTTCGCGGCTCGCGGATGGAAAAAAACGCGGAACTCGGCGCTTTTCGATTCGTTCAACGCGTTTTCGCCTCGCTCCCGAAAACGCGCAAGAAAAGGCGACCCAAAAGATCTCGTTCGCGACCGAGAAAAGTGGAGCCCGTTTTTTGTGCTTTTTCGGGGGGGTCGAGGGGGTTCGCGCACCTTCCCCACGGTCGTTGGCGGACGCCTCGGTAAATCGAGGAGGTGGTCTTCTTGGACTTGGTCGTGGCCTTGGCCTGCGTCGCGGGGACGTTCGGGGGGATTCAGCGCGTGTCCGAGGCGGGGGCGTGGGTCAGAAAAAGCACGAGGCGAATCCCCATTCCGAGGATCCGGGCTGCGTCCCGTAACACTTGCGCGAACGAAAAGTTTCCGAAAGAACGCGCGACGGAAGCCGAGCGAGGCGCGGGTTCCGAGCGAGAAAAACGCGCGAAGAGCGGATGGATGAGCGGTGGGGGTTCCGCGGTACCCCTTTCCCGCGTCGCGCGTTTCGTGCGTCGCGAAACAGAAGCAGAGCGGGAAGGGAACGCACGTCGTCCTCGTCGACGTCGTCATCAGATTCCACCTCGTGATTCACCGGTCCTTTGTGCGCGGGCACCTTGCCCTGCACCGCGGTCGCCATGTTCCTCGTCCTCTCTCGAGACGCGGGTCTCGTCTGGGTCGGGTCCGTGAGGGTCTTCGGGCGCTCGCCTTAGGCGCCGTTCCGGTCGCGCGACGCGAGCGGACACCGAAGCCGAGGGCAATGCGCGCACTAAGAGCGAAAGGCGCTTTTTCACCTTCGGGTCGCCCGCAAAAAATTAAGTCAGAGATTTCTGTAACACGTGGAATTTCTGCGGTTTCGCGGAGCGCGCGAAATTCGTGATTTTGCCCGAAATTTTTGCGCGGTCCAAGACGGTCGCCCCCTTCGACCGGGCGCGCCGAAACGTAAACGCGCGCGCTCGAAACTGGACCCGGTGAAACTCGAAACCGAAATCGCGAAGCGACCGGCACTTCGGTTTTTCGGGTTTCCTCGTTCGACGTCGGCGAGCGCGACGAATGAATTGAATTCCCTTCGCTTCGAGACACACCGCGCCGCGCTTCCTGGATCTTCCGTCGGGCCACGCGCACCTCCGCCGCCGTCGCCGGGAACGCGGTCGGCGTTTGATGCTCGTCGAGGAACGCAAGAAGTGCTACGAAGCGAGAGACGCGTACTTCTCCTGCCTCGACGCGAACGGCGGTCGGCGACAGAGGCGGGCGCTGCGCAAGCTCTACGAGAAGCACTGCCCGTCGAGCTGGGTGAAGCACTTCGACAAGAAGCGCGCGGAGGACGAGAAGCTGCGAAAGCTACTCGAGGCGAGGAACGACGCGGAGACCAAGGCGAGCGCCGGGTCGAAGGCGGGGAGCGCCTAGGCGGGGGCGGTCGTGACGCGATCCGGGATCGCGCCCAATCGCGTCTCGCTCGTTTCGACGGCTTCCGATCCTCATCCGCGACGCGCGAAGATGCGCGGTGACGATCGCCGCGACGATCGCCGCGATCGGTCATACTCGGGCCGCGACCGGCCCCCGTCGAGGGACGGCGACGCCGCGCGACGCCGAGGCGAGGTGGACGAGTTCGGCAGGCCGCTCCGTCGCGAGCCGCTTCCGGATTTCGAAAGACGCGGCGACGACGAACGAAAAAGCGAGTCGCGCGGCTGGAAGCGCGCGCGCTCGCGGAGCCGCAGCCGCAGCCCGGGCCCACCCGCGAAGCGCAGGCCACCGCTCGACGCGAACTCGGCCGCGGGACGCGAGCGAGGCGTCCGCTCGGTGCCGCCCCCGCCCGCGCGGCGCCCCGAGGCGCCTCCGCCGCCGCCGCCGGGCGACGACGCGCCTCCGCCGCCGCCCGACGCGCCCGACGCCGAGGCGGAGATGATGGCGCTGATGGGCTTCGGGGGCTTCGGGTCGACCGCCGGGAAGCACGTGGACGATCCGAACGCCAACGTCGGGGCGGTGCGCAAGAAAACCACGCGCAAGGCGCGGCAGTACATGAACCGACCGGGGGGGTTCAACAGGCCGCTGCCGGAGGAGAAGACGGGGATCAAGCAAAACAAAATCTAATGACGATTACGTACAACGCGACTATGACTACGATTGGAACGCGTCTTCCGTGTTCGGCCTCGACCCCGCGGGACACTTCCCGCACGACCGCATGCAGTGTCCATCCTCGTGCGGGTGACCCACCATGTACGCCGGGTTCTTCTCGCACTCGCCCGCGCGCGCCCACGCCGCGCACTTGTCCTCTTCGTCGTCGCACACGCCGGATTTGAAAGGCGACTTGTGCCCGACGGCGAAGGCGCCCACGTGCATCCACTTCGTGGCGGACCACTTCACGCCGCTCAGCACGGGGCACCCCGCGTGCGTGGACTTCACGTCCAGCTTCCCGGAGGTGTCCATGGACCAGAAAAGCAGCGCGTCGCCGCGCCGCGCCTTCACGGCGACGCCCCTCCGCGCGCACGCCGAAAACGCGTCGTCGCCTTCGTGTGGCTTTTCGCTCGTCAGCGGGAAAACCGTCTCGCCCCCGCTCTCGACGTCCGAGAGGTACATCAGGACGGTCGCGACGCGCTGGCCGCCCTTTGAGTCGTCCTGGTTGAACGCGTCGGAGAACGCGTCCATGTGCGCCTCGTACTTCTGGCCCACCTCGTACCGCAGCACCTGCAGGCCCTCGCCGTGCTCCACCGGGACGTGGCTCCACTCGGCGATCCGGCGCTCGATGTCGGCGATCACCTCGTCCGCGCCGCGCGCGATGAACGACCCGTCCGAGGTTCGAATCGAGCTCGGTACGCTCTTGCCGGTGTCGTTGTCCACAACCGTGGACTTCTGAAGCCGCGGCGCGGAGGTCTGGACGATGTAGTCGCACTCCGCGCTCCGCAGGAACCCGCGGTAGAGGTACGCTCTGGGCGCCCAGGAGATCTGCGTCACCTTCGACGGATCGACGTGGATGGTGTCCGGGACGGGCAACCCGCCGGTGTCCTCCGAGTCGGGGGACGCGCCGGCGCCGACGACGGCCGTCGAAGCGGTGGTCGATCCCAAAGCGCCGGCGCCGTCGACGCCCGCGCCGGCCGACCCACCGCCGCCAGACGACACGCCTCGCAGACGCTGCGTCGCCCCGGAGCTGAGGTAGACGCCGTTTTGCCATCCGGGGAGCCGAACGGTATCGCCCGCCGCGCGCGCGCCGCGCGCGTCCAGGCACGCCAGGAGAAGCACGAACGCCGCCGCGGTGAAGCGCTGCATCGCGCGAAACCGGCCGCCGCCGCGGAAGGCGCGCGCCACACGCGGTGTGAGCCGCGGGAGCTCGACCGCCCAGGCCTCCTCCTGCCACAAAAGTTCTCGCACGAGACGCGCGAGGCACCAATCGCCGAACTGATCGAGTCCAAATGTCGCGTTGCCAAAACAGGCTCGCGGCATTCGACCGTGCGCGGTGCCCGAGCCCCCATGGACTACTACGAGGAGCTCGGCCTGAGCCGCTCGGCGACGGACATCGACATTAACAAGGCGTGCGTGCCCGTGTTCTCTCCCTCCCCGGCGCGACCGCGATCGAGCAGCGCGGCGACCTTGACTCGCGAGAATTGCCAAATCTGACACCTGAACACTCCTCCTCCCCGCGATGATCGCCTCGGCGCCCCACAGGTACCGCAAGCTCTCATTGAAGTACCACCCGGACAAGGACGACAGCGCGGATGCTGCCGTGATCTTCGCGCGCGTCGCGGAGGCGTACGACGTGCTGTCCACCAGCGCGTTGAAGGCCACCTTCGACGTCCTGGGCGAGCAGGGATTGAAACACGGCGCGCCCGACGGCCGAGGCGGGACCAAGGGAGGGCACTACGCGTTCGAGGTATCGCCGGTGTCGGTGTTCGAGAAGTTCCACGGCACGGAGAACCCGTACTCGGCGCTCATCGACGTGACCAACGCGTTCGAGAAGCTGGGCAGGACCGGCTCCGCGTCCGCGCCGGACGGGGACGACGGGCGGCAGAGGACGTTCGACGTCGCCGTGTCGCTCGAGGAGATGCACGCCGGGTGCGTCAAACGCGTTTCGCACGTGCGCAAGACGCAGAGCGCCGTCGGCGGCGCGGTGACGGAGGAGACGCGCGTGCTGACTTTGAAAATCCCGCCCGGGTGCGAGCACGGCCGGCGGTTCGTGTTCGAGAACGAGGGTAACGAGCGGCCGGGCATGCGCCCCGGCCCGGTGGTGTACGTCGCGCAGGCGACGAAGCACGAGTCGTTCGTCCGACGCGGCGACGACCTCGTGTACGTCGCGCGCCGGAGCTTGATCGACGGCTTGTGCGGCACGACCGTCGCGCTGACCGGCATCGACGGCAAGCAGCTCAGCGTCCCGGTCGAGACGATCGTGGACGCCGGGTCCACGAAGGTGGTGAGCGGCGAGGGCATGGCGCGGCGCGCGGAAAAAGGCGGCGGGCGCGGCGACTTGCTCGTCGTGTTCGACCTAGTGTTCCCCAAGACGCTCTCGCCGACGCAGCGCGAGATGATGCGCGCCGCGTTTTTCTTCCCCGGGAAAAACCCTTCCAAGGAGGCGCAAAAGGCGGCGACCGCATTCCTGCTCGCCGCGAACGACGGCGTCAAGGGGTGGTCGACGGGGGGGAAGTAAGTAGTCGAATGCGCGTTGCGTCGTGCGCTTTTCGTACGGATGATTGATGTCGTAAAAAATCGAATGATGATCATCAAAATCGCGTTCCGCGCAGTACGCCGCTTGTACTACACCGCTTCTCTCGTCTCACGCCGCGGCGTTCATCTTCTCGCGCTCGTTCGTGGCGTCCCGGAGCGGCGGCTTGGCGTCCTTCGCGACCGGCGACTTCTTTTTGGCCTTCTTCGTGTCCTTATCGTCCTTGGTCTCCCGGAGCGTCGCGGGGTACCGCTTGGTGCCGACGTCGATGCGATCGATGCCTCGCGCGTCGAACCACGAGTACCCGTACCAGATGAGCAGCTGGTGGTTCTTTTTCACGTCGTGCATCACGACAAACTCGCGACCCACCAGCCCGTCCTCGTACGTCTTGCCGTAGAACTCGTTCGTGCTCCGCATGTTTTGCCGTTCGTTCGGGCCGGGGTTGGACATGAACTGCATCTGCGAGCCTCGCTTGTGCGTGGTCGGATCGATGACGCCGCCGTTGGACCGGAAACACATGGCATAGTCCTCGCCTTCCTTGCCCTCGGTGGCTTTCCACGTCTTGCGCGTGCCCCAGAAGACGGTTTTGTACCCGCGCGGGATGTCGAAGTTCGCCACCAGGACGTGCCCGGCGCGCGGGTGCGGGACGATGCGGAACGCGCCGTCGCCGCCCTGAGAGTGAAGGTTTTGAGCGGGGTGCGTGAAGAGAACGGTTTCAGAAGAAAGACACTTTGCGAAGCGCGAGAAGCGGATCCTTCCGGTGTCGCGTCGGGTGAGAGGTCTTCGCGGGAAGGGACGCGCACGGCGTCTGCGTCGTACCTCGCGGTGGGCCTGGCAGAACGGTAACGCGCAGGTTTCGTCCTTGCGTCTGCTGCACGGTTTCCCGCTCTTGCTGTTTTCGGATACGGGAGGGACGCGCGAGGCGGGTCAGCGACAGACGAAGTGCCGTCCATTTCAAATACGCGCGGAAGAACGTTGGTGCGTCTCCATCGAGGCGAGCGCGGAGGAAGGACGCACGTCGAGGCCATGCAGAACTCTTCCGGCATGTTGTTCTGACGTCCGCCGAGTCGCATGCGCTTACACGGGTGGCCGGGTCCCGCCGGCTGTAGTTCCATCGCCCCCATGGGTACGTTCTCCATCGCGCGCTGCGTTGTGCCAAGCCGTCGTGGCTTTCGCGAGCGTGAGCGGCCGGCCCGAGAAATCGGCAGTCGGCGAGCCGCCGGCCCGCCGCGACGCGCGAAAACGACGTATCGGGCTCTCGGCGCCCGATCCCCACACACTCGCGGACGCACCGCGCACCCCACGAGAGCAGGGCGTCCCTCGATCGCGAGGGGGCGAGCCATGACGCGCGTTCGACGCGCGCTGGCGTCGCTGGCGGGACGCGCGGCGTGCGCGTCCGCGTCGGCGCGCGAACTCGGCCAATCGGTTCCGGAGAGAGCACTCCGCCGCCTCGGGTGCCTCAATCTGCGATCGAGCCGCGGCGCGGCGTCCCCGCTCCGCGAGTTCGGAGCTGCGACGACGCCCGCGTCCAGAGAAACCCTCGGCCACGCGACGCGGTGGGAGATCAGACCCGCCACGGGGACGTCGTGGTGCTCCGCGGGTCCCGCCCGCGGCGTCGCGAGCACTTCGCGTTCGCGACGCGCCGCGGAAGACGAGAGCGCGAGTCAGACGTCTCGAGTCGCGGAGTCGTCCGCGAGTCATCTGGAGTCGTCCTCGTTTCCGGAGACGCGGTTTCCGGAGACGCCCGCGTCCACGGCGGTGGACATCAGCGACGGGAACGACCCTTCGTTGCGTTTCTTCGGCGCCCCCGCGGACTACGCGGGAGTCACGGTGCGGTCGTCCATCAACTGGCCGCTGCCGATGGACGAGATCGCCAAGCTCAACCCGCGGCTCGCGCTCGCCATGGGCGCCAGCGAGCGACGCGTCGCCGAGAACAACGCGCGACGACCGAAGCTGGACGCCGTGACCTCGGGGCGGGGAGGGAGGCAACCCGGCGTTTCCGTCGAAGACCGAGAGAAGACGGTCGAGTTCGAGTTCGACCCGGAGGAGGCGCGCGTCCTGGCGTCGCTCCGCGAGGAGGACGCCAGAGACGCCGCGTTCGCCGACGCCGAGCTGGACGCCGCGCGAACGCGCAGATCCGAGGAAAAAAACGCGCAGACCGCGAAACGAGACGCGCAGCTCTCCGGGCGCAAGAACGCGCCGTACGCGCCGCGCGCCGTCGGCGCCGACGCCGTGCGCGCGGCGCGCGACGCCGCCGACGCGCAGACGTCGCGGATGGCGCGGGAGGCGGCGCGCGCGGAGATCACGCGCGCCTGGGAGGCGGCGACGGCGAATGGCGACGTCTCCTCGCTGCTCCCGCGGCCGGGCTCGCGGCCCGGCGTGACCCCGCGCGTGTACAACGCCCTGAAGCGGCAGATGCTGCGCAAGAGCGACCGCGCGACCATGGCCAAGCACGTCTCCGCGGAGCTCTCGGCGGCGGCGCTGCGCCGGCTCAAGGTGGCGGACCTGCGGCGCGCCTGCGACGTGCTGGGCGTGCCCAGCGCCGGGGACAAGAAGCTCCTGGTCGAGATGCTCAAGGCGCACTTCGACGAGGCCGAGCGGCTGTTCGCGCGCGAGTTCGTGGAGAAGATCGTGGACCTGGACAAGGAAGTGGCCGCGCGCAAGGGGAAAGCCAGGAGGCTGGCGGAGGCGGAGCGGCGCGAACGCCCGAGGGCGCCGAGGCGGGAGGCGGCGGCGCGGGATCGGGGGGACGCGGCGGCGGCGGCGGCGGCGGCGGCGGGCGCCGCCGCGCGCGAGGGCGCGGCTGGGAAGAGGCGCATCGGCGAGCGCGCGAGCGCCAGGGCGGCGCGCGCGGCCGCCAGGCTCAGAGGCTGGGACGACGACGACGCCGCGGCGGCGGCGGCGGAGGCGGCGGAGGCGGAGGACGACGGTCTCGAGCGTCTCGAGGAGGAAGACGTCTTTTCTTCGGAGGAGGAGGAGGAGGACGAGGACGACTCGGAGGATGATGAGGCGACCGATCCGGATGACCTGACCCCGACCGCCTCGGGTCGCATGCCGTACGCCACCGCGTTCGAGCCGGAGGAGCTGGTCGATCTGCTTCTGAAGGCGAAGGGCGCGGACGTGACGACCATCCCGGTACACGAGAAGTGCGGCTGGGCGGATCATTTCGTGGTGGCCACCGCGCGGTCGCCGCGGCACATCCGCGCGCTCGCCGGCGCGGTGCTGCGCGCGGTGAAGCAGCGCGTGCGGTTCGTCGTGGGCACGTCTCTGCGGCCGAGCATCGAGGGCGCAGACTCGGTCGAGACGGGCGAGGCGGGCGACGACCACTGGATGCTCGTCGACGCCGGGTCCGTGGTCGTGCACGTCTTCTCCGCCGAGGCGCGCGAGCGGTACGACCTGGAGGGGCTCTGGGCGCCCGGCGTCGCGCTCGCGCGGCGCAACCCGACGGACGCCGCCGCCACGATGACCATCGACACGATCCGAGTCGATGGTCATGACTCGGATGACATGAGGCTCGACGACGACGACGGCGTGCTTCACGACGGCGTGCGTCTCACGCGGAACAAAACGAACGGCGAGAACGACGAAGACGTCCTCGAGCTCGACCTGGCGTCCATGCGGGACCTGGACGCGTACGACGACGAGTACCTCGCGCCGCCCGACTGGGACGCGAGCCTGACGGATCTCGAGGAGCGACGAGTGAAAAAGAACATCGCGAGCGGCGACGGTACGCGCGGTCGCGCGTCGTCTTCGTCTTCGTCGTCGTCGTCGTTCGGGAAAAGAGGCGTGGCTCTGGACGACGAGGTCGAGTAGGTACCGGCGCCTTACCGGCGCCGAAGGTTGAATCTTTGAATCTTCCTTTTCGTTTCGCGACGGATGTTTCGCGCGGGTCGCGCGCTTCACCTCGCGAGGCCCCGATGCGCTCTTCGACCCGCCCCCGGGTGAGCGGTATCGCGATCCGAGTATCGCGTCGACGGCGGGCCCCGCCCCGCCCCGCCCCCACCCCGCCCATCCGGAGACGCGCGCGCGCGCTCGAGCGACGACCGTTTTTCGCATTCGCCGCGGTGTGAGTCCTTTTTCCAAAAAAAAATATAGCCACACGGAAAACAAGAGGAACTGTCTACACGTCGGTCGCGCCGTGACGAGAGCGACTCGGGCGACGCGCGCGCGTTTGTGAGGCCCGTTCTATACGGAGCGAATTTGAGAGGACGAAATTTGTGTTTCGTCGCCGGTTCGAGAAGGTTTAAGGTTCGTAATTCACCGAATTTCCCGGGAAAAACGGAATTGTACGTTTTTAGAGACTGTTTACCTATGTAGAAAAAACGCCAATTGCGCGCCGTCCGAAGGCGAGTGATTTTATCTGAGTGACATCGATGACACACAAGCTTGTCCACGATATTAAGCGGTCGTCGTCGCGTTCGGGGGCAACGCAGCGTCATCTCGCGACGCGCACGCGCCGGCCACCGGTTTGCGCGCGCTCTGATCTCGATGCCCACGGCACCGGCGGCGATGTCCGCCACGCCTCGGTTCGCGGCGCGCGCCCCCCCGGGGGCCGCGCGCGCGGCGAGGCCCGCCGTCTCGAGAGGGAGAGCAAAGATCTCCGGCGGCCGTCGCGGTGTCGTGGCGGCCGCATCGAAGCGCGACGACCAGCCCGAGGACTGGCAGCTCAAGTACCTGTACGACGGCGGGTGCACGGTGTGCAACTCCCTGGTGAAGCTGCTCAAGTCCAAGAAGGGACACGAGAAGATCTGGTGCGTCCACGCGCCGACAACGCGAGGGCCCCGTCCCGGGAGCGGCGTGACAAACGTTCACTCCTCGTGCTCCTTTTTCGCCATCCTGAAAGCCGAAGGCGCTCGGCGACAGGCACGGGGCGCGCGTCTCCCCGCGTATCGCGTCGCGGCGCGTCTCCCCGCGTCGCGCGTCCCCCCGACCACCCCGCGCGTCGAGACCGCGGCGCGTACCTCGAGCGACTACCCGCGCGACCCACCGCGCCGCCCCCGGCCTCCCCGCTCACCTCTGGACGTCGACGTCGTGTTTTTTTTCACCACGAAACAGGTTCGAGGACATCGCGGATCCCAAGTACGCCGCCGAGAAGAACGCGGGCATCACGTTCGAGGAGGCGATGGAGACGATCCACGTGATCAAGTCCGACGGCGAGGAGGTGGTGATGGGCATGGAGGCGCTCACGGCGCTGTACGAGATCACCGGCATGGGTTGGCTGTTCAAGCTCGCCAAGCTGCCGGTGCTCTCGGGTGCCGCCGAGATCGCGTATAAGATGGTGAGCAAGAATCGCAAGTCCATGGGCGGCGCCGCGGACGGGCTGCTCGCGCTCGGGCGGATCAACATGGAGGAGAAGGGCGAGGGCAGCTGCACGGACCTGGAGGGCGAGTGCCGGGAGCAGGCGCCCCCGGTGGACGAGGAGGAAGAAGCCGCCGCCGCCGAAGCTGAGGCGCGCCGCGCGAAGCTCGCCGCCGAGAAGGCGGCGACTGCGGCGGCGGCGGCCGAGGCGGCGCCCGCGGCCGCGCGCACGGGCACGAACCCCGCGGCGACCAGCAAGGGCGGGCTGGAGAACGCCGCGCGCCAGCCCGCGCCGCCCTCCTCGGGGTCGCTATCGGATCGCCGGAACATCCTCGGCGTCTACGACAACCGCCGCTCGATGTCGAGCGCGCGCGCGCTGCGCGCGGCTCCCGTGGACACTGAGACGGGCGAGCTGATCGACGAGGTGCTCACGATCCCGCTGGACGACGCCGAGCTCTCCACGGTGGCGAACGCGCTGACCGCGATCATCAAGCACTTCGGCTGGCAGGGCAACGTGGGCATCGGCCTCCCCGGGCAGGCGGTGGCGACGGATCGCGAGGCGGTGAACGAGACGGTGGACGAGACGCTCGACTCGATGGACCTGCAGATCGACAAGACGTTCCACGAGAGCATGTACGCCATGGAGGACGGCGACGCCGCGAAGCGGCTGGCGGACCGCAAGGAGCGCGTGCAGAACTCGCCGGGCGAATGGGGCAAGTCGCGCGTGCGCGCCGCCGAGAAGTACGCCAGCAAGAACCCCTCGGCGCCCAAGTCGATGGCGACGCAAGCCGCCGAGGTGAGCGCGTCTTCGGACTCGCGCCAGAGCCGCCTCGAGATGGAGGCGTACCTGAAAAACGCGGTGGGGCGGGACGTGGTGGTGATGACCGGCGCCGAGGCCACGGGGTACGGCGAGATGCAGTACGGCGACGGCTCGACGAGCAAGGGCATCACCGTCTGCGTCACGCTCGGCAAGACCATCGGGATTTCGCTCTTTGACAACGGCGTGCTCGCGCACAACCCGCGGGACGTTGAGCGCCAGGTGGCCACCTGGGACTACCCCCGGTGGGACGACGCGCCTTTGCCTCGCCCTGTGCTGCAAGAGGGCGACATCGAGCCGCTGGAGGAGGAGTGGGACCGCTGGGCCGCGCGGGTCGAGCACTACCTGAGCCGCGTCGAGGCGGTGTGCAAGCCGGACAACTTCATCGTGTGCGGTCGCGCGTCGGTGTCCTACGACAAGTGGGCGCACAAGATGCGCGGCATCGAGACGCCCGTGCGGTGCTCCAAGCAGGGTTTGAATGCGGCGGTACAGGGCGCGGCGCAGGGCACGCGCGAGATCCTGACGCTGCGTCGGGACACCGCGCGCGTGCGCGCGGCGATCGGGCACCAGAAGGGGCTGTCGCCGCAGAAGCTCACGGATGACATGCTGGGCGCGGTGTTTGACGAGTTCGACGCCGACGGCAGCGGCGCGCTGTCGTCGGAGGAGCTGGCGGTTGCCATCTCGCGGCTGGGCGTGACGATGACGGACGCCGAGCTCAAGGAGCTGTTCGTGGAGATGGACAGCGAGATGACCGGCGACATTCGCCGGCACGAGTTCATCAACTGGTGGAAGGACTCCATCGGGTCGTCCAACGTGGAGATCATCCACACCATGGAGGAGTACACGCAGGTGATGGAGGACGCCGCCGGCACCGGCCAGCTCACCGTGCTCATGGTGGGCGTCACCTACTGCAAGCCGTGCAAGGCGTTCTCGAAGAAGTACGGCGACTTCGCCGAGCGCTTCTCCGACGCAAGGTTCATCAAGGTGTTCGGCAACGAGAACAAGGACATGACCACGCTGTGCCGCGACGAGCTCAAGGTGAAGAGCACGCCCACCTTTTACTTTTTCCGCGACGACGAGCAGGTGCACATGCACACCGGCGCCAACGCGGGGAAGTTTGAGAAGTTCATCCTCGAGGAGGCGCGCGAGGGCGAGCCCGGGTACGGCTCCCCCAGGCTCTTCGAGGACCCGGTGGAGGATCCCAAGAAGGGCAAGGACAAGAAGGAGGCGCCCGCGAGGTAGACGAGAAGAGATTGACGCTCTCCGAAAGGTTTCGGAAAACGACGCGCCGAAGAGGAACGGCGCCGCGGCGCGCGCGTTCGCTTTCGAAGATGTTGAAATACGGAAGAGCTCGGAAGAGCTCGGCATTAGTACGCGACGATCGTCACCGCGTCGCGTCTCACTCCGAACACGCCCCCGTGTCACGTGTCGCGTCTCGTGTCGCGTCTCGTGTCGCGTCTCGTGTCGCGTCGGAGCCGAAGGAGCCGCGGACGGCGAAAGGCTCTTCCCGCTTGATCTCTCTCGCGAAGTCGCAGCTTTTTGATAGGCGACGTTTCGTCCGAGACAAAAAGTCACTTTTTATCGGCAGAGTCGCACGCGCGCGGACGCACGAAGCGCGGCGGCGCGGGTTTCGCGACGCGGCGACCATGACCCCCCACTCC
>Ga0181559_10004533_pt1 | contig 13463 bp, 13 predicted proteins | sample 011ome_21_FD_133752 | JGI IMG/M metagenome (GOLD analysis project Ga0181559, IMG submission 133752) | Coastal salt marsh microbial communities from the Groves Creek Marsh, Skidaway Island, Georgia - 011508AT metaG (megahit assembly) | ecosystem: Environmental > Aquatic > Marine > Intertidal...
ATCTTGACCCCCGATGAGGCCTATGTCAGCAAAACAGAACCAATGAGATTAGCAGCCTGAAATGAAACCCTGATCTACCTTAGCAAGGCTGCAAACTGGTCGAAAAAGCAGGACCACCTCTAAACGATGCCATCTTACGCATTGGAGAGCCTGATGGTGCCACATAGCGGAGTTGTCGGTTCCTGGTTCTTAAGCCAACAACTTTAAGCCACCCCATATCCTTCAGTGCCTGCACAGTCTGAGACATTGCATCATAGTTGATGGGCCACTTTCTAATGTCGTAGCTGGCTTTGTTGAGGTCCGTGTAGGTCGTCCAATCCTCGTCAGTCGTCACAGCCCACAACAGGCTGGAGAAGGCATTGAACCTGTTTTTTATAGCGTCTGCCCGCCTGGGTTGCTTTATCCACTTGATCTGCCCAAACAGCTTTTGTGCTTCAGCATAAGCAGGGCTACTTTCTGGAATGAAGTATCTTGGAACGGCAAATGTCCCTTGCGTCTTTTTGATTGCTGGCTTGGCCTTCACATCAGTATCCTCCGCCATGACAATTTGCATCGTTGGTTTGCCAGTAGACACATTACTTTGTTGCGACCCTCTCTGCCTTAAGGTCACCTAGGACGTGGCTTCAGGTCCCTTAAAGCTAGAGCTACACCAACGTAGGCATTACGTTGCCCTGACGAACCAAAGATTGCTGATGTAATGATAGTGCTTAAATTCAGCAAAACCTAGGGTAAATATGTAGGGTAAAAATCTTAGACAATTACCTTGTAAGTAATTGTTTTATAACAAGATTAGGGTAATGGCGGAGGCTCAGGGATTCGAACCCTGGGAGGACTTTCACCCTCGTCGGTTTTCAAGACCGGTGCATTCGACCACTCTGCCAAGCCTCCGTTCCGCGCTTCTTAGCGGCAGAATTCCGATTCGGAAAGGCCGATACTGCATTGGGGAAATCCGCCGACAAATTACGCCAAACACTTCCAAATTACCTGCGTCCGCGCTAGTGTCGCGTCAATTGTAACACGCGTGGGGCGATGCGAGTGGCATTGTCGTGCAAAATGTTAGGCAAAACTACCTGTGAGACGCCCGAGCAACGGGCCGCTTTTCGTGAAGAGAGGCACAGGGGCGAATGTGAGGGCATGAGATGACAGGTCACCAAATTTTTATTTCAAAACAGTTACGTATGTCGATTGTCTTGATCGCAGCGATGAGCCTTGCGGCCTGTGATGAGAATGGCAAGTTCAATTTTGCAGCCCCTGCAGGTGCGGGTAGTGAGGCTGCAACCAGCGGTGCGGGTGGAAACACGACCCAGTTGGTTGAGCGCGATGTCGAAGCGCCTGATGTGTTTCAGGTCACTGGCGCGGGTCTTTGGGATGGTCGCCCGTCCCTTGGTGGCGTGTGGGTGGCCCATCCAACGGTTGTTGATCCAGAGCGCGTGATTATTCGCAACGAGGCCAATGGCAAGTTTGTGATCGGTGCCCTGTTCCGCCGTGAACGCGAAAATCCAGGTCCGTCGTTGCAAGTGTCGTCTGATGCAGCGGAAGCGCTTGGCCTTTTGGCGGGTGCGCCTACGCAATTGAACGTGACCGCGTTGCGCCGTGAAGAGGCGCCCGTTGAGGCGGCCCCTGACGCGACGACTGATTTTGGTGAGCCTCAAGAAATCGCGGCAACGCCGCTTGATCCGATTGAAGGCGCGGCTGCGGCGATTGAGGCGGCGGAAGCTGCTGCACCCGTAACCGCAGCGGCCCCTGCCCCGACGCTTGAACCCGCGCCAGCACTCGCTTCGTCGTCGCTCTCCAAACCGTTTATTCAGATTGGTATCTTTAGCATCGAGGACAACGCACGTGGCACGGCAGACAAGTTGAGGGCCGATGGCATGTCTGCGCAAGTGATCGCCCAAGAAAGCCAAGGCCGTAGCTTCTGGCGCGTAATTGTGGGCCCTGCCCCGACAGAGGCAGACCGCGATGCAATCTTGGCCAAGGTGAAAACGCTCGGATTTACCGACGCCTATTTCGTGACCAACTAAAGCAAAGCTGGAGTTTAAATGATGATGAAATCCTTGCGCAGCCTTGTTGTCTCAGCAACCCTTGTGGTGATGATGCCGCTTGCTGGTGTCTCGCAGGCCCTCGATACAAAGGCGACGGCGGCCTATGTTCTGGACCAATCGACTGGCACGGTTTTATTGTCAAAGAACGCGGACCTGCCGCTGCCACCAGCCTCGATGTCAAAACTGATGACGCTCTATATGGCCTTTGAGGCGATTGGTGATGGTCGTTTGGAAATCGACGAAGAATTACCTGTCTCGAGCCATTCGGCATCGTATGACGGCAGTTCGATGTTTCTGGACACAACAGACCGCGTGCGCGTTGAAGACCTGCTGCGCGGTGTGATCGTTTTGTCGGGCAATGACGCAAGCTCCGTTTTGGCTGAGGCTCTATCGCCTGATGGAACCGAAGCTGGCTTTGCCCGTATGATGACCCAGCGCGCCCAGCAGCTTGGCATGACCAATTCGCATTTTGCGAACTCGAACGGCTGGCCCGCAACGGGGCAGCGGATGTCGATGAAGGACTTAGGCATCCTCGCCGATCACCTCATTAAGGACTATCCGACGTTCTACCCGATTTTCTCAGAGCAAGAGTTTCTGTTTGATGGTCGCGTCCCTGCCAATACACAGAACCGCAACCCGATTTTGAGCCTTGGCATTGGCGCGGACGGGCTGAAGACGGGTCATACATCCGAAGCCGGCTACGGCCTTGTTGGATCTGCAAAACAGGGTGATCGCCGCATCATTTTTGTGATTACAGGCCTGACGAGCACCACCGAGCGGGCCGAAGAGGCCGAGAAGATTGTGAACTGGGCGTTCCGTCAGTTTGCGCAAAAAGATGTGGCCGCTGCGGGCACGAAACTTGCAGATGCAGCTGTGTGGATGGGCGAGAAAACCACTGTCGGCCTGACGGTGACGGATGATTTGTCTATGCTGGTTCCTGTGATGAGCACCGCAAATGGTGTGTCTGCCGAGGTTGTCTATGACGGCCCCGTCACGGCGCCGATCACCAAGGGCCAACAGCTTGGCGAATTGGTGATTACATTGGAAGGGCTGCCCGAAACACGTATTCCGCTGGTCGCGGATAGCGATGTGGCCAAGGGCGGTTTTGCTGAGCGTATGCGCACGGCCGCAGAAGTCTTGTGGCAGCGCTTTGGTCCGAAACCTGCGGATGCCGCTCCCGAAGACGCGGCCTAATCCGGCACAATGGCAGGACGCTTCATCACTTTTGAGGGCATTGATGGCTCTGGTAAATCCACACAATCGCGCCGCTTTGCCGAACTGTTGGCCGCGCGTGGCGACGAACTGATCCTGACCCGCGAACCGGGTGGATCGGCCGGGGCCGAGGAAATTCGCAACCTTGTGCTGACAGGCGAAACCGACCGCTGGAGCGCCGAGACCGAGATATTGCTGTTTACAGCAGCCCGCCGCGACCACATGGAAAAGACGATCTCACCTGCCCTTGATGCTGGTAAAACCGTGGTCTGCGACCGCTTTGCTGATAGCACGCGCGTATATCAGGGGGCGACCCGAGGTGATCTGCGCAGCAAGGTTGATGCGCTGCATGAGCTGATGATCGGGCGCGAGCCTGACCTCACGTTTATCATTGATATGGACCCGAAGGTGGCCCTTGCGCGCGGCCTTGCCCGTGGATCGGGTGAGGATCGGTTCGAGGATTTTGGTTTGGCCTTTCAAGAGACATTGCGCCACGGATTTCTGACCCTCGCCCATGCGTTTCCCAAACGCTGTGTACTGATTGATGGCAATCGCACAGTGGAACAAATCGCTTCCGAGATCGCGGCCTACGCATGAGCGACGACGCGCTGCCAGAACCAGACCGCATTGAGGGAGCGCCACATCCGCGTGAAACCATGCACCTGTTTGGTCAATCGCGTGCCGAGGCGGATTTCTTGGATGCTTATAATACGGGGCGCTTGCATTCTGGTTGGCTGATTACAGGCCCGCGCGGAGTGGGCAAGGCGACGCTTTCGTGGAAGATTGCACGGTTTTTGCTGTCGGAACGCCCGAATGACGGGTTCTTTGGGGATGCCCCCACTGCTGCGACGAGCTTGGATATTCCCCCCGAGAACCCCGATGCGCGGCTGGTGCAATCGGGGGCGCATCCGCGTCTGACCGTCGTGCGTCGCCCTTATAACCACGACACAAAGAAGCTGCGCCAAGAGGTTACCGTCGATGCCGTGCGCGGGTTGAAAGACTTCTTTCATATGTCGTCGGCTGACGGTGGTCGCCGTGTCGTGATTGTTGACTCCGCTGACGAGATGAACCGCAATGCGGCCAATGCTATTTTGAAAGAGCTGGAAGAGCCGCCTGCCAAGACGACCTTGCTTTTGATCGCGCACCAGCCATCGCGCCTCTTGCCGACGATCCGCTCTCGGTGCCGCGAGTTGCGCTGTGGGCGGTTGAACCCCGAGGATTTGCAGGCCTCGCTGGCACAGGCGGGATTAGAGACCACAAGTGCTGAGGCATTGGCCACGCTTTCCGAAGGGTCCGCTGGTGATGCCGTACGCTTGCTGCGCCACGATGGATTGCCGCTATACGCCGAACTTGTGCGCCTTTTGGAAGGTGCGCCGCGTATGGACAGACTTCTGGCCCATAGGATTGCGGATGCCTGCACGGGGCGTGGGGCCGAGGTGCGCTTTGGCCTGACGCTTGATCTGATGGATTTGTTTTTGGCACGCACGGCGCGGGCGGGTTTGCTCGGTGAGCCGCATTCACAAGCTGCCCCGCATGAGGCCCGCCTTCTGGCGCGGCTATCGCCCAATCACCACGCCGCCCAAGCATGGGCGCAATTGCAGCAAACCTTGTCAGAGCGCGTCCGCCACGGAAAGGCAGTCAACCTTGACCCCGCCTCGCTGATCCTTGATATGATATTCAAGATCGAAGAGACGGCGCGCCGCGTCGCGCAGACCTGAAAAGAGAGTGCCGCATGGGCCAAGCCACAATCGTCGACAGCCACTGCCACCTCGATTTCCCTGACTTTGACGCAGAGCGCCCCGAGATCATCGCCCGCGCACTTGAAGCCGGCGTTGAACGGATGGTCACCATCTGCACGCGCCTGCGCAACGAGCCTTCCGTGCGCGCCATCGCAGAGGCCAACCCTGCGGTGTTCTATGCTGCTGGCACCCATCCGATGAGTGCTGCCGAAGAGCCGCTGACAAGCGTGGACGCGTTGGTTGCCATGTCCAAGCATCCGAAGTTTGTGGGCATTGGCGAGACCGGACTCGATTATTACTACACCGCAGAAAGTGCTGATATTCAAAAGGAATCTTTGCGTATTCATATAGCGGCGGCCCGTGAAACAAAGCTGCCGCTGATCATTCACGCCCGCGCCGCTGACGATGACATGGCGCGGATACTGGCGGAAGAGCATGCAAATGGCGCTTACACTTGCGTGATGCATTGCTTCTCAAGCAGCCCCGAATTAGGCCGCGCCGCCCTTGATCTTGGCTTTTACCTCTCGATGTCTGGCATCGCGACTTTCCCCAAAAGCCAAGAGGTCCGCGATATTTTTGCCGCCGCACCAATTGACCGCATTCTGGTGGAAACTGACAGCCCTTATCTTGCGCCGAAACCCAAGCGCGGTCAGCGTAACGAGCCTGCCTATTCGGTGCATACGGCTGCGGTTGGGGCCGAGGTGTTTGGCATGAGCTATGACGATTTCGCGGTGCAGACGACCGCCAATTTCGACCGCTTGTTTTGGAAAGCGAAACTATGAGCCAAGACACAATCACCTTTCGCATTCTCGGATGCGGATCGTCCGGGGGCGTGCCGCGCCTTGGTGGGCAATGGGGTGATTGTGATCCCAGCAATCCCAAAAACCGCCGTCAGCGGTGTTCGCTGTTGGTTACGCGCAGTCGTGGTGACAAACACACCCGCGTTTTGATCGACACCTCACCGGATATGCGTAATCAACTGCTGGAGGCGGGCGTCGGAGAGTTGGACGCCGTGATCTATACCCACGCCCATGCGGATCATGTGCATGGGTTAGACGACCTGCGCATGGTGGTTTTCAATACCCGCGAACGCCTGCAAATTTGGGCCGACGGCGAGACCTCTGACGCGCTGCTGGCCCGTTTCGGCTATGCCTTTGTGCAGCCCAAAGGGTCGTCTTATCCGCCGATCTGCGAGCTCAATACATTGACGGGTGATGTGAAGATTGACGGCGCGGGCGGGTCACTTACCTTCACGCCGATCACCGTAATCCACGGCAATATCGATGCGCTTGGTCTACGGGTTGGCAATGTCGCCTATATGCCTGACGTCTCCGAAATTCCTGCCGAAGCTTGGGACCAATTGCAAAACCTCGACATTTGGATCGTCGATGCGCTTCGCCGCATGCCGCATCCTACCCATAGCCACCTTGAGAACACGCTGGAGTGGCTGGCCCGCTCTGGCGCAAAGCGTGGCGTGCTGACCAATATGCATATTGATCTGGATTACCAAGTCGTCGCTGACGAGACCCCTGACCATGTAACACCTGCCTATGACGGCATGGAAATCACGGTACCCGTCCCATAAAAGAAAGCCCTATCCATGAGCGCCCTGATCGATGTCATTCTCCCCGTTTTCTTCGTCATGGGGTTTGGATACCTTTCTGTTTGGCAAGGGTATTTCAGCGATACACTGGTCGACGGTTTGATGAAATTCACCCAAGGCTTTGCGATCCCTTGCCTATTATTCCTCGCCATCTCCTCGCTAGATTTGGGGGAAAACTTCCATTTCCCGCTGCTGTTCAGCTACTATGCCAGTGCGCTGATTTGCTTTGCGGTCGGCCTCATTGGGGCGCGGATCATCTTTCAGCGCGACTGGGAAGATTGCGTCGCAATCGGCTTTGTCGGGTTGTTCTCGAACTCGGTTCTGCTGGGCCTACCGATTACTGAACGCGCCTATGGCACCTCCGCACTTGACGCCAATTTTGCGATTATCGCGCTGAATGCGCCGATTTGTTACACGACTGGCATCATCGCGATGGAGATTGTGCGCAATCGCGGTGGATCACTCGCGGCCCTGCCTCAGAAGGTTTTTAAAGCTGTCTTCAAAAACGCGCTGATCATCGCCCTTGGGTTCGGCTTTTTTATCAATCTCACGGGAATCACCCTGCCAAAGGCCTTTCTCGATGCGGTGACGATTACGTCAAAGGCGGCACTCCCAGCCGCGCTCTTTGGCTTGGGCGGTGTGCTGTACCGTTATCGCCCTGAGGGAGACATGCGCACGATCCTTTTTGCCGTCGCCATCTCGTTGATCCTGCACCCTGCCCTGACATTTGGCCTTGGCAAATGGTTCAACCTCTCGACCCCAGAACTACGATCGGCGGTCCTCACGGGAGCGATGGCACCGGGTGTGAACGCCTATCTTTTTGCTGACATGTACGGGCGAGCCAAGCGCGTGGCAGCCTCCGCCGTTTTGATTGCGACGGGGCTGACCATTCTCACGGCTTGGGGTTGGCTGGCGCTTCTGCCTTAGGTGGGCGACATGCCGCGCAGGCGCTCTGATCTGCGGCGCAGCAATTCGAGCGTCGCGAGAAGCAGGACAGAGACGCAGACCAGAATGGTTGCCACAGCCAAGATCGTCGGACTGATCTGCTCGCGCAGGCCCGTAAACATCTGCCATGGCAGAGTTTTCTGAGCTGCAGCCCCCACAAAGAGCACCACAACCACTTCGTCGAACGATGTGATAAAGGCGAAGAGTGCACCAGAAATCACACCGGGCAAAATCAGTGGCATTTGCACGCGGAAGAAAGTGACTGTTGGCGTCGCCCCCATGTTGGCCGCAGCGCGCGTGAGCGAGTTGTCAAAGCCCACAAGCGTTGCCGTCACGGTGATGATGACGAAGGGAATGCCGAGGGCTGCGTGTGCCAAGACAACTTTGATATAGCCCGACAGGGATTTGGAGATACCGAGCGTGTCCTCCATGAAGATGCCCATTTTGCTATAGAAAAAGAACATACCTGTCGCAGAGATAATCAAAGGCACAATCATTGGAGAAATCAGGATCGCCATAATCGCGCGACGGAACGGGACGTGTGATTGGCTCAGCCCGATGGCCGCCAAGGTGCCAAGCGAAACCGAGATAATCGTGGCAAATGGCGCAATGATGAGAGAGTTTTTCATCGGACGCAGCCAGTCTTGGTTGGTGAAAAAGTCTTGGTAGTGCTTGAGCGAGAAACCCGCAGGATCCAGCGCCAGCATTTCCGGCGTGAAGGTAAAGAAGTCCTGTGCGTTAAACGACAGCGGGATGATCGTTATGATGGGGGCGATCAGGAAGAACAGGATCGCGCCACAGATGAACTTGAATGTGTTGTGCCACAGGACTTGACCCGATGTCGCATAGGGCGGCAGGCTACTGCGGTATTTGCCCAAGTGTAGCCAGTAGGAACACCAGCCCAAGATCGCACCCGCGCAGAGACCCACCACGAGGCCAATGGCACCGCCAGTCACCAATCCAACCGCGCCGACCACGCCGATTGCGGCCCAACGTCCTGTTTTATAAGGCAGGAATTTCGCCAAGACATAGGCCATAGCCGCGCCAACGATAGCGCCGATCACGATGCCCAAGCCCGCGCCATCACCCGTTGCCTGCCCTGCGAGCAGGCCAAAGAACGCGCCAAGTGCGCCCGTGACGGGCATGGTGAAGCCAAAGAGACTCGGGGTTGGCACAAGGCCGTTGTAGATTACTTTTGCCATGGCCTTAGCCCCCCAATTTCACGTTATCGATGCCGACGATGCGGTCGTAGGCCCAGTAGAGCAGCATGACCACCGCAAGCAGGATCGCGCCAAGTGCAGCCGCCAAGCCCCAGTTAAGCGAGCTGGAGATGTGGTAAGCGATACGGTTGGAGATAAAGACGCCCTTCGTTCCGCCGACGATCTCTGGCGTGATGTAATAGCCGATCGACAGGATAAACACGAGGATCGACCCCGCACCAATACCTGGCACCGATTGAGGGAAGTAAACGCGCCAGAAGGCTGTCCAATTGGTCGCCCCTAGCGATTTCGCTGCCCGCAAATAGGCTGGCGGAATTGTCTTCATCACCGAGTAAAGCGGCAGGATCATAAACGGCAGCAGGATATGCGTCATTGCAATGATCGTGCCTGTCGCGTTGTTTATCAGCGCAAGCCGTCCACCATCGGACACAATGCCCAGCCAGACGAGGATGTCGTTGATAACCCCCTGCTGCTGCAACAAGATTTTCCATGCCGATGTCCGCACTAGGAGCGAGGTCCAGAATGGCAAGAGCACGAGGATCATCAAAAGGTTCGCGGTGCGCGCAGGCAAGTTGGCCAAGAGCCACGCCACGGGGTAGCCGAGCAAGATGCATGACACGGTGATTGTCACCGACATCAGAAGCGTGCGCCAGAACAACGTCAGATAAATCTGCTGGTCTTCCGAGCGCCATGCGGGGCCGTCTACGGTTTTTTCCATATCAATCGCATTGAGGAAATAACCATTTGTGAACTCCGTGCTGTAGCGTTTGATGATGCTCCAGGTGTCTGGATCGAGCCAGTCTTTGTCAATTTTCCGGAACGACTCGGAGAGGACTTCGACCTCAAACGACGGTACGGCGGCCGCTGCTGCCGCTAGCTTTGCGCCGATATCACCTTCGATTTGCGGATCGCCGTTGCGGGTCAAATCTTGATAAAGACCGAGATAGACGCTGTTCCAAAGTTTGGCTTCAAGCGGACTTTTCTTACCGTCCGTTTGAGTAAACGTCACAAACGCGGTGTAAGCATCAGATGTAAAAGGCAGAAGTTCCGAAACATCTGTGTTCAAACGGAACCTGCGAGTATTGGCGTCTTCTGGATCAGCGGCCACGGCCTCTAACCATGCGGGGGCTGCGAGGAGGTCTGCGAAGGTCGCGCTCTTTCCCCAAGCGGGATCAAGACCGACAAAGCCGTCGGCATAGCCTTCGCCCATATCCTCGACCTTGCGGCCCGATTTACGGAAGAGCGACGAGATACCCGGAGATTCGTAGTTGAGGCGCGACCCAAGTCGCGTGTGCGATTTCTCTTCGACGGCCACACTGAGGTCTTGGGCCAGCGCGTAAAAGACGTCTTCGTTGGGCGCCTCGCCCGTTTTGACCGACCATGCATCAAGTGCGACGGTCGTACGTGGCAAGGTGTCACTGACGATATTGTTTTGAACCGAACGGAACAGCATGTCCCCGATCGGCACGATGAACGTGAGCATGATGAAGATCAGCAGCGGAGCAATCAGAAACAAAGCGCGCATTTTCTGCCGGCGCAAGGCGCGGTTCAAGCTGGCCTTGAGCGGACGGCCATCGGCGGCAATCATTGGTCCGGTTGCGTCAGTCATGTGAAATCATCCCCTGTTTTATGTGCGGCAGCCCCTCGTTTGGTGGGGGCTGCCGCGATCTCAACTCAAGGCCGTAAGGCCTTGAGTAATAGGCTTATTGTGCCAACCAAGACTGGAATTTAGCATCCAGATCGTCACGGTAGTCAGCCCAGAACTCGTAGTTCGTCACGAAGACGTTTGTAGAGTTTGCTGGATCTGTTGGCATGTGCTCGGCCATCGGGATACCCAATTCGCCGTGGTTGCCAACCAGTGGTGCAGAAGACACACGTGCTGGGCCGTAAGAGATGTACTTGGCCTGATCTGCAAGACGCTGGGTGTCTGTTGCAAACATCAGATAGTCCATGACGCGTGCAAGACGATCCTCGGACAAGCCAGCTGGAACGATCCAACCATCAAAGTCGAGCATCTGTGCGTCCCAGAGCATGCCAATCGGCTGGTTCTGTTCTGCGATTGCGGAGAAGAGACGACCGTTAAAGGTTGAACCCATCACGACTTCGCCATCAGCCAGAAGCTGTGGTGTTTCCGCGCCGGCGGACCACCAGATTGTCTCTGCTTTGATTGTGTCAAGCTTAGCAAAAGCTTGATCTTGGCCTTCTGGTGTTGCCAGAACTTCGTAGATGTCTTCTTTTGCAACGCCGTCACAGAGCAATGCCCACTCTACGTTTGCGAGTGGCTTTTTCGCCAATGCGCGCTTGCCTGGGTATGTTTCCAGATCAAAGATTGCGCAGATGTCTGTTGGAGGCGTGTCGCCAACCATGTCTGTGCGGTAGCCGACAGTAGTCGAGAAAACGATCTGTGGGATAAAGCAATCAGACACGATGGACGAACCAAAGTCTTCAGAAGCAAGTGTGCCATCTGGTGCCGCAGCAAGCATTGTGTCGTGGTCGATTTCCATCGCCAAACCTTCGTCGCAAAGACGAATGCCGTCAGCAGCTTCTACATCGACCAGATCCCAAGTGATGTTGCCAGCTTCGGACATCGCGCGCAGCTTGGCTACAGCTTCACCAGAGCTTTCATCATTGATGATCGTGATGCCAGTGTTTGCAACGTATGGGTCGTGGTAGGCGCCCTGCTGTGATGCGGAATATGCGCCGCCCCAGCTTACGATCGTCATTGAGTCTGCCATGTGCGATTCTGCAAAAGCAGAACCAGCAAACGTAATGGCGGATGTCGCCAAAAGTGTTGTTGTGAGTTTCATTAATACTCTCCCGTTTAGATACCCGGTGGTTACTTTGTGGCAGCACTTTCCGGGCGGAAGCGCCACCTTTTCTTGCGGCATTTGGCGCGTTTAAGCGTCCAAGGCGCGGCAATCTTGCGCCAGCCAACCGATTTCAATCTGCTGGCCTGGTGTCAGGCGCACTTGATCGGGGGCGTTGCGTGTTTTGATGACAAAGTCATCGGTGCCCGCAACCCGTAGACGCGTGCGGAAAATATCACCCATATAGATGAACTCCAGCACTTCAGCCTTAAGGGTATGCGCGCCCTCTTGCAGGCGGTCTTTGTTGAATTCGACGCGCTCTGGGCGGATCGACACCTTGGTGCGCTCACCAACGGCAGAAACGTTCACAGGGATCGCGTCAATGATATCACCGCTATCAAGCTGCACGATGCATGTGTTGCCTTTGATCTCTTTAACAACGCCTTCCAGCGTGTTGTTTTCACCGATAAATTGCGCAACGAAGCTGTTCTTTGGCGCCTCGTATAGCTCATCAGGTGGGGCCAGTTGTTGGATGCGGCCATCTTCGAACACCGCGACGCGGTCTGACATTGTCAGCGCTTCTGTCTGGTCGTGTGTCACGTAAACGACGGTAATCCCAAGTTGGTGCGCGAGATTTGTGATTTCAAACTGGAGCGTTTCGCGCAGTTGCTTGTCAAGCGCGCCAAGTGGTTCGTCCATCAGCACCAGTTCAGGTTCAAACACGAGGGCCCGCGCAAGTGCGATCCGCTGTTGCTGACCACCAGAGAGCTGTGTCGGGCGGCGACCTGCGAAGTCTTGCATCTGGACCATGCCCAGCGCGCGCATCACTTTCGCTTCGCGATCGGATTTGCCCATTTTGCGGACTTCAAGTGGGAAGGAGAGGTTCTCGGCCACGGTCATATGTGGGAACAGGGCGTAGTTCTGGAACACCATGCCAATGCCGCGTTTGTGCGGCGGGATGTGGTTGATCGAGACACCATCAAGGCGGATTTCGCCGTGGGTCGCGGTCTCGAACCCAGCGAGCATCATAAGGCAAGTCGTCTTGCCCGACCCTGACGGCCCGAGCATTGTAAGGAACTCGCCCTTCGGCATCGAGAGGTTGAGGTCTTTGACAACCAGCTTCTCACCGTCATAGCTTTTTTGCACACGTTCGAATTCAACGAATGCACCTTCGTTTGAAGAATTTGACACTTAAGTCCCCCTGAGTACTTGGCAGCTTAGACTGCACTCTTGATCCGAGACTAAACCAAGCGGCTGATCTGATTGCAACAGCTTTCCAAGAATTTAGTGCCTGTTAGCGTTAACGATGGGAAATTGAGCAAATTATCCCGCACAACGACCAAAACACAGGCAATTTTCCTGCGGGGCATTGGCCACCTGACAGTATTTCACTGGCAGTATTTTTAAAAAAATGAACAAAAGCGTTTCGGTTTTATTTTTCTTCTTTTTCTTTTCCACCGCCTTTATTTTTTCTATCTCGATCTTGTTGAGTGTCTCGCCCAAAGACAGCAAGAATTCTTTGGACATTACAGACTTTGGGGCAGGCTCATATTCAGCCGGCTTAAACGTCAGGCCGAATTCGCTCGCAAGTTTATCGCGTTCGGCCTCAACGATTGGCGAAATGAAATCAAGATACTCTTGGCTGGGCAAGAATTTTGAACCGGCAATCTGTAGTAAAACGTTCGCCATTTTGGGCGCGCGCTCGCGATTAAACTTTTTGTTGATAAAAAACGGATACTTTTTGGTAAACGCGCTGGCGATTTCGGAGGCCTCTTGGGACAAGCTCTCATTCAGAGGTGGTCGCAGAATTTCGGACCATTAGTTAAGGTAGATCGACTAGCGAGAAAGACGATCTGAGATGACAAAGAGAAAGAACCATTCAGCCGAGTTCAAGG
>Ga0181559_10004534_pt1 | contig 13460 bp, 17 predicted proteins | sample 011ome_21_FD_133752 | JGI IMG/M metagenome (GOLD analysis project Ga0181559, IMG submission 133752) | Coastal salt marsh microbial communities from the Groves Creek Marsh, Skidaway Island, Georgia - 011508AT metaG (megahit assembly) | ecosystem: Environmental > Aquatic > Marine > Intertidal...
ATTGGACGCGAGGGGTAGTGGACGGAGAGAAACACACGCCGGGAGAGAAAGTCCTTAAGGATCGGCGTTCACCACGCCGACGCGGTCGTATGGGGACCAGTGCGAGATAGAACGCGCCTGAGGTGCGTCGGCGCGCCCGCCGCGAGCGCCGCGCGGAGCGCGCCGGGGACGCCCGACGCGGTCGCGAGCGAGGCGGCGCCGACGCCGGCGTCGTTCGTCGCCGACGCGTTCGCGCCGAGGGCTTTCAGTCTGACGATATTCGCCTCGGCGCCGCGAGAGCACGCGAGGAGAAACGGCGTGTTCCCGGACGCGCACTTCGCGTCGACGAATCGGTCGTCCTTCGCGTCCTTCGCGAGCGTCTCCACGCACGCCGCCGCGTTGATCGAGTTCGCGCTCGTGACCGCCCCCTCCGCGAACGCGCTCGCGGCGGCGCGGTGCATCGCCGTGACGCCGTCGGACTTGGCCTTCGCGCGGTCCGCGCCGAGCTCGATCAGCGTCCGCACCGCGTCTGGCTTGGCGTAGTCCGCCGCCGCCATGAGCGGCGTGTTCCCGTCCTTGTCCTCCGCGTCCACGGGGACGGCGCACTCCTTCACGAGGGCGATCAGGATATCCGCGTCGCCGCGCTGCGCGGCGAGGTGCAACGGCGTGCGGCCGCGCGCGTCGCGCAGCGACGCGACGGACGCGCCCGTCTCGTCGCGAAACTTTTTCGCGGCCGCGACGACGTCGGCGACGGATCCCTCGCTCACGGCGGCGACGACCGCTTTCATCTCGTCCATCGCGGCCATGACCTTCTTGTCGGTGCTCTTCTCGTCCTTCTTGGTCGACATGACGACGAGAAGAAGCGCGAGAAGAAGCCTTTCGAGGGCGGCGGCGGCAGCGGCGTGCCCTCGACTGACGACGAGATCGACGCGAGCTGCTAGCTAGGTTTCCACGGGAGCTTCCGGTCGTCGGCTCGCGCAGCGCGCCGCAGCGCGCGCGACAGGCGACACGTGACGATGATGATGGATGAGCTCTCTCACGTGTTCCTAACAACTTATCTCGCTCGATCGCACTTCGTCGCGCGCGCCGCTCACGCCGTCGCGTCGAGTTCCGCCGTCGCCCGTTCATGTCCGCGTCGCGCGTCCTCTGTCCCGCGCGCGCGTCCCCGCTCGCGCGTCGCGGCGTCCGCGTCGACCGCGCGTCGCGCGCTTTAAAGGTCCGTCGCGCCCGTCTTAGCTCGCTCGTGCCCTCCCTCCCATCCTCCTCGCCTCTGACGCTCCCTCCATCCCTCTCTCCCTCCATCCATCCATCCTCAGCCTTCTCTCGCGTCGTCGTCCTCCGCGCGCCGCGCCGCGATCATCATGACCGCGAGCGATCACACCGCGGTCCTCTTCGACTTCGACGGCACGCTCGGGGACACGGAGACGCCCGCGATGGAGGTTGCGTTCTGGGAGCTCGCGCCGTACTTCCCCGAAGCCGCGAAGCCCGACGGCGCGAGTTATCTCACGGACAAGACGTGCGCGGACTACATCCGCGACAACGCGGGGAAGGCGTTCGAGTTCATGGTGGACGTCGTCGAGGAGGATCGCAAAGCCGCGGGGTTGTCGTCCATCGAGGAGGCGCGCGCGTCCGCGGGAGAGGCGCCGGCGACGCTCGCCGTCGTGGACGCCGGCCGCGCGAAGTTTGGCCTCCCGCCGCTCGCGGAGACGCGCGGTCTCGGAAAGGACATCCTGACGCTTCAGAAGGACGAGACCGTGGACGCGCTGTCCGTGGCTGCGCATCCGTGCGACAACGTCCCGGGAGTGCTCGCGTCGCTGAAGGCGAAGGGGATTCCGTTTTGCATCTCCACCACGAGCGGGAAACCGCGCGTGCCCGTGAGGTGCGTTCTATACACTGGTCCCCATACGACCCCGTTGGCGTGGTGAACGCCGATCCTTAAGGACTTTGCCCGGCGTCTCTCTCCGCCCACTCCTCGCTTTCAATACCCGCCCTCGACGCCTTTCAACTCCATCTGACGCCTTTCAACTCCACCCCGACGTCGCTTTGTATGGAACGACCCTGAGCGTCGTGTCGTGCGGGTACACCGAGTATTTCCCCCCGGAGAAGATTCACAGCGGCGAGAGCGACTTCGATCCGCCGCGGTTTAAGCCAGACCCGAGCGTGTACTTGCTCGCGGCGAAGAGCGAGGACGCGGACCCGAAGAACTGCGTCGCCGTGGAGGACAGGCGCGTGACGACTTTTACGTGCTGACTTTTACGCGTCATCCTCCATCGCGTCCGACGCCACGACTGACCGATCAACTCATCCAATCAACTCCGATCCAATCCAATCCAATCCAATCGCAGCACGTCCGGCGTTGGCAGCGCGGCGAACGCGAACGTCGGCCTCATCGTCGGGTACGTCGGCGGGACGCACATCACCGAAGACCGCAAGACGTCGCACGCGGGCACGCTGACTGCGGGCGGCAGGAGCGACGACGGCCGCGGCGCGGACATCGTGATCCGGGACATGGTCGACCTGGTGCCGCTCGTGGAGACGTTCGCGGCGAGCGCGGAGATGAAGGATGCGGCGAAGAAGCCGGTCGTTTTCGAGAAGGCGACGCTGGACGCGTTGAAGGGCGAGTATTGGCTTCCGGAGGGGAAATAGAATTTTGCCTTCGCGAGACGACGTCCGGACGACGACGAAGACGCCCGAGGTTTCTTCGAGCGAGGAGAACGAGAGCGGGGGTCTGTTCGTCTGTCCGCGCGAGAGATGTGCGTGGCACGGTACGGTATGGGTTAACGGGGGAGGGGGAGCGAGACGTGGCGGGAAGCCGCGGCGACCCTTGATGTTGTGAGAGAGGCTGGTTGGTGTAAACGAACGAAAAGCGTAAACTTCGAGCGCAGGCTTGAAAAAACCGCCCACCCGCGCGCAGCGCGCGCCGCGGAAATAAACGGCGCGAACGCGTTCGACCGGCGGCACTGACGTGCGCGCGGGGCGACGCGCGGTAACGACGACCGCCCGCGCCCGCCGCTCCGTCGTCGTCGTCGTCCGGTAAACGCGGCGGCGAATCGAATCGCCGCGGGCGAGGCGTCGCGTCGGGCGTCGTCCCCCGCGCGCGGCGAAGCGCACCTCGCCCCCGCCCCGCCCCGCCCCTTCTTTCCGCGCGTCGCCGTCGTCGCGTCGATCGATCGAGAGAAAGAGTCGGCGACGGCGGCGGCGCGGGGTCCGGGTCCGTCGCGATGTCGTCCGACCTCGACGTCATGATCGAGACGCTCCGACGGTGCGAGGTCTTGAAAGAGTCCGAGGTGAAGTGGCTGTGCGGCAAGGCGATGGAGGTGCTCGTGGAGGAGAGCAACGTGCAGAGGATCGACTCCCCGGTGACGATATGCGGGGACATCCACGGGCAATTTTACGACCTCGTCGAGCTGTTCAAAGTGGGGGGGGACTGCCCGCAGACGAACTACCTGTTCATGGGCGACTTCGTCGACCGCGGGTTCTACTCCGTGGAGACGTTCTTGCTGTTGTTGGCGCTCAAGGTGCGCCTCGCGTCTCAGATCTCGCGCCTCGTCGTCGTGGAAGGAATCAACGACCCAGCCGCCCAATGCGAAAATCGATCGATCGATCGATCGATCGATCGAATCGATCGAATCGATCGAATCGATCGATGGATCGAGTCGAATCGAACGGACGATGCAAAGTGCGACGACGCGCCGACCGATCGACTCACCGCGCTCTTCCCCCACTACCCCCGCCCCGCGATCCGATCCTATCGATCAGGTGCGCTATCCCGACAGGATATACCTCATCCGAGGGAACCACGAGTCGAGGCAGATCACGCAGGTGTACGGGTTCTACGACGAGTGCCTTCGGAAGTACGGCAGCGTAAACGTGTGGCGGTATTGCACGGACATATTCGATTACCTGTCGCTGTCCGCGCTCGTGGACAATCGCATCCTGTGCGTCCACGGCGGGTTATCCCCCACGATCACGAGCGTGGATCAGATCCGGACGATCGATCGAAAGCAAGAGGTGCCGCACGACGGCGCGATGTGCGACCTGCTGTGGTCAGGCGCGTTCTATACACTGGTCCCCATACGACCCCGTCGGCGTGGTGAACGCCGATCCTTAAGGACTTTTCACGGCGCATCTCTCCGCCCACACCACGCTTTCGATCCCCGCCCTCGACGCCTTTCAACTCCAACTGACGCCTTTCAACTCCACCCCGCCATCGCTTTGTATGGAACGGCCCTCAGACCCGGAAGACGTCACCGGGTGGGGGTTGAGCCCGAGAGGCGCGGGGTACCTGTTCGGAGGCGACGTGTGCCACCAGTTCAATCGCACGAACGGCGTGGACTTGATCGCGCGCGCGCACCAGCTCGTCATGGAAGGGTACAAGTGGATGTTTGACGAGGAGTTGGTGACGGTGTGGAGCGCGCCAAACTATTGCTATCGGTGCGGGAACGTCGCCGCGATTCTAGAGTTGGACGAGCACCTGGAGAAGAACTTTAAGGTGTTCGAGGCGGCGCCGAGCGAGTCTAGGGGGGTGCCCGCGAAGAAGGCGGCGCCGGATTACTTTTTGTGATCGATGACGTCGCGTTCGGCGACGAGCGAGGCGAGCAGAGTAGAAGCAAGCGGAATTTACCTTACAAAAAAATAAAACCAACCACCGACCGACTCGCCGGCGTTCCATCGCGAGAACGGAGACGACGAGCGCGCGACGACGACGACTACGACTACGACGCCGTCGCTCGTCGTCACCTCACGACGCACAACGTCAGGCCGTCGCCGATGGGCACGGTGACGTGCGCGCTTATCCTCTCGTCCCTCGCCACTTTTTCGTTAAACTCTCGAATCGCAATCGTCTGCTTATCGTTCACCTCCGGGTCCGCCACCTTGCCGTACCACAGCACGTTATCGATCGCGATCACGCCCCCCGGGCGCACGAGCTCGAGAAGCTTCTCGTAGTACGCCCAGTACCCGCGCTTGTCCGCGTCCACGAACGCGAAGTCGTATCGCCCGCGATGATTAATCTTTTCGCCCCCCGCGCCGTCGCCGTCGTCGTCGCCGTCGTCGTCGTCGTCGCCCGCGAGCATCGCGTCGAGCGTCGCCTGCGCGTCCCCGAGCCGCTCCACGATCTTCCCCCGCACGCCAGCTCTCTCCCAGTACGCGCGCGCCACCTCGAACGACGGCTCGGAGACGTCGCACGCCGTCAGCGTCCCGTCGTGCGGCAGCGCCAACGCCATCGCGACTGAGGGTCGTTCCATACAAAGCGACGTCGGGGTGGAGTTGAAAGGCGTCAGTTGGAGTTGAAAGGCGTCGATGGCGGGGATTGAAAGCGAGCGGTGGGCGGAGAGACACGCCGGGCAGTCCTTAAGGATCGGCGTTCACCACGCCAACGCGGTCGTATGGGAACCAGTGTAAGAACGCACCTGACGAGTATCCGGTGAACGTGCCGATCTCGACGACGTGCGTCGCGCGGAGCATCGCGCACAGCGTAAAGAGCAGCGCTCCTTGCTCCGGGGGCACCTGCATCTGCGACCCGCGCAGCGCGGCGGTCTCCACGCGCAGCGCGCGGAGGACCTCCGGCTCGCGCGTGTGCTTCAGGAGGTACGCGTAGAGCCGCGCGTCCATCGCGATGGGGGTCTTGTTCCACGGGTCGGATTCCTCCTCGTCCTCGCCGCGACGATGATGATGTTGATGGGACGACGAGGGCGACGACGCGGCGTCGGCGTCGGCGTCGGCGGCGGCGAAGACGGCGCCGCGCGCGCGGCGGCGACGACGAGCGACGACGGCGTCATCGCGGCGACGCGGACGCGCGCGTCGCGGGAGGAGGACGGCCGCGGCGGCGCGCGAGACGGACGCCGCCATACCTAACAATGCGGAAAATAATCCCAGTCGCGCGCGCTCGTTCATCAGTCGTCAAAGCCGCGCCGCCCTCCCGCCTCCCCGATAACGCGTCCGCCGTTTCGACTTCCCTCCGTCACGTCTCTCGCCGCCTCCGTCCGCGACGACTTCGCGCGGCGCGGGAAGCACGTCGACCTCGACTCGACGACCATGCCGGTCTCCATGAGCGCCGGCGTCGCGACGCCGGAGCTCAGCGAAGAGAAGCTCGCGGCCGCGCGCAAGTGGCTCGAGGAGAATCGACACCACCTGGACCTGTACAACGACCCCGCGCTGCTGGGACCGAGCGCGAATTCGAATGCGAACGACGACGACGTCGCCGCGACGGCGAAGCGCGCGAAGAACGGCGAGAGTTACGACGACGTCTCCGACGACGACGACGAGGAGGAGGACGACGACGAGGAGAAAGCGACGGAGCGCATGAGGAAGGCGTTTCACGAGCGCACGCTGCGGGTGCGCGGCGACGCGCGACGCGATTCCAACTCCCGAACAAAAAACGTCCCTTCGTTTCGTTCGGAGATGATTTGAATTTCGCGGCGGCGCGCGCTTCCGACCCTTCATTCCTTCCTTCATTCCTTCATTCCTTCCTTCCATCCCTCCCTCATCGATCGACCGATCCCCCTAAACCCTAAACTCCACTTCGCAGGGCTGCGTGCGTCTGATGGATGCGTGGTTCAACAAAACCCCGACCGAGCGCGAGAAGGATGAGATCGAAAAGGTGAAAAACGTCCTCCGCAAGCAGCGGTGCGATCCGCCCATCGCGCCGGACGAACCCGCGCCGATGACTATTCGCCCGTACGACTGCGATCCGGGAGATCACCAGCACGACTACCAGTTCACGTTCAAGAACGCGCTGACGACGGTGTTCGACGTGAAGCGCGTCATGGCGAAGCGCGACAACGTCCCGAGGGAGGCGCTCGACGTCGTGTTGGGCGGCAAGGCGCGTTTCGAGACGACGCCTCCAGACTGATCCCCATACGACCCCGTCCGCGTGGTGAACGTCGATCCTTAAGGATTTCGCCCCCCTTCGCCATGACGCGCCCTCTTCGCTTCGTCGCGCTCTCGCGTCCAATCAAACGTCCACGTCATCACATACCTAACCAATCACATACCTTCCCGCCGCGTCGTCCGCCGATTACGTAAACCACCCGCAGAAGCTCGCGGACCGAGAGACGCTGCTGGAGTGCGGCGTGGGCGCCGGCTACATCGTGTACCTGAGAGTCGACCCCGCCAAGTTTCGGGAGATGGCGACGACCACGATGGAGCAATTCCCGGGCGGGGAGAGAGTGCCGATCACGAGGATGGTGCACAAGGACGGGACGTTCACGCTCGAGTGAGCGAGGTGGGAGGAGGAGGAGGAGGAGGAGGAGGCGAGGGAAGAACGAACGAACGTCGTCTGGCGCTATGACTACACGTATTCCTAATCCTATTCCCATGGTAAATACGTCGCCTTTCCTGAACAACCCACCCACCCACCGCGCGATAGACGCGTGCCCTCGTCTCGGCGATCGCTCCCGCTCTTCGCCGCGCGCTCAGTCCGCGTGGTCGTGGTGGTGGTGGTGGTCGTCGTCGTCGTCCGACCCCCCCTCCGCGGCCGCCGCGGCTCGCAACAGACTCTCCTTGTCGAGACCCAACGCCACCTTGGTCGAAAAGTCGTGCCTCAGAACGACCCTCGCGCACTCGATGAACAGACCGCTCTGCACGGCGAAGTACGTCAACGTCACCGCGTAGAAGAAGTTCGCGTTCGCGACGCGGTCGACGATCCAGAGCCGCCAGAATATCGGCGAGAGCAGAATAACGTAGAAAAAGCCGGCGACGACGGCGAACGCCGCGCCCGGATGGAACGCCGCCAATTCCTCCGAAAACAACGGCAGGAGCGACAGATACCTCGCCGCGTCCCCGAGCGTGGGGTACGGGTGCATTATGCATCCGAGACACGTCACGCCGAATATCGCGAACGTCGGACGGCTGTCGATGAACCGAATCGTCAACGGCGTCGCGAGAAACGCGGGAAAGAACGCGAACACGAACCGGTAAAACCCGACGAAGTGGTCGAACAGCTCCGAGAAGAAGTACCAGTGCGCGCCCAGGTTCGGCGCGAGGTCGTCCGGGACGAGCAAGTACACGTAGCACGCTCTGAACCAATCGTCGAACGACGCGTGGCCGCGAAGTATATCCGTGGACAGCCACGTCAGCGCGAAGAGCCACGTCGTCGTCCACGCGAAGAGTTTCGCCGTCGCCGTCGCCGGGGAGTGTCCCGAGACCTCCGCCGCGCTCCGCCGCGCGATCTCCCGCCCGCGCATCCCGCCGTCCACCCCCGGCCGGTGCCCCTCCGCGCCGCCCTTCGCGATTGCGCTCGCCGTCGGCGCGAAGAGCATCGCGAGCGGGGCGATCCCTCCGAGGTACGCGCTCGTCGCGAGCCCGAACCCGGCCACATGCGGATTCCCGCAGCTGGCGCCTGAGGGTCGTTCCGTCGTGCGAAGCGACGACGTCGGGGTGGAGTCGAAAGGCGTCAGGGGTGGAGTTGAAAGGCGTCATAGGGTCGGGGATTGAAAGCGAGGGGTGATGGGCGGAGAGAAACGCCCGCCGGGAGATAAAGTCCTTAAGGAACGGCGTCCACCACGCGAACGGGGTCGTATGGGAGCCAGTGTGAATGCGAACGCACCGAAGATGAGAAACGCGAGCGCGGCTGTCCGAAGGCCCGCGCACGAGCACGCGACGCACGACGCGATCGCGAGCGGGTTCGCGAGCGAGAGCGCAGCGACCGTCCACGGCGTCGACGCGACGCGCCTCGACGCCTCGCGCTTCGCCGCCGCGGACGCGCCGGGCCCGCCCGCGGAGCCTGCGCGCGACCAGACGATCCGGCGCGCTTCGATCCGTCGAGACGCGAAGAAGAGCGCGAACGCGGCGAGGACGTCGAAGACGACGAACGGCGCCACCGCGCGCGTTCCGATCGTCGGCGCGCTCGCGATGCGCGGCGCGAGCGCGGCGAGGAGCAGCGGCGGCGCGTGCAGCGCGCTCCCGGCGTACGGGGACTGCCCGAGGCGGCGCAGCGCGTCGCCCTCGCGCAGGCGCGTCGCGGCGTCCACCGCGCTGGAAAGCTCTGGACGCGCGTGAAGGATCTCGCCCCATCCGCGCGCGGCGAGGACGAAGCGGAGGAGGACGGACGCGAGAGCGATCGCGGCGGCGACGCGGGGGGAGAGAGGCATCGCGCGGACGACGGACGTCGTCGTCGTCGACGACGACGACGACCGCGCCGAAGCGGGGAGTGGCGGTGGTCGCGACGAGATGGCGTGTCATGTTTGCTGATGCTGAGCAGTTGTTACTGTACAGCTGTCATCACGAAACGCAAATTCAATCATCACTTCTCTTCGGCGGCGGCGGCGGCGGCGACGACCCACGCGCCGACGACGTCCGCATCGCGCGCCAACCGCGCGCTCTTCGCGCGCACCGCCTCCGCGGCCTGCGTCACCGTCCGCTCCGCGCCGTCGATCTTCTTCGGGAGGTAAAACGCCTCGATCGCCGCCGCGTCCTCCTCTGAGGGCCATTCCATACGAGGGAATGTCGGGGTGGAGTTCATAGGCGTCAGTTGGAGTTGAAAGGCATCGAGCTCGGGGATTGAACGCGAGGGACCCTGGGCGGAGAGAGACGACGGCAAAAGTCCTTAAGGATCGGCGTTCACCACGCCAACAGGGTCGTATGGGGACCAGTGTATAGAACGCGCCTGACGCGAGACCCCCGCAGCTCGCGCCTATGACGCGCGTCAGCCCGCTGCTCACGCCGCCGCCGCCGAACTTCGCGTCGACGGCGTCCCAGTTGGCGCGCACCCAGTCCCACGTGACTCTGCGACCGGCGCGCGTGCCCGCGGAGGCGCCGATGATGGCCGCGCCGTCTTGTTTACGCACCGCGTCCGTCATGTTAAACTCGAGGACGCGCGATATCAACGCGGGATCCTTCGACGCGCCCATCGCGCCGAGAAGAAGCGACTCCTCCAGAGAGCTCTCCGCCTCCTTATACAGCCGTTTAAGCTCGTCGAGCTCTCTCTCGCCGCCGTGGCGCAGCGCGGACGCGAACACCGCGCCCTTGATGTCCGCGGGGATCGCCTCTCTGTCGCCGCCGACGTACGCGTCGAACAGCTCGCGCGCCGCCGCGACCGAAGCCGGGTGCTCGTACGCCAGCGCGCGAGACACCGCGAGCTGCCGCAGCATCGACGTCTGGTACCCCCCCGGCGCGGTCGCCTCGCCGCCGGGGGCGACCCATCCGAGCTTGGCCACCAACGGCGCGAACAGCGACGCGCCGTACGCGCGGAGGGCGTCGCACACGTCGTCGGGCTGCTCGAAGAACGCGGAGGTTATCCCGCCGAGCCCGCTCGCGATCTCGTTCCTGTCGGGGTGGAGTTGAAAGGCGTCCTAAGCGGAGTTGAAAGGCGTCGAGGACGGGGATTGAAAGCGAGGGACCCTGGGCGGAGAGAGACGACGGGAAAAGTCCTTAAGGATCGGCGTTCACCACGCCGACGCGGTCGTATGGGGACCAGTGTGAGGACGCACCACACGACGTACGACTCCTCCCCGGCGTCCGCGTACGCGCGCGCGAGCTCGAGCGCGGCGGTCGTCTTCGCGTACCCCGCGGCGCCGCACGCGAACGCGTCGGAGACGAGGCCGACGCGGTCCACCTCGGACATCCCGGGCAGCGCGCGCATGAGCCTCGCGCGCGCGTTTTCGTCGTACACGACGCGGTAAAAACCGCTCTGTCCGACGTTTAGCTTGAGCGGCTTCTCGCGGTCGGCGGCGGCGACGTCGAACGCGCCGGTCGCGGCGTCGAGAACGCCCGGGACGGTCGCGAACCCCTCCGCGCGGAGCGGGACCTTCCACGTCGCGCCGCTCTCTTCCGGCGTGAGCGAGTCCGGCCCGGAGGCGAGGTACCGACGCTGCGAGACGACGACCGAGGACCCGTCGTCTTTGGACGCGACGGAGAGAATGGGATAGCCCGTCTGCGACGTCCAGCACTCCATCAGTCCTCTGACGTCCTCGCCCGACGCCTCGGACAGCGCCGCCCACAGGTCCGTAGTCCCTGCATTCGCGTACTGGTGCCGCGCGACGTATATTCGCATCCCGGCGCGGAACGTTTCCTCCCCGAGATGCGATTCGAGCATGCGAATGACGCACGAGCCTTTACTGTAAGAGATGGCGTTGAAGATCTCGTTCACCTGCGACGCGGACTCGATCGGCACCTCCACCGGATGCGACGATCGGAGCGAGTCCAGCCCGAGCCCCATGCCTTGCTCGTTGCACAGGAACTGCGACCAGACCTTCCACTCCGGGTAGAGGTGGTCCATCGCGCGCCAGCCGACCCACGTCGCGAACCCCTCGTTCAGCCACAACTGCGACCACCACTGCATCGTGACGAGGTTACCGAACCACTGATGCGCGAGCTCGTGGCCGACGACGTACCCGATCCTCTGTTTCGCGTTGATCGGGGTCTTGCCCTCCTCGAACAGCATCAGCGACGCGCGGTAGACGACGAGCCCCCAGTTCTCCATCGCGCCCGCGCTGAAGTCCGGCACGGCGACCATGTCCATCTTCGGGAGCGGGTACGCGTTGTCAAAGTATTCGCCGAAAAATGAAAGCGATCCGACGGCGGTGTCCAACGCGAACCTGTCGGGGTGGAGTTGAAAGGCGTCAGTTGGAGTTGAACGTTGAAAGACAACGCGGGCGGGGATTGAAACTGAGGTGTGGGCGGTGAGAGACGACGGGAAAAGTCCTTAAGGAATGGCGTTCACCACGCCGACGGGGTCGTATGGGGACCAGTGTAAGGAGAACGAACCGCCCTTGCTCGGACTTTCCGACCGGGGTCCAGCACCGGACGACGACACCCTCCGGGGTCGTGGCCTCGATGTGGTCGAATTCGCCGACGCAGAACGCGAGGAGGTACGTAGACATCACCGGCGTCGTCTCGAACGTCACGGTCTTCGTCTTAGGGCCATTCCATACAAAACAAGTTCATCGGTCAGTTGAAAAGGGACGCGATCAAATGTTGAAACCGGGCGATGGGTGAAACACTTTTGTATAGAACGCACCTTAGCCTCCGCGTCCCTCGTCACGCTTTTCTCCGGCATGTTCGACAACGCGACGCGATCGTCCGCGACCGTGAGCGTCATCCCGAACGTCGCCTTCAGCGACGGCTCGTCCCAACACGGGAAGCACCGTCGCGCGTCCGTGGGCTCGAACTGCGTCACCGCGAGATGCCGCGTCTCGCCGCTCCCGTCCGGCGCCGGATACGCGCTGCGGTAAAACCCGGCGAGCTTAGGGTCGTTCCATACAAAGCGATGTCGGGGTGGAGTTCATAGGCGTCAGTTGGAGTTGAAAGGCGTCGAGGTCGATGATTGAAAGCGAGGGGTGGGCGGAGAGATGCGCCGGCAAAAGTCCTTAAGGATCGGCGTTCACCACGCCAACGCGGTCGTATGGGAACCAGTGTATAGAACACGCCTTATCGTTGAGCTCGCCCGAGAACGCGAGCGTCAGCGTGATCTCGGACCCGACGTCCGACGCGAGCAGAGGCTTCGAGAGCGCGACCGTCGCGGTCTCTTGCTTCTCGTCGCCGTATAAGATGTCCGGGCCGCCCGGGTTGGTGCGCTCCGCGCCGCTCGCGTCGACGACGACGCCCGACGAGATCTTCAGGTCCTTCGCGTGGAACGTGACGGCCGCGCACGGCTCGCGCACCGTCAGCTTCACGGTCACGACGCCGTCGTACTGAAACGTCTCGAGGTTGGGCGTTAGCGCGAGGTCGTAGTGCGACGGCGTCACCGCGGTCGGTAAGAGCTGCTTGTCCCCGCACATCACGAGGCCTTGGCACTTGCTGCACTCGCACCGGACGTAGGCGATGGTACGTCCGCCCTCGAGCGTGATGAGCGGCTCGCGCTTCGCCTCCGCGTCCGCGACGGAGCGGCAGACGACGTCGTCGGAGGCGGAGGCCTGAGGCTCGGAGGATGTCTTCGGCGCGGGCGCCATGATCGATTTTCTTCGCGAGATGGACGACGACGACGACGACGACGACGACGACGACGACGGCGGCGAAGAGCGAGGCGCCCGGCGGACGGCAGATCGCGCGACGATCGATCGGCGACTTTGATGAAGAGAGGTCGCGAACGAAGCGACGGGGACTGCTCGGGTCGCGACGCCGCGCATCGAGAGCGCGCGAGTGGGAGCGGAGAGCGAGCGCGAAGAAGCGATCGCTGGGAGAGCGGCGGGCGGCGTGCGGGGGGGGCGCGCGCGTCGACGGAAGTGTCGTTTCGAAGAAGTGCCCACTTATCCAGAGACGGGACGTGTACGTGTCGCGCTGTGCACGAGGAACCTGCAATGAGGAAGGAACCGAACGAGCCCGTCGGCATCCGTCTACGCGAGGAGAATAAAACGCTCACGAATCGTGCGTTTTCATTGGACACATACATATGTACACGACGCGCGAGGAACGCCCTCCCTCACTTCAAGTTCTTCCCGTCGATCGGCCCGAGCGCCCCCCACGTTTCGCCGTCGTACCCGTTCTTCCCTTCCCTCGGCGGCTTCAGGTAGTTGCTCTTCGGATGCCCCAACCCGAGCCAC
>Ga0181559_10004535_pt1 | contig 13459 bp, 16 predicted proteins | sample 011ome_21_FD_133752 | JGI IMG/M metagenome (GOLD analysis project Ga0181559, IMG submission 133752) | Coastal salt marsh microbial communities from the Groves Creek Marsh, Skidaway Island, Georgia - 011508AT metaG (megahit assembly) | ecosystem: Environmental > Aquatic > Marine > Intertidal...
CGCGAGTTCAATCCTCGCTCGGGGCTCGGATGTTCTCATCCATCGCGGCGGGGTAGCTCAGCTGGTCAGAGCGCACGGCTCATAATCGTGAGGTCGCGGGTTCGAGCCCCGCCCCCGCTACCGCCTCGGTGTATTACCTCGGGTGATGCTTGACGTTTCTGTGTCGGGTGATCCTTGACACTATTTCGGCTGGTGCTTGACACTTTCTACATGGTGAGAGAGATCAGTGTGATGGAACAGCGTTATCAGGCGGTTTTGGCAGTTGTTGCTGATGGCCGGGGTGTGGGCGAGGTTGCTGCCCAGTTTGGGGTGTCGAGGCAGTCGGTGCATGCGTGGCTTCGACGCTATGAGGATGCGGGGTTGGAGGGTTTAGCGGATCGTTCGCATAGGCCGCATTCGGTGCCGCATTAGATGCGTGCTGAGGTGGAGGCGGTGGTGTTGGAGTTGCGTCGGGAGCATCGATCGTGGGGGCCGAGGCGTCTTGTTTATGAGCTCATAAAGCGTGGTGTGGAGCCTGTGCCGTCGGAGACGGGGGTGTATCGGGCGTTGAAACCTGCGGGGTTGGTTGAGCCGGGTTCGAGTCGGCGCCGGAAGGACACGTGGAAGCGGTGGGAGCGTGGCCGGGCGATGGAGTTATGGCAGAGGGACATTGTCTTTGGGTTTGCCCTGCGGGATGGAACCTATGCGAAGTGTTTGACGGGGGTTGATGATCATTCCCGCCTGTGTGTCTCGGCGAAGTTGATGCCGAGGGAGCTTTCTCGCAGTGTCCGTGACGGTTTGGAGGCTACTTTTGCGAGGTTTGGGGTTCCCGCGCAGGTGTTGACGGATAACGGGAAGGTGTTCACGGGGAAGTACTTCACTCCGCCGGTCGAGGTGTTGTTTGACAAGATTTGCCGGGAGAACGGGGTGGAGCATTTGTTGACAGCTCCGTATTCTCCGACCACGACGGGGAAGATTGAGCGGTTTCACCGGTCTTTGCGGGCTGAGTTTCTCATGGGACGTCTTTTTGATTCACTCTCTGACGCTCAAGAACAGTTGGAAGCGTTCACGGTGTCTCAGGCGGTGGTTATTCCAGTGAGTAAAGGCCCCGAGCCGGTGTTTCATGACCGTGATGGTGACGAGTGGGTGAGTCGGAAAGTGAACTCGTCTGGGGTGGTCGCGGTCGCCTGGCAGCAAATATCGGTCGGGAAGCACCGCGGTGGTAGGCGGGTCGATATTTATGTGACGAGTGAGCTGCTGCAAATTTGGGACGGTTCCGAACTGCTCAAAACCGTCCTCAAAGCCGACAAAGACAAGGAGGTGAGAGTGAAAAAAGCATTCACAATTCCTAAGAAACAGTCATAAAGTAAAACGAGAAGGTGTAAAGCATCAGGGTGTGTAGAAACGTAAAGCATCAACCGACATCAAACACCGCTACCGCCTCGGTTTCAAGGTTCTACTTTGCTAACCAGCAACGAACTCCCCTACACTGGGGCTCGGGTGGTTGACTTCTGCCATCATTTGGCGTGTCAAAAGAAGATGTTTTCGTTGTCGGAAACGGTCTACCCAAAGGGCGGTGGCTCAATTGGTAGAGCAGCGGTCTCCAAAACCGCAGGTTGCAGGTTCGAGTCCTGTCCGCCCTGCGAAGCAGTTCCAAGTAGAAAAGGCGTGAGAACTTATGGCAACAAACCTGCCAGACCCCGAAGCGACCAGCGCTTCTGGTGCCTCTCGTGGTGAAAAACCCAGAGGATTGGTTTCCCGGGTGGGTCTCTTCATGAGGCAAGTCGTTGATGAGTTACGCAAGGTTGTTACCCCAACTCGTAGCGAATTGGTGAATTACACCCTGGTTGTGCTGGTCTTTGTAGTCATCGTCATGAGCATCATCACGTTGCTCGATTTGCTCTTTGGTTGGGGCATCTCGTGGGTGTTCGGTGACGGTTCATCCTTTTTCGGATAAGCAAGAGTAAAGAAGAAAGAAATCACAGTGACTGAAGATCACCTCAAAGACATTGACATGGCTCCTGCGGCTGAGCAGTCTTCCGAAGAAGATGAGGCGCAGGAAGGAAACATCTTGGCTGACGAAGCAGGCGCTTCTGATGAGGCTGAAAATTCGGCTATACACGTGATTGACGACGACGCGACAGACTTAAACGAAGCAACTTCATCGCTGGCTACGGTAACTGACCCTGCCGCTGATGCCGTGGTGGAAGAGGCCCTCGATGTCGATTCGATGGAAGAAGCAGAAGCGGCGGTTGAAGCTACCGATGATGAAGCCGAGTCGGTTCCCAACGCTGTGAGCGTTGGTGACGATGAAGACCCGTATGCAGAGTTCCGGAAGGAACTTCGTCGCAAGCCTGGAAAGTGGTACGTCGTTCACTCCTACGCTGGTTTTGAAAAACGCGTGAAGCAGAACATCGAGAACCGCAAGATCTCGTTGGGCATGGAGGACTACATCTTTGAAGTCCAGGTGCCGATGGAAGATGTTGTTGAAATCAAGAACGGTCAGCGAAAGTTGGTCACCCGGGTGCGCATCCCGAGTTATGTGCTGGTCCGTCTCGATCTCAACGAAGATTCATGGTCGGCAGTGCGTCATACCCCCGGTGTGACGGGGTTCGTGGGGAACGCCCACAACCCGACCCCACTTCGATTCGAAGAAGCCTTTGACATGCTGAAGTCAACGGTTCAGGTTGCGGAGGCTCCGGTTGCTAAGGGTGCGTCGGTCAGCTCTGGCGGAGCGGTCGCGAAGTTGCTTCCTGCTGAGATTGACTTCGAGATTGGTGAGACCATCACCATCAAGGAAGGCTCTTTCGCTGGATTGCCGGGAACGATTAGTGAAATTAAGCCCGAAAGCGGTAAGCTGACGGCTCTAGTGTCCTTGTTTGAACGAGAGACACCCGTGGAACTGGGATTCGACCAGGTCGCCAAACTCTAGAAAAATCACCGCAATGGGGATAGGCCTCATTGTCGGGAGCGTGTGAGAAATCACACACGACAGGTAAGAGAGAAACACTATGGCAAGCAAAAAGGTTGTCGGTCTGATTAAGCTTCAGATTCAAGCCGGTCAGGCAAACCCCGCTCCGCCGGTCGGCCCCGCACTGGGTCAGCACGGCGTGAACATTATGGAGTTCTGCACGGCCTACAACGCCGCTACTGAAGCTCAGCGCGGAAACGTTATTCCGGTGGAAATCACCGTCTACGAAGACCGCTCATTCACTTTCATTACTAAGACCCCGCCTGCAGCAGAGTTGATCAAGAAGGCTGCGGGTGTGAAGAAGGGCTCCTCAACCCCTCACACCGACAAGGTCGCTAACCTCACTCCAGCCCAAGTCCGTGAGATTGCTGAAATGAAACAGCAAGACCTCAACGCTAACGACATCGATGCGGCATCAAAAATTATTGCCGGCACTGCCCGTAGCATGGGCATCACCGTCGGCTAACCACTAATCGTTTGCGGGAGAGCCAGCCAGGCTCGCCTGACCGCACTTTCAGAAAAGGAAAGACAACATGGCACAGCGTTCCAAGCAGTACAACAAAGCCCTTGAGCACATCACCCCGGGCCACTTCTATTCACCAGAGCAGGCTGTTGCTGTCGTCAAGAAGACGGGCTCAGAGAATTTTGATTCGACGGTTGAGGTTGCTCTCAAGCTTGGTCTTGATTCCCGAAAAACAGACCAAATGGTGCGCGGAACGGTTTCACTCCCTCACGGGACAGGAAAAGTTGCCAAGGTGCTGGTATTCGCGACGGGACCCGCAGCTGAGGCAGCGAAAGAAGCTGGTGCCGACGAAGTCGGTGGGGAAGAACTCATCGCCAAGGTTGCGGGTGGCTACACTGATTTCGATGTCGCCGTTTCCACCCCGGAGCTGATGGGAAAGGTCGGAACGCTGGGAAAGGTTCTTGGTCCTCGCGGATTGATGCCGAACCCGAAGACGGGAACTGTGACTCCTGATGCGGCCAAAGCCGTGAACGACATCAAAGGCGGTCGAATCGAATTTCGAATTGATAAGCATGCCAACATGCATTTCGTGATTGGTAAAGCAAGCTTCAGCGAGGCAGAGTTGCTTGAGAATTTCAACGCGGCGATGGACGAGGTAAATCGTCTTAAGCCTTCCAGCTCAAAAGGTCGCTACTTACAAAGGGCTTCGTTCTCGACTACATTTGGTCCGGGTGTTCCTCTGGACGTCAGCGCCCTCTAGGCCTAGCTGAATGCATGGATGGGCTACTGGTTGGCTAACCTGGAGTCTTCACTCGCTCAGAATGTTCGCTATATCGGGAAACTAGGCCTCGCCAAGACTCTGCGTCACTTTGCCAGGAATCACCTTGTGCCAGACATTTAGGGGGTTCCTTCGAGGGTGAGCTCCTCGAAACTGCGGACGAACTTGCAAACCTAGAATCCCGGGTTGTTCTAGTGGGCAAGCCTGCACGAGCTGGGAGCGCCTCCCGACTTTCCGGCGCCTTCATGTTGGCGGCGAAGCAAAAATCTGCTCCGTCCTTAATCTGCCCGTTGCGTGAGGGATAGAAACCGATAACGCCTAATTCCATCGGGGCCTTAATCCATCAGGAGAAAGTAATCTCTGAACTGTCCATTGACGCCCCTATCGTGGGTTCAGGGAAATTCGCTCCTCCAGCTGCCGAGCCTTTGAAGAAGGTTGAAGAAGTTGTCGACGCGAAAGTAGCCGCTCCGGTTGAGATTGCCGCCGTCTCTCTTGCCGGTGGTGGAGACGTTCACACCTCTAAAGCTGAGGAGACGGGCTCCTTTCACGTTGTCCGTGACGCAGCAAGTTGCAGTGGATCCAATTCGTCAAGGAGGTTCGTGCACTCACGAATTGTAGCCTTGGTGAATCTCAGACTCTCGTCGACGGCGCCCCGGGGGCGGATGTGGAGGGCGAAATCTAGGAGACAGCAGAAGCGGCTATTGAGCCGATTGAAGCTACTAATGCTCCGGATGTCGTGAGGTAGCGCCCCAGCCCGGGGCGGGGCCTTAAGGTGGCTACTTCCCTCGGCATGTCGGAGTAGCTCGCGCCAACGGCGCTCGTCGCTGTCTTGAAAAAGGAATCTAGCGTCATCAAAGGGTGCCTTTATGGTTGGGGCTTTTAGAAAAACGTCGTTCTCGAAGACGCTCCTGGGTTGTGAGGTCCGGTCTTTGGTAACGCACAAGGTTAGCGCTGGGACAAGGCTGACTTTCGCATGCGTTATTTCCAGCAGATGCAAAGTTGTTTAGGGAGACATCATGGTAGCCGTAGTGCACAGCTAGGATTCTGCTGTGATGAAAAAGGCTATCGCGATCTTGGGGTCGCTGTATTTGGTCGTTCTCGTCGCTTCAATAGCGGTCTTTGTTGGTGATGATTTCTCATCGCTAGAAGGTATTTCATACAGTCCCATTCTTTTGCTATTAGCTTTCGGACTGAGCCTGGTGTGGGTCCTTGGCCAAAGCGTCCTTTGGGGAACATTGCTGAAAGATTCAGGCACCTACCCGAAACATATTGACCCATTGCGGAATTTCTTTTTTGCAAAAGCTTGGCTTGGTCGGTACATCCCTGGAAAGTTAGCGGGATTTGCTGTGTTGGGCTACCAGGGAGTCAAGCTAGGGTTTTCTACCCAGAAGAGTAGCGTCACTGCGGTGACTCACCCCTATTTTTCTTATGTTGTCCTGGCAGTAATTGGATGGCCGTCAATCTTCTTCTCTGCCCTGCCGAAATGGTTGTTGGCTGCTCATGCAGGGGCGATTCTTGTCTTGGCGCTATCTGTTCCTCTGCTCGGTAGGAAATCATTTGCCCTGAGATTAATTCGCAAAACTATTTCTCGGATCAAACCAAGCCTGATTGTCCACAATCCAATCAGACGGAACACATTTGCCGCTTCGATTTTGCTGGCAGGAGGACTGGCCATTCTGTCAGGATTCATTCAGGTAGTGATCCTCCAGGCGCTCTCAGTGCAAGTCGATTTCCGTTTGCTCGTTTTCGTCATCTCTATTTCCGCACTGGCAGTCTTTTGGGGAGGCGTATTTTTCATTGCGCCCGCCGGCATAGGTGTTAGAGAGTTTGTAATCCTCTCGGGGTCAGGCCTATTCCTCTCTCAAGACACTGCGCTATCGTGGGCAATCTTGAGCAGACTAGTTTCGATTGGGTCGGATCTCTTTTTCTACCTCCTATGTTGGTGGGGCGCTAAGACGACGACTGAAAAGTCCAATTAAGGACGCTTAACCGGTAAGCGCAAGTCGCGAGCGCCATATCCTCCCCTCTTGGACCGATATGTCTCAGAACAGTTTTTAATGTTCGAGTGTAAATTTGCCGTCGAAAAAAGGTGCTGGTCTCCCATCTGTAGCTGATGTTGGAGTCCCATGCTAGAAGGCAAGAAGGAGAAGAGGTTAGTTGCTGGTTCCGTGCGGTTGCAAGTTAGTGCTCCGCAACGAATCCACTGGAAAGCAATCGTCGAGAGGATGTAAAGAGTAATCCCTTACTCAAGTCCCCAAATTTGCGTTCACTTCCCAGAGTTTCGAACCAGACTTCGAGACTTTTCAAAGGTGAGCTGCCCATCCAAGGCTTCTCTGCTCCCGATTTCATCTGTTCCCCGGACGAAGCGGGGGTTCATACCCTGACTTGATTTTTGCCACGTCTCTAGGGCCTGATATAGGAATAGCTAATAGGATTCCAGGATGGGTTTGCCACCAGGTCGACACCGCGAAGTCAAAAATAAGGGCTCTAGAAGAGGTGCTCGTCTTGCGTTGAAGTTACTTTCTCCACATTTCGGTGCGAAATCAATTCCCGTCAGGAATTTGAAACAAATGGCATTTTTCCCAAAGCTTGGTTTAACTCTCAATCGACTGCAAAAGAATGGGAGCTCTACCGCCGTCGGGTTTCTTTACTTTCTTGAGAATGGTGATCAAGTAGAGCCCAACTATGCCAAAGAGCAGACGACGCACCTGAGCGAGTTGGGAATTGCTGGAGTTGCGAAACTGCTTTCGACAAAGAAGCTGGTGATAGTGAGAGATCCGTACTCTCGCCTATTGTCCGCATTCTTGAACAAATTTAGAACTAGGCACTATCAGCAGGCTTTTGGCCCTTTTGATTTATCTCCTAGCGGTTTCCGCCAATTTCTATTGTTTCTCGACCGAGGGGGGCTTCGCGCGAATTCTCACTGGAGCCCGCAGTCGGATCGCCTTCTACTTCCCCATGACGGGTACGATTACGTCCTCTCATTTAATGCTTTTCCCTCCAAACTTGTTCAGAAGCTTGACGAGTGGATTCCGGGAGCTGCAAGGAAGTGGGAGGAGTTCTCCATAGCGGAGACTAGCGGACCGCCAGCTACTCGTGCCCTCGATAATTTGTCGGCCTTTTACAGTCGGAATGAGGCCGTAATGGTCGAGAGACTTTTCCGCGACGATTTTGAAGTGCCACAGATTCGTGAACAAGCCAGAGTCGCTATGCACGCACTAGGTCAAGAAATCCGCTTCGACTGATGCATAAGCGGGCTATGAACATTCGGGTCCGAGTGAGGCCTGCGGAGAAAGAAGCCTTTTTATAAGGAGCTATAACCGGTTTCATCTCTGCGGTCGAAGCACCCCTGAGAGGCCAAAATCCCTCCAAAGAGATGGATCGTGGAGGTTAACTCTTGGGTCGCTTAAGGAGCCATTCAGTTGCTGAAGCCACCGCACCGAAAGGTTTGCGGAATTTTTGGAGTGGCGGAGAGTACTCAGTGGCAAGCTTCTGGAGGATGCCCTTCAGTCGGTCCTTTCCAGCGGTTACATCGTGAAAACCTTGGATAAGCTGCAGTGAATAAGAGACTTATCGATAGGGCCGATGACCCAATCCCGCCGCAAAATCGGACTTTGGCGCGGGTATCCAAGGGGTTGCAGTGCGAGCTCATCCGTGTGTGCGCAACGAATGGGACAATCGACTGAGCTAGCTGCGTCGACAGGAATGTCGTGAGATTCTTTTCCCGCTATGCCGGTAAAGCGCCTTTTTCACCTTAGTTGCCCCCTGGTGGGATAGGGGCAGAGTGGTCTTTTCTCGAGCGCCCTTAATCGGTACATGGTGATCTCGGGCTCCCTGCGCTTTGGCCTTAATGACGCTGGGAAATTGGCGCCGGCTTTCGGCAACCTTAAGACTTTCGTTCCAACAACCAATTTTTGTTGAGAAGCCCAAGGAGTTGCGTACGCCTCAGGGAGCTCGCCACGGTCTGGGATGGGACAAACCCGAACGGCAAATTCCTGGTGGCAGAATTGCCCGGATGTCGGCGCAATCTTTCAGATGAGCCCAAGATTCCAAAGGAATAGGTGCGGCCTAGATTATTTGGAACATTGACTACCAATAAGTCCAGAAACGCCACAGCAGCAATCATTCAGTGCTCTGCCACCTCAAAACGCGCTATTAGCGCTGGAAAATCCCACCCTCAAGCACTCCCGTGGCTTAGAAACGAGGGTCGTGTTAATCCTCAATAAGGGGTAGATTTCCTTGAGATCGGTGAAGAATTAGTGCCTTTGTGGTAATTGATGAAAACTTGATTGGGCCGGTGCTCTAGTGGGAAGGCGACTACTTTTCCAGAACTTGTCCCTCATCAATCTCCTTATGATTGTGGAGGCCTATTTGGCTGGGGTGCAATCGTTGAAAGTTGTTTTCTGAGTCTCTGGAATCGCTTGGACTTCACGTTCATCGCACTGGGTTAGCTTAAATTATAAACAATTGACTTCCGAGAGAAACTGCAACATCCTTAATGCCCGTTCCGACCACTTGATACCCTGAGGGGGTGGAACCAGGAAGACATCTTGTGGGAGGTCGCAGCCATCCGTCCTCGACTATCGGGTCTTCGGTGACTCGGCTCTCCTATTCGTTGGCCAGGCTTTTTTCCAGACCGTTGAAAAGGAGCCGGAAGTCGTTCATTTCCGGGAAGCCCCAGACTTTCATGCTGGCGAAGTTAAGGCAGCGAGGAGCTGAGGATTATTTCTCTCGCCGTTATCTGAATCAATTGAGTCCCTTTTTTCATTCGGCAAACCCAGCGGGGTGGCCGAGCTTGATTTTCTCCCACGTTCCTAAGTGTGGAGGAACGAGTATTCATTACTGGCTTAAATCTGAGCTAGGAATGGCCAAGCTGAATTCCCCGGGCCTTATGCGCGACTTTTTGGCCAGGAAAGAGAAACTGGACGCTGTCTCTTTTGGGCACTTAAACGTGGATCATTGTGTCCAATTGGGGCTTTTTCCCGCCGAGGCACTTAACTCCGCAGAGAGTTTTGCATTAGTTCGCAATCCATTTACCAGAGTCTTATCTCTCTACTCTCACTTCAAGGTCAACAATCACCTTCCAGATTGGTGGTCTTTAGATCAGTTTTTGGAGTTACTCTTGCGCTCGGAGCCAAATATTGGACTCTACAACCTGGCCAGATTCTCACAAGCCGCGCCCCAAGTAAGTTGGCTGAAGCAATGTAATTGGCGAGGCCCTCGACGTGTACTGGCTATCGAGCATCCGGGTGAGGTGGACGCGTACTTGCAGCAATTTGGCGTACTTTCTAAATTTGGACGAACGAGGGCTTCCGGTTCAAGTCGTTACATTGAGCGCTGGTCAGACCGGACGACGCAGCTGGCTGTAGACCTCTATTATGAAGACTTCGAATTTTTGGGATATAGCCCCGAAGCGTTACCGTTTACTTAGTCAGGGGAAGTATGGAAGTAAGACGGACCATTTGGATGTTTTGGCATTCTGGCCTTGAAGGTGCTCCGAGGGTAGTTCACCTAGCGAAACTTTCGTGGGAGAAGTTGAACCCAGACTATGAAGTGCGCTTTCTTGATCATCAGTCTCTCGAGCATTACGTGGACCTGGGTGCGCTGATTCCCGATTGGCAGAGACTTCCAATTCAGAAACAGGCAAACCTGTTGCGGCTCGAGTTGCTTCGGATTCACGGCGGAGTGTGGGCCGACGCTACGTTAGTGTGTCTTCAACCTCTCCAAAGCTGGCTCCCAAGAATTTTAGACTCTGGCTTCTTTGCGTTCCGAAAAAGAAATAGTCCGAAGATTATTTCCAATTTTTTTCTGGCTAGTTCAGGAGACCACGTGTTTATTTCTCGCTGGCTAGCCAGTTTCCAGGGATTCATGGCACCCATCCCTCGACGCATGCACAAGAAGGTTTTCCGCGCTTTTGTTAGTTTCTTTCCGGACCCCAAGTCCCCTTGGCCATACCTTCTTTTTACGTGCAAGGTAATGCGTAATCGATTTGGATTCCCCTATTTCATTGCACACTACCTGGCAAACCGCCTCATTTTGTTGTCACCCAAAATGCGAGAAATCTGGAGAAAGTCGCCTCAGCTAGATTATCTAGGCCTCCCACAATTGCTCGGTTCCACTGACCCGGAATCAGCCCTGATTTCTGCAATTTCAAAAGGCTCACCCCCGGTAGTGAAACTTAGTCACCATCTCGATCCGCGTCAAAACAAAAGTTTTTCTCAAATTATAAGTCACCTAGAGTTGTATGTTTCTGATTACAAGCAAGTCTGAGGCATAAGACGAAATCGAGGCAAGGCGATGAGTAAGGGCTTTGGGGTATCACCGCTCAGTGGCTAACGCCATGAACCACTTTGATTTGTCAGGCCTCTATTCTGGTCGAACCCAGATGGGTGAGAGGGAACTTTAGGAACTAAAATCGGGAATGTATGTCGGCTGATGGCCCACGATGAGTATCAGAGAAAAATTCACCAATTTCATTGTCTAACCTCTAAGCCCTGCCCGAGGGTCTCCCGACTTCTGGCACCAAGCAGGTGTTTGTTGAAGCTGAACTCAGTTGCCGTGGGCTTTAGTCAGATATTAAGACTCCTCAAGCAACGCGAATTTGATGGGGAACAAGGTTTGAGGCATCCAATAACCGGAACCCTTACGCAATTCTCCTAAACATATTCTCCCCGAATTGGTCCAGCAAATCCCGATTTCATTGGTCAAGGCATGTGATGGGTCAAACCACATTAATCATGAAGGGCCTTGTGGTCTCCATCTGATCTGCCAGCAGCCATACTGGGTGACCGGGAACCAGAGGACTGTAATCCCGCTGTAAACCTCGAGCTACCGAATCCGATTGCTTTCCCATTCCCACAGCTCTTGCCAAAGACCGGAGAGCTCAGAGTCCCTTTCGATTGGGGTGAATACCTTTCGTTCTGAATCGTCGAGGAGTTCACTCCGGCGAAGAACGCCTGTGACGAATGCTTTGTCGGCTATTCCTCCCAATCCAGTGAAGCTACTCCCCCCACCGTAATCTTGGACGCGGGATATGTCGATGCGGCCAGACGAGAAACCCAAGGAAGTGGCGAGCTCGGTTCGATAGCCCTCGTCAGCGACAAATAGATCAAATAAGATTAGAGTTTGGGCGGTGCCTTCCTTCGCCTCGAGTGCCGAGCGAGCGTAGCTCTTCCATAAATCCACTTGTCGTTCCATTTGGTAGCCGAAATTTGACGGGTACGCAGGGTGAGCAGTTTGGAATCCTTTGCGGATTCTTGAGGCGAACATGTTGTGGGGGTGGCGAATGACAAGTATGGAACGCCTAGGCTTTTTCGTGAATAGCGAATAGTTCACAGGCAAGTCCTCAAGGGTAAAAAAGTGGCTCCACCGATTCGAGCATTTTCCCCGACTAAACTCGTGCTTCAGTTCCCATAGGAAATAACTTTGCGGCTGGGGAAAACTAGTTCGGAGAACCTTTTTGGGCGCGACCTTTACCACATTATTCAAGAAGCAGCTGCCAGTCAGACGTTGAAACCAACTAGCCACGACATGGTTTCCCGAACGCTTCATTCCTCGTTGCAGGAAGTATTCCACTTGGCGATGCTATCAGTGGTGATTCGACGACGGAGTCTAAATTGGTGATTGAGTTTACGGTGCCCCGTGCCGGGCGGGTTGGGTGAGGACGCCTAGGAGCCCACGAAGTCCTCCAAGCCTCAGGTGCTCTGTGGGCACCGTGCTTCGGGGCCTCGATTGTTCTGTTAGGAGCAATCGGAAGTGACTAATTACAAGCATGAATCGCCCTGGGTTTAGTTCCGATATTTATTGGAGGATGGAACTATGCCAAGACGGTTTAATATCGGAACTAAACCCAGGGCGATTCAGAAATCTACAACACCCACCGACCCCACCGAGGCATCGGACGGCAAACACCGCAACAGGCCTACGACAAAGGACTCAAAGCCAGCCCCTCCTTCCCCCCGTCCACAACGCCTGGAGAATCCGGCACGACCACGTCGACAAAGACGGCAAAGTGTCATTCCGCCGAGCCGGCAAAATGCATCACCTCGGAGTCGGACGACAACATCGACGAACACCCGTCACCATCCACGCCGACACCAACCAGGACACCGTCGCCAACGAACACACGAGGGAAGTCCTCAGCCAACACCACATCAACCCAGACAAGGCCTGCTGGAGAAACCAGCTCAAACCAGTAGGACGCTGGCCCAAAAAAATGACACCTGAGGCGCGACTCAGTTGTCACCTAAGCCCCGACTCATCACATGGCGGAGGATGGGGTGTCCAGGTTGACGACATCGTTCATATATGTCTCACAACATAGCTCATAGTGCGTTTGTGACAGACCCGGTCTTTCGGGCAACCAAAAGCGCAAGCTGACGCAGCCCCTATCCAGTCAGTCTGAGAGCACAAGCTTTGATAACAACAGGCTCGGAACGCTCGTAAAGCGAACCGATCTTCACGCCCAGAAGGCCGGCCAGCCTAGTTCGACAAGGCAGACCATATTCCCCCGTAATCAGAGGGTTTTGAAGCAAACAGCTGCGCTTTCCGATCGAATCAATATGAACGATGACGCGAGACATATATGAACGATGTCGTGAGACATTACTATGGCGGAGGATGGGGGATTCGAACCCCCGAGGGCTTGCACCCAACACGCTTTCCAAGCGTGCGCCATAGGCCACTAGGCGAATCCTCCAGTTCTCCAACGGGGTGGAGACCCCAATCCTAACGCTAGAGTGGGGGTGGCTCCTCGCGTGACGCCATCTCGGCTAATCCCCCAGGACGGAAACGTAGCAAGGGCCGCAGGGCTCTGGTGGGTGCGCGGGGAGTCGCTAGCTAATTTCTTTGTCTCCCTGGGGCGATATCGGACACTCTTGTCATTGCCGGGCAGGTAGGCTCGGGCTGTGGTGGCTCTCTACCGTAGATATCGTCCCGACACCTTCGAGGACGTGATTGGACAGGAGCACGTCACAGGCCCTCTGCGTCAGGCCCTCTCCTCCGATCGCACGAGCCACGCGTACTTGTTTAGTGGGCCACGAGGGTGCGGGAAGACGACCTCGGCGAGGATTTTAGCGCGCTGCCTTAACTGTCATGAGGGTCCTACCGGTACGCCGTGTGGGTCCTGTCCGAGTTGCGTCGAACTCTCTCAAGACGGCGGTGGGTCGCTCGATGTGGTCGAGATAGATGCTGCCAGTCATAATGGCGTAGACGACGCCAGAGAGCTGCGTGAGCGAGCTGTATTCGCTCCTGCGCGGGATCGCTACAA
>Ga0181559_10004537_pt1 | contig 13455 bp, 12 predicted proteins | sample 011ome_21_FD_133752 | JGI IMG/M metagenome (GOLD analysis project Ga0181559, IMG submission 133752) | Coastal salt marsh microbial communities from the Groves Creek Marsh, Skidaway Island, Georgia - 011508AT metaG (megahit assembly) | ecosystem: Environmental > Aquatic > Marine > Intertidal...
GCATGACAATGAGCGATCTGGTCCATGATATTGAAATCGTCTCAAACCGAATTGATCAGTGTACAAGCCGCTCCAACAGAGATTTTCACCGTGTCGCCAGGTATCAGAAAGCGTTTCGGACTTTGGCTGCCACCAGTACCATCCGGCGAGCCCGTAGCGATGACGTCGCCGGGGTGCAAAGTGAAGAGATTGGATGCATAGGCAAGCTGTTCGGCGACTGAAAAAATCATCTCGCGACCAAAGGCATGTTGCACCACCTCGTCATTCAAAGTGACAGTCAGCTCCAGATCCTGGGGCGGAGGTAGTTCATCGGCGGTTGTGATCCAAGGACCCCAAGCACTCGATCGGGCAAAATTCTTACCAGCATAGACCGAGTGCTTTTGCCAATCGCGAACGGATCCATCATTGAAAGCGCTATAGCCAAGCACATGAGACATTACGTGATCAGCGGTCACTCTCCGCGCAGTCCGGCCTATGACTACAGCGATTTCGCCCTCGTAGTCAAAGCTATTTGCAGCCTCACCCATCGGGCTCTCGAGCGCGTCTCCATGAGCAAGCATCGACTCGCGCTCTTTGCCAAAGAGGATGATATTTTCCGGATCCGGTGGTGCGACATTATCAACTGGGTAGGGCTTTCGGTAATTCATTCCGACGCAGACGATCTTACGCGGGTTGGGAATCGGTGGCAGGAACCTAATATCTGATAGCGGAATTGGGCGATTAAGCTCGATATTCTGTTTCATTAGATCCAATGCACTGTCGTCCAGTACGTCGCGCAGCGTCGGATAGCGCGATAAGAAATCAACGCTGACCGGAGTCACGGCGTCAACGGAGAACACGCCATAAAGCGGTTTTGTCTTCAAGAGAAAGGAACCAATATTCATGTGCTTTGCCTCGAAAACTGGCTTTCGCGCTGACGCAGTATGGCGCTCAGGATATTGTTGTAAGGGGTCGGCACTTCGATCTCGCGGCCCAAAACTGGGACAATCCCATTGATGGCATCCAGTTCCGAAGCGCGTCCCGCCATGTGATCAAGCAACATTGATGGGCGCGCTTTGGGCATGCCCGCGCCAAACGCTGTGACATAGGCGATCGGGTCATCAAAACCTAGTGGAATACCCTTTGCAACAGCAATCGCGTGGGCCTCGCCCATCGCGCCCAGCGCGATTGCCCAATGCTCGGGATTTGCCATCAACTCTCCGACTGTTTCATTGAACACGGTACAGGGCGCCGAAAATGTGACGTTGCAGAGGAACTTTTCCCAGATCAGCTGGGTGATGTTTTCAAACGCGCGCGCGTCAAAACCGGCCTGTTGCCAGACCTTCTCCAACTGTTTCAGACGTGGCGTAAGCCCGCCGGTCAATTCTCCAATCCGAATCAGCTTCATTGCGTTGTGATGTGCGTGGCCTGGTCCTTTAATCGAGGCTCCAAAGCCGTCTGCAACGCCGAGCAAGACATTGTCTGGTGCAATATGCTGGATAATCCTGTCTCCGGCCCCCAATCCGTTCTGAATGGTAAGGACCAAGGCATCCGGCCCAATTACCTGAGCAGCGGCTCTTGCGGCGGGTCCCACGCCCGAGGCCTTTGTGGCAATCAGGCACAGATCAGACGGGCCAACCTGCGTGACGTCAGTCGTAGCGCGAATAGATTTTACCACCCGATCCCCGCTGGCACCTTCCAGGCGCAAACCATGAGTATTTATTGCATCTACGTGATCTGTCCACGTGTCAACCGCCCAGACCTCGTGCCCGGCATCAGCCATAAGGCCGGCATAGACCGATCCCATAGCGCCGATACCCATCACCAGAATTTTCATGCTTGGCGCATCCTTTCTTTTGGCAGTTTTATATCGAAACGCGTTCGAATGTCCTGGTCGACATCCGGGGGTATATAACTGGGAAAGTGCTCTGCCAGTGTTTTCTGGGCGACTTGCCGAGCCGTGTTGTTAATTGTCGGTGCGCCATTTGCAAGCCATTCATCCGGGGTCTGCCGGTTGGCAAGGTCGGGATAAACGAAATCAGATTTCATCCGAGCGTATGTATCGGGGTGCCCAAGGAAATGCCCTTCGCCGCGCACGGTCTGCGCGATAACGTCAACGGCCAAGGTTTGCGAATCAACTACAATAGGGTTGGCCGCACCGAGAATGGCACCCAACATATCATTGTCGATGACATAGGCCTCGAATGAGGTGGCCATCAACCCTGCCTGTGTGCCCGCAGCCTGAGTCACCAGATTGGCACCGGCCTGTACGGCCAAGGTGATAGAAAGTGCTTTTTCAAATCCGGCCTGCGCATCAGCAATCTTGCTGTCGGTCGCTCCGGCGATGGTCGAGTTCGGCAGGTTGTAAAACTGTGCCATCTGGGTGGCTGCTGCTGTCAATATCGCCTGCTCGCCACTCCCCCCTGCCATCCCGCCCGAGCGCAAATCTGTCACCATCGGGCGGGCGCCATATATTGCTGTAACGTCTGGGTTTGCAATCCAAGCCAGCACCATTCCTGCCAAGGTCTCCGCGTTGGTCTGGGCAAGGCAGCCGGCGATGGTGACGGGACTTGATGCGCCCATCTGGCCGAAGGTATTGACCATTACCGGCACCCCTAGCTCTGCTCCGGCCAGTAATACATTGCAGGCGTCAGGATCAAACCGCAGCGGAGGCACCGCGTGGTTGATGTTAAGAGACAAGAACGGGCGTGCGTGAAACGCTTCTGCGGAACCGGCCAGGAGAAAACACATCTCGGAGATATCATGCACGTGCTCGGCTGTGCTGCATGACGTCATTATGTGTTTGGACGTTCCTGACAGCGCCGCATATGCCGTATTGATGTCCAAGTCACGAGAAGTTTCCATGTCGCGCGCCACCATCGAACGTGAGAAAAATTGAACATTTTCAAGTGTATCGACAAGGCGTGCCGCGTCATAGAGATCGGATAACAGCGCTGGCCGATATGCCTGAGTTTCCAGATCTACTACCATCGGTGACGCTCCCCCCGACCCAGTATGAACTCGCGCACGAGTCATTTCCATATCAAATGCGGGATCACGGCCGCAAAGCGTGAAATCACGGCGCAACCCCGCCAGTGCTTCATTGACAAGAGACCGGGGGAATAGCAGTCGTCCATCTTCGGTTACTCTGCCACCGCGACTGACAACTGCCCGCATCGCTTCGCGTGAGGCGTCACTCAGCCCAATGTCATGAAGGATATCGAATGACGCTTCGCTGATCCGCGCCATATCATCCTGAGTAAGTGGCATCATGCGCCCAGTAACCGGAGCCGCTCTGCGTTGTGCTGGCGCAGAATGGGTATTTGGACGGCGTCGGCGTTGATTTTGGTTACGGGAATTGTTTTCCATTTTCTCGGTCTTTTCGGTTTACTTATAAGCCTCTCAACGACAATCCTTGTAGACAAGTAAATTATCGAGCATGTATAGATAAAGAAAACAGCATCTATTGGATTTAGAATTGTTTAGAAAGCCCAGAAACTTGCCCTTGACGGCATTGCGCACCTTCGAAGTCGCTGCCCGTCGCCTCAGTTTCAAGGATGCTGCCGACGAACTGTGCGTCAGTGCTACGACCGTCAGTAACCAGATCAGACAGCTAGAGGCTGACTGGAACTGCAAACTGTTCATCCGCCAGACGCGCGCTGTTGTTCTCACCGATGAAGGTCGCTCGCTTAGCCAGGTTGTTACCCGCGCTTTTGACGATATCCGGGCCGAGGTTGAAGCACACATGAACCCGGCATTCAAGACCGTGACGCTAGCGGTCGGGCCGATTTTTGGGTCCCGCTGGCTTGTGCCCAGATTAGCTAAGTTCCGAACGGCTTACCCTCGGATCGAACTTGTATTGCACGAAAGTCCGCGCATTACTGACGCAGCGATGATGACGTCGCACCTTGCAGTGGACTGGGGTACCGGGGATTGGTCGGGGCTCAACAGTCAAAAACTGCTCGACATTACCTATTCGCCGGTTGTGCGGGCCGATTTGGTCGATGCCTGCGGCGGGTTAAAAGAACCATCTGACCTCGCCCGGATTCCACTGATTCATCAACGAGACAAGTCGGAATGGTCAGCATGGTTCAAATTAGCCGGCGTAACCGATCTCCAGCCCGTTGCTGAAACCACAATCCGCGACTCCAACCTTGTGCTGCAGGCGGTACTTGACGGGCAGGGTGCTGCGCTTGGCGTTTTTCCCTTCGTCAAAAACGATGTTGAAACCACGCGGTTGTTAAAGCCGTTCGATATTGATCTAATCCCTCAACGATCCTTTTACTTGCTCAGCCGCCCAAGCAGTCCGCGAACGCGCGAGGTCTCAAATGTTCAAAATTGGCTTCTGGACGAGGCGGCCAGATCAATCGATTGACAAGGTCTGTTCGGTTGCTCCCTGTGGGCTCCAGTAAACCATGTAAGCGCCCGAACCTTTCTGGGCGGTGAAAACACGTGTGGGGCTCCCGTTTTCAAACACAATAGCCACACCATCGTCAATCGCAACCGAGGCCGGCATCGTTTTAGCGGTCACCGCGGCATGCAGTGCTGCGCGGCGATCCGTTTCGCTGGAATAATGTGGACAGGCGCCCAGAGGGATCAGGCCTAACCCCGGCAAGGGGCGCATCACTCCTTTGCCCGAGCTGAACAGGAATGTGTCAAACCAACAAACCGCTCCAGCGCTGACCCCTGCAAGTATAACTCCAGACTGGTAGGCTTTGCGCAGAACATCATCCCAACCAGACTGACGCCACGCAGAAACCATTTTTTCGGTATCACCGCCACCGACATAAACAAGATCAACTTGTCCAAGCTTCTGCGTAAGTTGGGCCGCAGATAGTGTCATCTGGAAGTGTTCCAGGGACGCGGCGACATCTGCAAAACGCGCTCTGAAACGTTCGATTTTTACGGGGTCGTCGCCGCTTGCCGTGCCAATAAACGCGACGCGCGGGTGATTACACCCAGTTTCAGATAGGCACAAATCATCCAGATCGGGCTCCGTATCATGTGTAAACCCACCTCCACCGATTGCGATTATTTTCATCTGGTTGGCCTCGTATATCTGGTTTTCGGATATAATTTTAAACAAACACTATTTTTATTCAGACTGTCAAAGGGCAACATCGGGGTAATGGATGTTATTTCGTAAGCCCAGGTGGATTAAAAAAATATCATCTATCTGAACCCCGATTTGCGTTTGTCCAAAAACAGTTCGGATAAGAACATTTTTTTGAAGCATCGCGATATCCGGATCCGGCATCGTATCACTGGGAGGAAAACAAACATGAAAAGATTACTAACAATGGCTGCTGCCTCAGCGATGATCTCGGGCATAGCAGTAGCCGAACCCACGGGCACATTCCGCCAAGCGCACGAGCTTGGGTTTGGTGCTCAGTCCAGCCTGGACCCGATTTCGAAAGGTCGGGTGTTTCAAATAACCGAAAAGATCATGAACCGCTTGGTTCGTCCAGGCCTTGATGGCAAGCCTGAAGCAGATTTGGCAACAAGCTGGGAGGCTAATGAGGACGCCACTGTCTGGACCTTCAAGCTTCGTGAGGGCGTAAAGTTCCACGATGGCAGCACCTTCGAAGCTGCCGACGTGGTCTATTCGCTGAACCGCGTCCTGGACCCTGACAGCGATAGCCCGGCCCGCTCAGCGGTCAAGATGATCACTGGGGTGGAGGCGCTGGACAACATGACGGTCCAGATAAAGTTGAACACGCCTTTCGCAGACATGCCGTTGCAGCTGATGGATTATCGCCTACGGATGCTGAACGAAGGCTCGGGCGAGACCATTGCTACAACGGGCAACGGCACCGGTCCGTTTATGGTGGAAACCTTCGATGCGGAAGGCACCACTGTGTTGGTGGCCAATCCCAACTATTGGGAAGGTGTACCTGGTGTTGCTCGCATGGAAGTGATTGGAATTGCTGACGGCCAGGCTCGACTTCAGGCTCTGTTGGGTGGTCAGATCGATATGGAGCGCGGCATCACCGCACAACAGCAAGTCATGTTGACCAGCTCAGATAGGTTTAACGTGCAGGTAATCCCGACAGGCAATTGGCGCGGGCTGGTGTTTCGGAATGATGTGGAACCCTTCAGTGACGTTCGTGTCCGAAAAGCGGTCCGCATGGCCGCTGACCGCGAAGAACTGGTAAAGTTAGTTTTAGGTGGACAGGGCGTCGTTGCATGCGACGCACCGGTTGAACCCAACGACCAATACCGTGCTGACATGTCCTGCCCGCAGGATATTGAAGGCGCTAAGGCCCTTTTGGCCGCGGCCGGATATCCGAATGGCATAGACATCGACGTGCATGTCTCGACGCTTGAACCAACATGGCCGACGCTAGCCGTGGCATATCAGGAACAGGCAGCTGCAGCTGGTATCCGGGTTAATGTCGTGCAGACACCGACCGATGGTTACTGGTCCGAGGTCTGGATGAAAAAGGACGTTGCCGCGACCCGTTGGAACGAACGCCCGGCTGATCAGGCGCTGCATGAAATATATCTTTCGACCGCAAAGTGGAACGAAAGCTACTTCAAGGACGAGGCCTTTGATGCGATGCTTGCCGATGCCCGCCGCGAGCTGGACTTTGATAAGCGAAAAGCGATTTATCAAGCGGCTCAGCAACATCTTTGGGAAAACAGTGGCACGTTGATCCCCTACACGGTGACTAGGCTTGTTGGCGTATCGTCGCGCGTAAAGAATCTTGATCAGGTCAAGAACGACGCAGTGCGCTGGCACAAGATAACCGTCGACTGATCTAACGCGAACTAGGGCGCCGTCTTTCTTCTGCGGTGCCCTATCCTTCTACAATATACAGTTCTTAGGACCACTTGCCGTGCTGCGCATGCTTATTCGACGTTTATTTCTTGGCGCTGTAACGGTCGCGATCGTTTCCTTGATCATTTTTTCGGGTGTTGAATTGCTTCCTGGAGACGCCTGCACCGCCTTTCTCGAACGTGAAGCCAAAGGCAAACTACTTGAGAACTGCCGCGAGGCCCAAGGTTTGAACCGACCGGCGATCGAACGCTATGTCGAATGGGCCGCGAGCGCGGTTCAGGGCGATTTAGGAGTATCGGCCAATGGTCAAAAAAGCATTTCAGAACTGGTGGGCGATCGGCTGAAAAACTCGCTTTTACTTGCCGCCTGTTCGCTCGCTCTAGGCGTCCCGCTGTCAATTTTCCTTGGTGTGGTGACCGGACTTTGGCGCGACAGGCCAATAGACCTAACCCTCTCCACTCTGGCGATTTTTGCCATGACGATACCGGAATTCGTATCCGCAACAGTGCTGATCCTGTTATTTTCCATCTGGTTGGGCTGGTTGCCAGGTATTGTACTGACCCCAGCTCATGCGCCTCTCTCTGAGTTTTTCCCTGAAATCCTGCTACCTGTGCTGGTGCTGACCATGGTGATGACCGCGCATATCCTGCGCATGGTCCGCTCGTCTGTGATCGAGGTCATGGCAGGAGACTATGTTCAGATGGCGACGCTTAAGGGCGTTCCACACTGGCGCATTGTATTTCGTCATGCCCTGCCAAACGCTCTTTTGCCTGCAATCAATGTAGTCGCGTTGACAATTGCGTGGCTATTGGGTGGTGTTGTGGTGATCGAGGTGGTGTTCAACTATCCCGGCCTCGGACGGATGATGATCGACTCCATTTCCGATCGCGATCTCCCAGTGGTTCAGGCGATCGCCCTGATTGTTGCTACCGTATATGTTGGTGTGAACCTCTCGGCCGACCTATTGACGATGATTGCCAACCCGCGCTTGCGCACAATGCATATGAGGAGGAAATGAGCATCGTTTCGTTTCTTGATAAGAACAAACATTTTAATCGAATCATTTTGGTATTGCGTGATGTGATGTCCCGCCCATCAGGCGCTATTGGGCTGACACTCGTGGCAGCCCATCTGGTGCTTGCGTTGATCAGCCCGTTAATTGTCCCCTACGACTATAAGGCGATGAACTCGGCCTTGATGCTCAGCGGGCCAGATAGCGCTCACTGGCTTGGCACTGATCACGTCGGACGTGACGTGTTCACTCGCGTTCTTCTTGGGGGTCGTGAAGCACTCTTGGTTACCGGTGTCGCTACGCCAATCGCCGTTATATGGGGCGGGTTGGTTGGCATCTTCTTTGGCCTTGTTGGTGGGCGCATCGACGAGGTGATGATGCGAGTTGTCGATGCGTTCTTGTCACTGCCTTGGATCTTGAAGATGCTGGTCTTGATCGTGACCTTCGGTACCGGTATCGAAGTCCTGATCCCAACGCTGGCGTTTTTTTACGGAATCCCAGTAATCCGCATTGCGCGTGCTGCCACCCATGATGTAGTAGCCCGCGATTTCGTCTCTGCGGCGCGCGCGCGTGGTCATGGTCGGATGAGCATCATTCGACGTGAACTTTTGCCTAACGTGCTTGATACGCTAATGGTCGAGGGCGCGATGCGTTGGTCATGGATGCTTTTGGCCTTTTCGTCGCTTTCGTTCCTAGGCTTCGGAGTGTCACCACCGACACCTGACTGGGGCCTGATGATAGCCGATGCACGTGGATTTATGTCCTTTGCTCCATGGGGCGTTTTAGGGCCGGTTATTGCCCTATCATCGCTGATCATTGGTATCAACCTGACCGCTGATGCGCTTGCCAAGGCGCTTGGTATTGATCGCGCACAAAAGGCTCCAATATGACAACCCCAATTATAGACGTCAAAGATATATCGGTTGGTTTCACGGCTAAGTCTGGCGCGACCCTTCCGATTTTGCGCAACATAGATCTGACCGTTTCCGAAGGTGAAAGCGTAGGCATCGTCGGTGAAAGCGGGTCTGGAAAATCTACGCTGGCTCTGGCTGCCATGGGTTTTCTGAAACGTGGCCTACGCCTTCTAGACGGCTCTGTGGCCTTTCGTGGAAAGGATATGTTTTCGCTCACTCGCACCGAATTGGAAAAAATCCGTGGAGGCGAGATCGCGCTAATCCCGCAAAATTCTGGACAGTCGCTGACCCCAACGATGCGGATAGGGGCCCAACTGATCGAAGCGCTGCGGCTGCATTCCTCAGTGCCCGCATCCGAGCATGTTACCAAGGCGATTGAATTGCTGGGGCAGGTCCGTTTGCCGGACCCCAAGGCAATTTTGTCACGGTTCCCGCATGAGCTGTCAGGAGGCCAACAACAACGTGTCGCGGTTGCAATGGCCTTAGCTGGTGAACCACACGCACTTTTGCTAGATGAACCCACTACAGGGCTCGATGTCACGACTCAGGCGCATATCCTCGAATTGCTGCGGGACATTGCCCACGAGCGCAACATGGCTATGGTCTATGTCAGCCATGATCTCGGGGCGATCGCCCGTGTTTGTGATCGGGTGGTGGTGATGTATGCCGGTGAAGTCGTGCTAGAAGGCACAACGCGGCAAGTTCTGAAAAACCCGGCTCATCCCTATGCGCGCGGGTTATTGGCTTCAATCCCTCGCCTTGCCGATCATCATTTGCCTTTGGCATTGGATGGTCGTCCTCCGGTGCCAGGTGGCGTGACCGCAGGGTGTTCCTTTGTTGACCGTTGCGCGCTGGTGAAACATCGCTGCCGTGTGGAGCGTCCAGGTCTTGCTGCCTTGCCAGATGGAGAGTTGGCACGCTGCTTTTATGCAGACAAAACCGCCGAAGTTTCATTGGCCGGGCTAGGCGTTGTGCCTGTCGAACTTGAGTCTCGCGGCACGCCAGCATTGCAGCTTGACGCCCTTTCGATCAGCTATCACCAACCCGGACTGCTCAACAAACTTTTGGGACGTGCAGAAACGCGTGTTGCCACGGTCGATGATATCGATATCACCGTGTGCCGCGGAGAAACCCTTGGACTGGTCGGTGAAAGTGGCTCGGGAAAATCCACTATTCTCAAATCTGTGGCTGGATTATTGCCGCCGGCAGGTGGCAAAATGACCGTTGCAGGTGGTAAAACATTGGCCCCGGTCGTCGACAATCGCCCACCTGATCACCTGCGCAGTATTCAGCTGATCTTTCAAAATCCCGATGACAGTTTGAACCCCCGTCAGACCATCGCCGAAATTCTCGAACAACCCCTCCGGCTCTATTTTGGCCTTACCGGACAGGATTTGTACGATCGCAGCGTTGAGATCCTGAACAGGGTTCGCTTGGGAGGCCACTATCTTGACCGTTTGCCAAGCCAGTTGTCGGGTGGTGAAAAACAGCGGGTCGCAATTGCTCGCGCCTTTGCCGCCGATCCTGAACTAGTGCTTTGCGACGAGGTGACGTCCGCTCTGGATGTTTCGGTGCAGGCCGCTGTTCTGGACCTGCTCAACGAGCTTAAAGAAAAACACGGTACAACTTATATTTTTGTCAGTCACGACTTGGCTGTGGTCAAAGTGCTCTCAGATCGAGTTGCAGTGTTATATCAAGGGCGTCTTTGTGAAATCGGTCCGTCCAATCAAGTCTACGCTAGTCCTTCCCATCCTTATACTGAGGTCCTTTTGGGTGCCGTTCTCGAACCCGATCCCGACACAGCACCGACTCTTTCTGCGGACGATATTGTCGAACTGTCCCCGCCTGCCCGTGGTTGCCCGTTCCAGCGTCGTTGCCCGCGCAAGATCGGTAGTATTTGCGACTCTGAAACGCCACCATGGCACCGCTTAGACAGTGGCCACGCGATCCGCTGTCATCATAAGATCGATGATCTGGCGGCGGCACAGGTAGTTGCGGTGGTCGAATGACCGGAACTGGGAAATTAGACTTCGCCGAGCCACGAGTTTCGGTTTCCATCCACGATGCAAGGCACAGACCGCGGGCGAAATCGTTGACCACCTGATCGACGCAGAACTCTGTGGGGTTGAATCATGCGGAATATTCCGTGCTTTGCAATATGCAAACGAATACTGCCGCGGTTACCTAAAACCCAACGCCGAACCATCATTGGATGGTACCCTAGCACCCAAACTGTATGTAGATGGGTACGGTGGTATTGGCATTACCGGCATGTCACTGGCCGTGCAGGCCGGTATTGACGCCGGCAAGCTTGATATTTAAAAAATCCGTCCGATATCCCGATTTTGTTATTACGATTATTCATTAATAAAAGAAGTCTTCGAAATGCAAGTACCAAACATGGAAGGATCACTTGCAAGTGGTCTGGAGGGGAAAGCTAATTCCTGAACCGCTAACATGAAAACAGCAAAAACCGCATTGCAACTTTCGGTATTAATGTTCATACCGTTCCCACTGTAGATCAGAAGTGTGGCGAACCTTGTGCACGAGCTGGCACTGTCAGAATAAACTACCTTTCCCGACAGAGTGCTGGATATGAGCCTCTGGGCCATGTTCAATCTAATATCCTTTCACTATTTCAAGATCAGTCCGGAGATCATCCAACTTGCAGTTATGCGGTATGTTAGGTTTTCACTAAGTGCACCCCCTCGCATAGCACCCTAAAATATGTTATAATATAACACTCATATAGGGGTGTTCAAAATGATGCTAAAGCACTAGTGCTCAACAGGGTTAGAAATATTGCGATCCTTAGTTTCAAATCTTCAACCTTATGTTTTTACCCGACACTGGTGACACGTTTTACTGATTGTCTTCTCTACCCACATATTCGAACTTACCATCGTCCCAGACCGTAGCTAACATGCAACTTGTGGCGCCATATCCACCACACATACTACCATGGACAAAGAAAATAATGATTGGGAAATTGGGACCATACGGATAAGTGATCTCCATATCTCGTGCAAAGAAAGTGGAAACATGATCACCTACAACAAGTGATATTTTGCCGCCACCTGAGCCGGACCAAATGAAATTATTTGAGGAGCAGATAAGGTTTTGAGACGAGAAAATATAATTCTTATATCCATCGCCAGTTAGATCGGCTTTTTGAATGGCTGACTGTGGAATCTTTAGTTCACCATCATCAAATTCAGAACAAAAAGCTCTCTCTTTCGAGATTAATCTTTTGATAGCCTTGGGGTAAACATCCAGTTGGTTATCACGAATTATAAATTGCCATCCTTCATCCCAAGTGTAGACAACTTCATCTTCAAAAAATTTGTTCAAACACTCTGTTGCTTCTTTGCGTAAGCCCCAATCAATTTCGGGCATGTTCCAAAGATGTTTGGCAATTTCACTTAGCTGATCTTGTGTTAATTCAGCAGCGTTACACTGATTGATCAATTCGTCAGTCGTATTCCAAGTTTCAACACTCTGCTTAGTGTCAGCTTGTAGACCCATCGGAAATATGATCACAACAACGAGGGCTATAAATGCTTTTGCAATGCCTGTCATAGCACGTTTACTGCACTACTTACCGGTTTTTAGCAACGAATATATCGATCCAAACATCCATTAGTGGCAAGATCTGGTTAACAGTGGTTCAATATACCAAGTGTAGAGAACATTTATTGCTAACGAATATTGGGGTTTTTGTTGAAGCAGCTAGCAATGAGATGGTTTGATAGTCATGGTAATGAGTTTTTCGCTTGGTATATGTCGAATGGTTTTCTGACTTTGTCAGCGATGATTAATCGATTGGGTAAGGGCAACCGTAGTATTTTTCCATTAGGTGTTTAACACGGTCGTGTCCTTGATCTAGAGCTATGTTACCGCTTTCAATTTCCGAGACAATCTGATCAATCTCTGTTTTATGTTCGCCCCATGCAAAGAAAGTGAACGGGGGAAACCCTCGTCTTTGTTCTGCGTTATAGTTTGATCGAAAAACTGTGTCTTTTCTTTCTGCTTCTAATTTGAGGATTTTTTCCATTTTATTTCGTTCTTTCACAAATAGCTGAATGTCCGTTTTGCAGGAGACACAAACAATGGGACGATAGGTAATGCGAAACAGCATTACCAATATACTAGGTATTCGGAATGAAACCTGCATCAATTTAATGAAAGATTTGCTAACTTTTCTGCAAAGTTTCCTGCGGAGTTTTTTATATGAAAAAATTTTCTTTAGTATTTTTGTTACTGTCTCTGACGGCGTGTGGCCCCGGCAGCGGAATAGGATTTCCTGAAAGTCCATATTGGCACAGCACTGCTTCAATCAAGGTTAAGCGTCAGTACTTCGCAGAAAAATGTGAAGCGTTTGGTTATGAGCCAGGTAGCACTGCGATGCAAAAATGCATAGAACGTCGATGGACGGAGAGTGAAAATGATGTGAAGCGGGAAGATTCTGTCGTGCAATCTAGTGGTGGTGATTGGCTCGACAATTGGGAACGAGACTATCGAGATAGGATTAACGAAGTTAAAGTCCCTTGCCTTGTTCGTCCCTGCTCAGACTAAGAATTTTAGTGCTCAGTCATTTTGATTACCCAAATCTGGCAAAGCCCAAATATATGTATCGGTAAGGGGTAGGGTGGCCCATGCACCCCCTCTAATATTTGGACACATCTTGCCTTATTACTGTCAGTTAAGCTCAATTGCTTCCATTGCAGCTTCACTTTCGTAATTGAATATAGTCACTCCTGGGAAGCCAC
>Ga0181559_10004539_pt1 | contig 13452 bp, 11 predicted proteins | sample 011ome_21_FD_133752 | JGI IMG/M metagenome (GOLD analysis project Ga0181559, IMG submission 133752) | Coastal salt marsh microbial communities from the Groves Creek Marsh, Skidaway Island, Georgia - 011508AT metaG (megahit assembly) | ecosystem: Environmental > Aquatic > Marine > Intertidal...
CCAGATGAAATCGGTGGGCGAAGTCATGGCCATTGGACGAACGTTTCAGGAATCGTTGCAAAAGGCGATGCGCGGATTAGAAACCGGCAAGGCTGGATTTGACCCGATTTTGGACGTGAGCGCGGACGAAGCCCTGTGGGGGCCAACGCTCAAGCGGGAACTGAGCACCCCAAGTGCGTTGCGTTTGTGGTACGTGGGGGATGCCTTTAGAGCGGGGTGGGGGCTACAACAGATTTGGGAAATGACGGCGATTGACCCCTGGTTTCTGGCAGAAATTGAGGACATCCTCGACACTGAACGGACCCTTCAGCCAGAGGGTATGGCAGAAACCCTGACCAAGACTGACTGGTACGCGCTCAAGCGCAAGGGATTTTCCGATGCGCGGTTGGCGCAATTGTTGGGCTCTGAAGAAGCTCAAATTCGCAGTCTGCGTCAAGTGCTCGGCGTGCGCCCGGTTTATCGCCGCGTAGATACTTGCGCGGCCGAATTCCCGGCTACCAGTGCGTACATGTATTCAACCTATGAGGAAGAATGCGAAGCGCGTCCGTCTGATCGGAAAAAGATCATGGTGCTGGGTGGTGGCCCAAATCGTATTGGTCAGGGCATCGAGTTTGATTACTGCTGTGTCCATGCCTCCCTCGCCATGCGTGAAGATGGGTATGAAACCATTATGGTGAACTGCAACCCTGAAACGGTCTCAACAGACTACGACACGTCCGATCGGTTGTACTTTGAGCCGGTCACCCTCGAAGATGTGCTCGCCATCGTCGAAGTAGAGCAACCGATGGGCGTTATCGTGCAGTTTGGTGGTCAAACGCCTCTGAATTTAGCCAATCAGTTGGAAGCAGCAGGTGTCCCGATAATTGGCACCTCACCAGACGCCATCGATCGCGCGGAAGACCGTGAGCGGTTCCAGCAACTGGTTGAAAAGTTGTCGTTGTTGCAACCGTCCAATCGGGTCGCATCGAGTCTTGAGCAAGGTTTGGCACGAGCGGAAGAAATCGGCTACCCGATCGTGGTGCGCCCGTCCTACGTGTTGGGGGGGCGGGCCATGGAGATTGTGTATAACCACGATGAGCTTGCGCAATATATGCAAAACGCGGTGGACGTCTCTAATGATTCGCCCGTACTGCTCGACCGGTTTCTTGATCAGGCATTAGAAGTGGATGTTGATATTGTCAGCGACGGCCAGCAGGTGGTGGTCGGAGCGATCATGCAGCACATTGAGCAAGCAGGGATCCACTCTGGTGATTCGGCCTGTTCTTTACCCCCTTACAGTCTGGCGCAGCCGGTTCAGGATTTGATTCGTCAGCAAGTCAAAGATATAGCCCTTGAGCTGGGTGTGGTGGGGTTAATGAACGTGCAGATGGCTGTGCAGGGCGACGACGTTTATGTGTTGGAGGTGAACCCCCGAGCTTCGCGGACGGTCCCTTTTGTTTCCAAGTGTATTGGTTCATCGTTGGCTAAAATCGCGGCACGGTGTATGGCCGGCACCTCTTTGGCTGAGTTGGGCTTTACCCAAGAGGTCATCCCCACGGTCTTCAATGTGAAAGAATCGGTCTTTCCGTTCACTAAATTTCCCGGTGTAGACCCCATACTTGGGCCAGAGATGAAGTCCACAGGTGAAGTAATGGGGGTGGGCGAAACCTTTGGCGAGGCCTTTGCGAAAGCGGCCCTTGCGGTGGGAGATGTTTTACCAAGCACGGGCCGTGCGTTTATCAGTGTTAAAACGTCCGACCGAGGCAAGGTGCCCTCAGTCGCGCAAGCGTTGGCCGATTTAGGATTCAAACTGGTGGCCACACCCGGTACACAACGGGCTATTGCCGCGGCTGGCATTGCCTGTGACACGATCAGCAAGGTGAATGAAGGCCGCCCAGATGTGTCCGACATGCTGAAAAATGAGCAAATCGATCTGATCGTCAATACCACAGAGGGCCGGCAATCCATTGCTGACTCTGCCCTCATTCGACGCCTCGCACTGCTGAATAAAGTATGCTACACCACCACTTTGGCCGGCGGCGAAGCCCTGGCCATTGCGATTAAACATGGGCCAATAAAGCAGGTGCGCACAGTTCAGGCAGTGCACGCTGAGCTTTTGCCGTAGGGATATATATGCCGATACCAATGACCGTTGAAGGTGCGGAGCGTTTGCGCGAAGAACTACAACAGCGCAAATCAGTATTGCGCCAGGAAATTACCCAGGCGATTGCCGAAGCACGCGCGCACGGTGATTTGAAGGAAAATGCTGAATACCACGCGGCGCGCGAACAACAAAGTTTCAACGAAGGTCGCATTCAAGAAATAGAAGGCAAACTCGCGGATGCTCAGGTGATCGATATTGCGAAGATGCCAGCGGGTGAAAAAGTGATTTTTGGTGCGACCGTAACCCTGCTCGACGTTGATGCGGACCAAACAACCACTTATCAAATAGTGGGCGAAGACGAAGCAGATCTTAAGATCAAAAAAATATCGGTCATGTCGCCTATCGCCCGGGCGCTCATTGGCAAGTCGGTTGGTGACGCGGTAACGGTGACGACCCCCGGCGGCGAAAAAGAATACGAGGTCGATGAGGTCGAATACGTTTAATCCAGACCTTGGGGCGCCCTTGAAGGGTGTACGGGGTGGATAGGTCGCTACTACGAATAGCGCAACAGGTTAGATAGTTTCGGATTTGCCTTGGGATTGGCGCGGTAAAGGACAACGACCTTGCCAATGGAATGAATTAATTGAGCGTTGCATGCTTCGGTCAGTTGGACCGCCGCCAGGCGGCGATCTTCACGCTCACCGCACGCCAACTTTACTTTAATAAGTTCGTGGTCGGTCAAAGCACGATCGGTTTCGTTAACGACGCCTTCGGTTACGCCTTGATCACCGACGATGATTACCGCATCTAAATGATGCGCTATTTGGCGAAACTGCTTTTTTTCACGGGCTGTCACTGTCATTGGGTTATTCTATCGTGTCTGCGGCATTAAAACTGCACCGGATGAGAGGTTATTGACATTCATGGCTAAGCGGAGCAAATCCAGTAATCGCTGGTTAGAGCGTCAAAAACGGGATTATTTTGTCCGACAGGCGCAGAGCCAGGGGCAAGTCTCGCGGGCCCATTACAAACTTTTGCAAATGGATCAAAGGTTTAGGCTTATTAAGCCGCACAGTAGAGTATTAGAATTAGGCGCGGCACCCGGGGGTTGGACGAACTATTTGGAGTCGCGGTTATCTAAAGGGTTGCTGATTGCCGTTGACCCCCTGCCAATCACCGCGGGACTGCAAACCGTTGTGATTGAAGGGGTGGCCGGTGATGTTGATGTGAGTGACCAGATTGAGCAGGCGCTGGATAGTGCGCAGTTAGACCTTGTGTTATCAGATATGGCCCCCAATATATCTGGAATACGCGCGGTCGATCAGGCCCGATCTATGGATTTGGCGGATGTCGCGTTAGATGCGTGCGTCAGGTGGCTTAGATCGGGTGGCGCATTGGCAATCAAAGCTTTCCAAGGGGAAGGTCTGGATGACTGGGTCAGTGGTTTGCGCGGTCATTTTGGCAAGGTCAATATGACGAAGCCAAAAGCGTCGCGGCCTGAGTCACGCGAAGTGTTTGTGGTCGCACAAGGCTTTAGATCCAAGTAGGATGCTAATCGAAGCATAGTGTAACGTTACGTAACGAGCTGAAGAGGTACCTCCCTTGACTGATATGGGAAAGAATTTATTACTGTGGTTGATTATCGCAGCCGTACTGTTGACCGTGTTTAACAACTTTAATGTTGAACCGCAGCAGGAACCGATGGCGTATTCAGAATTTGTTAAGGCGGTGAATGCCCGACAAATCCGTGAAGCCAAAATACAAGGCGAAAAGATTACCGCGATCGACAACAACAGCAATCGTATCACCGTGATTTGGCCGCAAAACGACATGAAGTTGCTCGATGAACTCGTAGAGAACAACGTCACGACGAGTATTGTTGAAGAAGAAAAGCAAAGTTTCTGGACACAGCTGCTGATTGCCAGCTTCCCCATTCTCATCATTATTGCGGTCTTCATGCTGTTCATGCGGCAGATGCAGGGCGGCGGCGGCGGACGCGGTGGCCCTATGGCCTTTGGCCGCAGCAAGGCCAAATTGTTGAGCGAAGACCAGATTAAAACCACCTTTGCGGACGTGGCAGGCGTTGATGAAGCAAAAGAGGACGTTCAAGAGTTGGTTGAATTCCTCCGCGACCCGGGCAAGTTCCAGCGACTTGGTGGACATATCCCTCGCGGTGTTTTGATGGTCGGCCAACCGGGAACGGGTAAAACGCTGCTTGCGAAAGCCATTGCGGGCGAGGCCAAGGTGCCTTTTTTCTCGATTTCCGGTTCAGATTTTGTGGAGATGTTTGTGGGCGTTGGTGCGTCTCGGGTGCGCGATATGTTCGAGCAGGCTAAAAAGCAGTCACCCTGCATCATCTTCATTGACGAGATTGACGCGGTGGGTCGACATCGTGGTGCTGGTTTGGGCGGTGGACATGACGAACGTGAGCAAACGCTGAACCAGCTACTCGTTGAGATGGACGGTTTTGAGGGCAACGATGGCATTATCGTGATCGCTGCGACCAACCGTCCTGACGTACTCGATCCGGCGTTGCTGCGCCCAGGCAGATTTGACCGCCAGGTCGTTGTGGGTTTGCCGGACATCCGAGGCCGTGAGCAAATTGTGAAGGTCCACATGCGCAAGGTACCGCTCGCTGACGACGTGGAACCTGCCATTATTGCGCGCGGAACGCCCGGGTTTTCGGGGGCGGATTTGGCGAATTTGGTGAACGAGGCAGCTCTGTTTGCTGCGCGCGCCGGCAAGCGCCTGGTGGAGATGGAGGAGTTCGACAAGGCGAAAGACAAAATCATGATGGGCGCAGAGCGCAAGTCGATGGTCATGTCTGAGAAAGAAAAGCGCAACACCGCCTATCACGAGGCGGGACACGCGATCATTGGCCGCTTGATGCCCGATCACGACCCTGTGTACAAGGTCACCATCATTCCCCGCGGACGTGCGTTGGGTGTGACAATGTTCCTCCCGGAAGAGGACCGTTACAGTCTCACTCGGCAAGCGATTCGCTCGCAGATCTGTAGCTTGTTTGGTGGCCGAATCGCCGAAGAACTGATTCTTGGGCCTGAATATGTGACCACTGGTGCGTCCAATGACATCGAGCGTGCGACCAGCCTGGCGCGAAGTATGGTGACGAAGTGGGGCCTGTCAGAAAAAATGGGTCCTTTAATGTACGACGAAGACGATGGCGAGGTTTTCCTCGGCATGTCTGCGGGTGCAAAACCAAAAGCGCTCTCAGACGAGACGGCTCGAGCCATTGATGTCGAGGTGCGGTCTGTGATCGATAGTTGCTACAGTGAAGCGCGCCAAAAATTGGAAGATAACATCGATAAGCTACACACAATGGCTGACGCGTTGATGGAGTTTGAGACGATTAATGCAGATCAAATCGATGACATCATGGCCGGTGCGAAACCTCGTCAGGCTAGCGATACCCCGCCACCGCCTTCGTCTGGGGAAGACTCTTCGCCGGAGTCGCCGATAGGTGGTCCTGCAGAAGAGAGTTAACGTTTGCGCGCGCTGCTCTGCGGTGACCGTACCTTAGATTTAACGCACCCTCGGATAATGGGGGTGCTTAATGTCACGCCAGATTCGTTTTCTGATGGTGGAGAGCTATACCGAGAGAGCGCGGTTGATCTCGACAGGGTACTGGAACGCGCGAAAGGCATGCGCGAGGCGGGCGCTGCGGTGTTGGATATTGGCGGAGAATCAACACGCCCCGGGGCCGAACCGGTCACGGTGGAAGAGGAGTTACGCCGCGTAATTCCGGTCATCGACGCGTTGCGGGAATTAGACCTAATCATCTCTGTGGATACGCGCCATGCGTCAGTTGCGCAAGCGGCTATTGAGGCAGGCGTGCACATGGTCAACGATGTAAGCGCGGGATCGGATGAGGGTATACGTCGAAGAGTTGCCGATTCCGGCGTGGGATATGCATTAATGCATATGCAGGGGCAGCCGCAAACCATGCAGACAGCCCCCAGCTATACCAATGTTGTGGCTGAAGTGCGTGGGTTTTTGCAAGATCGGGTGGCGCGCTGCTTGCAGTCGGGCATTGAGAAAGATAGGTTGCTGATTGACCCAGGCTTTGGGTTTGGTAAGACGGTAGAGCACAACCTTAAACTGCTAGCGGGGTTATCCGCAGTCAGGTTCGACGAGTTGCCTCTATTGGTAGGCCTATCGCGCAAGACTACAATTGGCGCGGTGACGGGACGCGATCTAGAAGACCGGGTCTACGGCAGTGTGGCAGCAGCCCTGATCGCCGCGCAAAATGGAGCCAACTTAATTCGTGTTCATGATGTTGCAGCAACTGCAGACGCTCTGCAGATATGGCGGGCTGTGAGGGAGCACCCGTTCGATAGCCAGACAAAGGGGATAGAGGGATGAGCAGGCGGTATTTTGGCACGGATGGTGTTCGCGGCAGAGTTGGACAATTCCCGATTAACCCTGATTTTTGCCTGCGGCTTGGTTGGGCGGTGGGCACTGTTTTTGCCCAGCGTGGACAAGCACATGTGATCATTGGAAAAGACACCCGCATCTCCGGTTACATGCTTGAATCTGTGCTGGAGTCTGGTTTGGCCGCGGCGGGGGCTGACGTCAGTTTGATTGGTCCTATGCCAACACCAGCCATAGCGTATCTAACTCGAACCTTACGCGCGGATGCTGGAATTGTCATTAGTGCCTCCCACAACCCTTACTACGACAACGGCATTAAGTTTTTTGACGGTCAGGGTAACAAATTGGCGGATGAGATTGAGTTGGAGATCGAGGCGCAGCTTGATCAACCGATGGCCTGTGTTGACTCTGATCGTCTGGGTAAAGCCAACCGCATCAACGATGCGGCGGGGCGCTACATCGAATTCTGTAAGGCCACTGTACCGCGGGGCTTTAATTTGCGGGGTCTGAACATTGTCCTGGATTGCGCCAATGGTGCGACGTACCAAGTGGCGCCGCGGGTCTTTGAAGAACTCGGCGCAAACGTGACCGTGATTGCTGCTGAGCCAAATGGTATGAACATTAACGAGGCCTGTGGGTCGACTCACCCAGAACGATTGCGGGAGGTGGTCCTGTCGCAAGAGGCCGATTTAGGCATCGCCTTTGATGGTGATGGTGATCGAGTCCATTTGGTGGACAGCCGGGGTGATCTGCTGGATGGTGACCATCTTATTTACATCATCGCGTCACATCGCCATGCCAATGAACAATTGAGTGGTGGCGTTGTAGGTACGGTGATGACGAACCTTGGTTTGGAAAAAGCACTTGGACAAATGGGGATACCCTTTGACCGGGCAAAAGTAGGTGACCGGTACGTCACGGAGATGCTACTCGCCCAAGGGTGGCAGTTGGGGGGAGAAACCTCAGGTCATGTGTTGTGTCTTGATTTGAACAGCACCGGGGATGCAATTGTCGCTGCGCTGCAAGCGCTGGTTCCAATGGTGGAGCAGGGTTGCGCCCTGCACGACCTAGTGGCCGGTTTGAGCAAGTTACCCCAAATTATGGTCAACGTAGAAGTACCCAACCCGGTTGAGGTCGCGCAATGCGCGGCGATGACGCAAGCCGTAACCGCGCAGGAGGCGTCGCTTGGCGAACGGGGGCGTATTCTGGTTCGTCCGTCTGGTACTGAGCCCTTGCTCAGGGTAATGGTGGAAGGCGAAGCGCCGACCGAGGTCAATAATATAGCGCAAGAACTAGCGGCCACCGCCCGTCAACTGGCCTGACCTGCACTATCCAGCATTGGGTTTGGCCTAATCGTTGGGGCCATAAATTCAGAGAGCACTATGAAACTAGCAACGCGGCTGCAGAGCGATTGGCCGTTTCCTGCAGCCCGCTTCCCCTTCTTTTATGGTTGGGTTATCGCCGTCCTATCTACCGTGGGTTTCCTGCTCAGTGTGCCTGGCCAGACCATGGGGATGGCGGTGTTTGCCGACGTCTTCATCGCGCAGTTTGGATTGAGCCGAACAGAGCTCTCTCTGGCTTATTTGTTCGGCACCATTGGCAGCGCGCTACTGCTACCGCGAGCCGGACGCTGGTACGACCGCCATGGTGCGCGGAACATGCTGGTTTTCTCTTCTATCCTGCTCGCTATCACGCTGGTTTTCATCAGCAGCATTGATGGTTTATCACTGGCCCTCGTCGCCGCGCTGCATCTACCCCTAGCGTGGTGTTCTTTTCCGTTGATTCTGGTGGGCTATTTCGGGGTGCGTTTTGCGGGCCAGGGCATAATGACGAGCGCAAGCCGCAATGTACTATTGGTGTGGTTTGATCGCCGCCGTGGCCTGGTATCCGGAATCCGCGGTGTCTTTGTATCTCTAGGGTTCTCTATCGCCCCGCTTATTTTAGCTTTGCTCATTGAAGATCTGGGCTGGCGCGGAGCGCTATGGTCTATGGCCCTGATTGTGGGTGTGGGTTTCGCACTGATCGCTTTTATTGCGATCCGAGATCACCCACGAGTGGCGGGATTGCAGCCTGATGGTGTGGGCACTGCTGTAGCCGACGCTCGGGCGGCTAACCTGTCGATGGGCGATCGCACGGCGAAAGAAGCGAAGCGGGACCCGGTTTTTTGGTTGTACTCCGGAGCACTCTCCATGCACGCTCTGTTTGGTACGGCCGTAACTTTTCACATCGTCGCGATTTTTGCGGAGGCTGGACGTGGTCGCGAAGAAGCCTTTGGCTACTTTCTGCCCCAGGCAATTGTCTCGCTATCGGTAAATCTGTTTGCCAGCGCTTTGGCAGACCGTAGCCGGCTGAAGCCCTTTCTCAGCATTATGTTGGTGATGTTTCTGGTGGGCGCCTTTGGTCTGACCCGATTAGAAACACCCTTTGGATATTGGAGTTTAGTGATTGGTTTCGGTGCCGGCGGTGGGTTATGGGGGGTGTTGTCCAATTTAGCCTTCATACGTCAATACGGGGCCTTACATCTTGGCGAGATTAGCGGCCTGAATACAGCGATAACCGTGTTCGCGAGTGCAGTGGGCCCTGTCGCATTCAGTGTGGCTCATGATATCTACGGGACCTTTCAGGCCGCCGCACTGGCCTGTGCAGTGGGTTTATTTGTCTTGTTACTGGCAGCTGTGTGGATACGTCAACCCAACGACCAAAGGCCTCAGGGGCGTGGTAATTAGTGAGTTTAACGTATAACATTGCGCGCCCTTGAAAAGCCGATGGCGTGAGTATGCGTAAAGCGCTGGTCGCGGGTAACTGGAAAATGAATGGCAGCTTAAGCGCTTTGCAGCATTTTATTGCGGCACTTGAGCTGAATCCATCCGTTGACACGGTGTTGTTCCCCCCCGCCGTTTTTTTGAGTGCGGCAGTAGAGCAAGCGCCTGTGGCCTTGGGTTGCGGAGTGCAAGATGTGGGCACGGCGATGCAAGGTGCTCATACGGGTGAGATATCTGCGACTATGGTCAGAGAATTGGGCGGGAGATGGTCTATTGTTGGCCACTCGGAACGCCGTCATGATCAGTACGAAAGTGACGAAATGGTCGCGGCCAAAGCGGCGGCGGCGCTGAAAGGCGGCTTGAGACCCTTGGTCTGTGTGGGAGAGACGCTGGCAGAACGTCAGGCCGGCTCAGAGCAACAGGTTGTGCAGCGTCAACTAGATATTGTGTTGGCGCAAGTGGATGACGTCGCTTTGCGCGACGTGGTGGTAGGCTATGAGCCAGTTTGGGCCATCGGTACAGGGGAAAGCGCATCAGCCCTGCAGGTGCAGGCGATGCATGGGTTCATTCGCTCGGTCGTTCGGGCGAGGGACTCGCAAGCTGCGGAAGCGATGTGCATCATCTATGGCGGCAGCGTTAACGCAGATAACGCGCGTGAGTTGTTTGCCCAAGCCGATGTTGATGGGGCTTTGGTTGGCGGCGCATCGTTGGATGCTGAGGCTTTTTCAGCGATCATTGCGGCGGCCGCAGGCCCCTGAAAGGGCTTTGGTAGAGGGCGAAGGATAAAGATCAGTAAATGTTGGAAATAAGGTTTTAAGAGACATGTCGAGCGTTGAAACGGTTCTGTTATCGTTACTGGTACTTGATGCTATAGCACTCACGGTGCTGGTATTGTTGCAGCAAGGAAAAGGGGCAGATGTGGGCGCTGCGTTTGGCAGCGGATCGTCTAACACGATGTTCGGAAGCTTGGGCACGACATCGTTTTTGACTAAAGCCACGGCATGGCTGGCAGTGGGCTTCTTCGTGATTGCCTTCAGCCTGGCGTATACAGCGAAACAGCGAGCTGAGCAGGCTAATAATCTGGGTATACCAGTGGTGGGTGATGCACCGGTTCAGGAGTTGACGGAATCGCAAGAAAGTGTAAATTCTCCGGAAGCGGTGGTGGCGCCCATGCAGTCAGACGTACCCCGCATCGACGCTGAAGAATCAACAAGCGACGACATTCCCGAGCTATAGCACACGAGAGAAGAGCCAGCGCCGAGACAGAATAGCGAGAAGTAATAGATTGCCGAAGTGGTGAAATTGGTAGACACGCTACCTTGAGGGGGTAGTGGGCTTATGCCCGTGCGAGTTCGAGTCTCGCCTTCGGCACCAAATTGATTGCGGTACAAATTGATTGCGGTATATGAGGCGGTTACGTGTCATTCCGCCCTTTACACCGCGTTGAATTCCCCTATAATCCCCCACCTTGCTGATGCGGGGTGGAGCAGTCTGGTAGCTCGTCGGGCTCATAACCCGAAGGTCGTGGGTTCAAATCCTGCCCCCGCTACCAAAGCAAAAAGCCCCGTACAGGGGCTTTTTAGTTATGATTCTTTGGTGGCCTGCCCTGTGTTATGCGGACAGGCGCTCCTGTATAAAACTCGTTATGAGCGATATTAGTGGGCGGTAGAGCCCATTTTTTATGCCAGCAAGAAAGTAAGGAAGCTTTTCTGGTAGTTCGAAGAGGGTTTTAACTCATTGAATAGAAAAGAAAAACAGGTAGAGGAGTTAGTCGCTCCGACAATTGAATCGCTTGATTGTAGCTTGTGGGGCGTAGAGTACTTAGCCCAGGGCAAGCACAGCAAGCTGCGCATTTACATCGAGCGTGATGACGGGGTTTCGGTAGATGACTGCGCAAAAGTAAGCCGCCATGTCAGCGATATTTTGGACGTGGAAGAAGCGATCTCGGGTGCCTACACGCTGGAAGTGTCCTCGCCAGGTATGGACAGGATACTGTTCAGAGAAAGTCAATTTGTCGACAACGCCGGGCAGCAGGTGGAAGTTCGATTGAATTTCCCCTTTGAAGGCCGGCGTAAGTTTATCGGCTTGTTGGCCGGAGTTCAGGACAGCATGGCGATAGTGCAGATTGAAGATGAAGAATTTTTGTTGCCGTTGGAGAATATCCAGCGGGCGCGTTTAATACCTGTATATGACGAAGGTTGAATAGGGCAGACGAATGTCGAAAGAAATATTATTGGTCGTCGAATCGGTCTCGTTGGAAAAAGGCGTTCCGAAAGAGGTCATTTTTGAGGCTATAGAATCAGCTTTGGCGATGGCGACAAAGAAGCGGTATGGCGAAGAGGCGGAGTTTCGCGTAGCCATTGATAGAGAAACGGGCGAATACGAAACTTTTCGAACCTGGTTAGTCGTCAACTATGAGGACGAAGAAGAACCGGTTGCAGAAGCCATGTATAACGTGGAAGAAGCTCAGGAAATAAAGCCGGGCGCGCAATTGGGCGATGTGCTCGAAGAGCAGGTTGAATCCGTTGAATTTGGCCGTATCGCCGCCCAAACGGCGAAGCAAGTGATTGTGACCAAAGTGCGTGAGGCGGAACGGGCTCAGGTCGTTGAAGCGTACATGCCGAAACTCAACGAGTTGGTCAGCGGTACCGTCAAGAAGTTGGGACGTGACAGCGCCATTATCGATTTGGGTAATAACGCAGAAGGTATTTTGACCCGTGAGCATTTGATACCGCGAGAAACCTTTCGCGTTGGTGATCGTATACGTGCGCTGCTCACGGACATCCGCCCCGAGAATCGGGGTCCGCAGTTGATTTTGTCACGCACCGCACCATTGATGTTGATTGAACTGTTCAAGGTAGAAGTGCCAGAAATTTCAGAGGATGTGATTGAAATTTGTGCGGCTGCTCGTGACCCCGGATCCAGGGCTAAGATTGCGGTCAAAACCAATGACGGACGCATTGATCCGGTAGGCGCGTGCGTCGGTATGCGTGGCTCGAGGGTGCAGGCCGTTTCTGGTGAATTGGCGGGTGAACGTATAGACATTGTGCCTTGGGATGAAAATCCTGCGCAGTTGACAATCAACGCCATGGCGCCCGCGGAAGTTGCCTCTATTGTCTTGGATGAAGAAACGCACGCCATGGATATTGCGGTGACCGAGGAAAATCTGGCTCAGGCCATTGGCCGCGGGGGCCAAAATGTGCGTTTAGCGAGTGATCTGTGTGGTTGGTCGCTAAACATCATGACTGAAGCCGAGGCAGCCCAGAAGCAAGAGGAAGAAGCAGTCCGCTTTGTGCAGGAATTTATGGTGGCTTTGTCGGTGGATGAAGACGTCGCCATGGTGCTTGTGGAAGAGGGATTTACCACCTTGGAAGAAGTGGCTTACGTGCCGATAGAAGAGATGTTAGCGATCGAAGGTTTCGACGAGGAAATCGTCGATGAACTGCGCAACCGTGCAAAAGACGCACTGCTGACCAAAGCGATTGCAAGTGAAGAGGCGCTGGGTGATGTTGCCCCGGCGGATGACCTGTTGAACATGGAAGGGATGGATCGGCAGTTGGCTTACAAGCTGGCGTCTAACGAGGTCGTGACTATGGAAGACCTGGCAGAACTCGCCATTCCCGAGCTACTGGATATTGAAGACGGGTTGACGGAAGAAATGGCCGCGAAGTTGATATTGAAAGCGCGCGAGCCGTGGTTTGCCGATGAAGAAGACGCTGCGGAGGCCGATAGCGCTGGATAAGGCTGTGCCGACAGTCCATAGCCTTGAGGTTGTGATTGGGCGCGGTCTTTGAGTAAGAGAGTTTGAGTAGAAAGTTACAGCACAGCTGGTTTGCTCGGTTAACGACGAAGCAGTGGGAGTGATTGATGGCAGAAGTGACAGTTAAACAATTAGCAGACACCGTGGGAACCCCGGTGGACCGTTTGCTGCGTCAGATGAAAGAAGCGGGACTGGCGCATTCAGCTGAAGATGAAATGGTGACAGAAGAGCAGAAGAAAACATTGCTTGCTCATCTGCAGCGTAGTCATGGAGCCTCGGAAGAGTCGGCGAAAAAAATCACTTTAAAGCGCAAAAGCACAGGCACCTTGCGGGCAGGCCAGGGGCGTGCCGGGCGTAATGTCACGGTTGAAGTTCGGCGTAAGCGAACCTACGTGCGCGGCGGTGGCGATGCTGAACAGCCGGCGGCGGAAGAGCCGACACCAGAGGTGGCTCAGGCA
>Ga0181559_10004548_pt1 | contig 13433 bp, 10 predicted proteins | sample 011ome_21_FD_133752 | JGI IMG/M metagenome (GOLD analysis project Ga0181559, IMG submission 133752) | Coastal salt marsh microbial communities from the Groves Creek Marsh, Skidaway Island, Georgia - 011508AT metaG (megahit assembly) | ecosystem: Environmental > Aquatic > Marine > Intertidal...
AGGGGTGGAAGGGGTGCGGCTAGGAGGCATCGAGGCGAAGAAGCGGGATCGCAGGTAAACCTCCAGTGCGCCTGGGGCGTTCACAGTTGACCCGGACGATTCAATGAGCGAGGAACGGGTGTGATTTCCAACTTCCACAGAAACCTGGCGGTGCTGGCCTGTCTCATGGGACTGTTTTCTAGTGGTCTTCATGCTCAATACACACCCAAGCCTGGGACGGCGGAACGAACTGCCATTCTTGATGTGGTCCGATTCCCACTTCAGGCTGACGTGAATCAGTCGGTCGTTTTCGTGGTCAAGCACATGAAGGTTCAGGGCGACTGGGCCTTCCTGATTGCCACACCTGAGACAAAATCTGGCGGGAGGATCAACTACCGAGGAACCAAGTATGAAGAGGTTGCGCAGGAGGTGGACGAAATCACGATTGCCCTTCTGAAGCGAAAGGGCGGAAAATGGGTGGCCTTGGATTGCGTCTATTTTTGCGGGGATGTATGGTGGTGGGGACTCTGGGAGAGATACCCTGGATGCCCCCGTTCTATTTTTCCCTGAGCTGGCCTGTTGAGGAGGCTCGGGGATCTTGCAGCGGGAGACCTCAAACTTGAATCATCAGTGCTGCTGGAACGAGGGCGAAGTGACCACTAGCAAGGCGAGATCGCCCGAGCGATATCGGCACCCCCTCAAACCCCACAGGACTGGCGCCCCGATAAAAACCCTTGAAAAAGAAAATTCCTACGAATCAATAACTGAATGAAATCCTGTTTTTGCTATGTCGTTGCTTCGCTGCAGATTCTACTCGTTCCCTGTTCGTCGGATGACTTGGAGGGATCGGCGGCTTCTCAACCCGAAGCCCGCGATCCGTGGATCCAGCCCTACAAGAAAAACAGCATCTGGAACCAGCCCATTGGAAGTGCAGCGGAGTATGTACCGGTCGAACTGATTCCAACCAAAGGAGCGGGGATCGACGTGAAGTTTTTCCTCGAGCTCGATGCGAACGACCCGGTCCGCCAAACGATCGGGTTCGACCGGTTTGCGCCGCCGGAAGGGCGCTGTGCTGGAACCACCGACATGAAAGGCTTAACCGTAAGGCTCCCCGATGGCTGGATGGTTCCGGACATCGGGCCGGAAAACCCATTTGGGCGAACTCCAAACAGCAGTTTTGTATTCCTGATGCCGGACCGGAAAACAGCGTGGATCGGGCCTGCTATCGCCCGCTGCGATCCGACGGGTCCTCTCTACATGTTTTCGTTTCAGCGCTTCGAAAATAATCGTAAGTATGATGACATGCGTGGCGACGGGGTGGAGGGAACTGGAGGGCAGGGGGCTTCTGCTATGTCGGGGCTCGGGGGGACAATCCGCCTCGGTGAGTTGACAGGCGAAAAGCCGATCCGACACGCGATAAAGATCAATCCCTGGGGCCGCCACCTGTTCTATTCGGATGAGCTTCCCGGATTCCGATGGCCGGCGAAGGCGGCGGATCAATACGCCAACGAGGAAGGGCATAAGAATCGCTACGTGGGCGAAGATCCAAATCTGGTCATGGGCACACTGCTCACCATTCCGCCCGACGTCACGGCCGAAGATCTGGGACTCGAATCTGAGCCGGCAAAAAAGCTACTCTTTACCCTACAGAATTATGGAGCCTACATCACTGAGGACGCGGGTTGGGACGTCCTCGATTTCATTATCGAACGGGGCGTCGAAGTGGAGTTCGAAGAGCATTGGGGGTTCTCGATGGAAAGTAAACAATGGGCGAAGGATGTAGTCCGGCTCGCCTCCAGGTTTCACGCCGTAACTAACAACGAACCTGAGTCAATCGGTGGGGGCGGCGAGCCACTCCAGCCTCTCGCTCCGGATTTGATTCAGTGAAATGGCAAGCAAGTCTGCAGACGGAGATTGGCCGTCTGCAAAGTTGGGACAGATACAAGCCGCAAGAGCGGAAAAATGGGCAAATATAGATGCCTCACTGATGCAGGGAGGGCCCATTGCGTCCGGGGCATTTCGGATTCGATACCTGGCTCTCAGTGACGAATTACTTTGATATGAATCCGCTGAGGATCCGCAACGGTGAGGGCGAATTCATCGAGGAGGAGCCTTCGGAGATCATCGTCTCGGAGGCGCTCAAGTTTATCGAAGAAAAGAGCGAGGATCCGTTTTTCACCGTCATCTGGTATGATTCTCCTCATTTTCCGTTCGAGGCGAGCGAGGCGGATTGCACCCCCTCCTACCCGGGCCGATCCGCGGTGACGGGGCGGCGAGCATTCCATGTCTCCTACGAAACCATTCCCGGTCCATCGATCTCCAGCGTGTCTTTCCGGCACTTCGGACACACGACACCTTCCAGCTCCATGTGATCCCGTAGCCTCGTGCTGTCGCATTTCGGGCATGCCAATTCGTCCACTTCCGGATCCAGCTGGCAGGAACGCGAACAGTCCAAGCAGAGGAGGTCGGACTCGTTTCCCATGCGTCCCGCGGTTTCATGCAGTTCTCCGGGCGGAGTTGAGCCGAGGGAGTTTCGCACCTCGTTGAGAATCGATTCCCCGCCCGGGTGATAGAAATGCTGGCGGATACCGCTCTGGTCCGTGATGTAGGGATTTCCGTCGGACCACGCGTCCACGGAGAAGCGGCAGGAGTTGCAGAGGATTCTTTGCCCGGTGGCCATGGAGGAAGACTACAGGAAACGAGGTGGTCGGGTGAAGCTCGAAGGGCGCCTGGAAGTTTCTTCCCGTGGAAGCGTCCGACCAACCGCGCTTCGCCGTCGGTTGATGGTTGAGCGAAGGAGTGGTGGTTCTTAAAAGGCGCAAAACGTAGAAAACGGATGCGGTGCGCTCCTCGTTACCATAATACCGAGGCAGGACCCACTTTATCCTGTCCCACTCTCGTCGTATTCGGTGTATTTCTTCGAGGATCCCTTCACCTGAGCCGTCGGGTATTTGACATCATTCTTCGCTATCTTGTCAGTCATCGCCGCGATGAGATCAATTCCCAGATTGTCTGCTAGCTCAACCAAATAGATCGCGATATCGGAGATCTCTTCTGTGATCTCTTCCTTGTGGCTTTCAACTCTCGCGTCAACTTCCTCGGGCCCTTTCCAGAGAAAGTGCTCGAGCAGCTCACCCGCTTCCAGGGAAATCGCGATGGCCATGTCTTTCGGATTGTGAAATTGCGCCCAATCTCGTTTGTCCCGAAATTCCCGAATTTGTTCTGTGACCTTGGTTAGCTCGTTCATCTGGAGCCTCAGATAGAATCAGAAGGTGAGGATGCGATCAAGGGTTCTTGGGATGGAGGATAGAATTGGGCGGCTAATTTTCCCTACAACCATTTCCTTGATAATGTACCCAAAAACTGTCTGCGACAGGTCCTATTGGCAGGGAAGAGACCATGATTCAACAGAGTCCAGTCACCGAACCAACTCTCTCAGGTTCTCCACCCAACCCTGTTGAGTTGCATCCGGGCGGGGATCGTGAGAGCATTTCTGATGCGTTTTCTTTTCGCTTTTCTCGCTGTCTGTTTCCTTCTGCCCGTCTCCCATGCGGCAGAGAACCAGGCCAACATTCTCTGGATCTATGTCGACGACATGAGCGACTGGATGGGATGCTACGGCCACGATGCGGTCGCGACCCCGAACATCGACTCTCTCGCGAAAGACGGCGTTCTTTTCGAAAACGCACACATGCCGTCGCCAGTATGCTCGAGCACGCGCTCGGCGCTAATCACGGGAACGATGCAGACGACACACGGATTGCATCGGCACCGCACGATGGTGAAGAAGCCACTTCCGAAAAACGTCATTCCGATTCCTACACTCTTTCTGAATGCTGGCTACACGACCTTCAACGAGGAAAAGGAAGACTACAATTTCACCTACAAGCGCGAGGATCTCTATTCGGCGGATTTCGAACGACCAGGCAAGATGCGGGGCCACCTAGTCGGAAATGACGTTTCTTTCCTGGAACAGCTCAAAGGGAAGAAGTTCTTTGGACAGATTCAACTGAAGGGCGGAAAAATCGGAGGCGAGTCCGGATCGAAATACCCGTCCGAAAGTCGGGTTGATGCCAAGGATGTGACCGTGCCAGCGCACTACCCCGACACACCCGTGATCCGCGATGCGATCGCGCGTCACTATGAGCAGGTCGCGCAAACCGACGAGCAGGTCGGGGCGATCGTTGCGGGTCTGAAAGAATACGGATTCTGGGAAAACACGATTGTCATCTTTTTCACGGACCACGGCTCTCCCCTTCCCCGCTCCAAGCAGTTTCTTTACGAAGAGGGAACCAAGGTGCCTCTCATTGTTCGTTTCCCGGACAAAAAAGGAGCCGGGACGACACGGAGCGATTTGGTTAACGGCATCGACATTTCCGCGACGACTCTGGCGCTGGCGGGTTTGGAAATTCCGGAAACCGTCGAGGGTCACGATCTTTTTGCCGAAGACTACCAAGAGCAAAGTCACGTCATCACAGCCCGTGATCGTTGCGGCATTGCCGTAGATCGGATTCGCGGGATTCGCACGGAGCGCTTTCGCTACATTCGAAATTACTTCACGGATCGTGCTTTCTACCAATCTCAGTACCGCGACAATTTCGCGACAATTTTGGAGCTACGAAAGCTGAATAAAGAAGGAAAGCTGACGCCGCTGCAGGCTTCCTATCACGATGCGGAATCCCGTCCGGAAGAAGAGCTTTACGACATGGACACCGACCCGGATCAAGTCAATAATCTGGCAACCGATCCCGCCTTTTCCGCGGAACTGAAACGCCATCGCAACATTCTCGAATCGTGGATTTCATCAACCGGCGACCAAGGGCAGGAGCCGGAGAACGAAGAAGAGCTGCGGCGCGTTTTCGACGGAGCCAAAGGAAAAGTGGAAGCGCCCGAATACGATTTCTTGAAGAAGGCGAAGGAATAATTCGCGAACAGAATTCGCCCAGCTCATGGAAGAGTTGGCGGGAGTCAGTGAGGACGATAATAACCTGCTCACCTGCACCATGATTCTCGAGCAGAACGAAAACGATTGCCGGTCTGGAGATGGCAGATCACTGATTGATGATCGGATATTGGCTAACTGCAGTCATAACCGATTTCTACTCATGAAATGCTTCCTCTTCATCGGGACCGCCTTGGTAGCCATCTCCGCCAGCCTGTTTCTGCAAGCTGGGGAGCCGGAATCCAAAAGTTCCATTGAAATTCGACCACCAGCTGGTCGTCTCGCGATTGTCGCCGATGGAAACTCACCCGATCCTGACGACATCGGAGCGAGCGCCGTAATTTTCGGACTCCTCAAAGGGGCGGGATTGCAGGAACGCCTCGTGCACTTCTCACACTCCTGTGATCTGGATCCCTTTACGAATCCGGGAAAGCAGAAAATCTCAGAAGCTGATGAATTGCGGCGGCAGGCCAAGCTGCAGGAAGTCTTCCGAGAAGGGATCGAACTCTTTGGCCCGTTCAAAAATCTCACGGCCTACCACAACTGCCGCACGGAACAAGAAGCCGCAGTCAACCATCTGCGCGACGCCATCAATGCCTCGTCATCCACCGATCCGCTCTGGATCGTAGAAGCGGGCGAGCCGGACATCATCGGATACGCCCTGAAAGCAGCGACTGAGTCGAAACGAAAATTTGTGCACGTCATTTCACATCATCCAGCCAACGACAATAGCGGGGACAATTTCACCTGGCAGGAGATTCTCGATTTCGGTGTGACGGAGCACCAGATCGGAGATCAGAACAAGGGCCTGCAGACTGCGCCCATCCAATGGGATTGGGCAAAGAGCCTCGAGAAACCCGGGGTCTTCTGGATTTGGAAACAACTTCGGTACGCGGAGCAGGACGGGACCGTGAAATTTCAGACAAATAAGTTCGACTGCTCGGATGCCGGGATGATCTACTGGTGGTTTACCGGAGCCGACAAGGGCGGGAATCGAAAGGCTACGCCAGCAGATATGAAAGCATTGCTCTTTAATGCGGTATCAACTGATTAGGTCGATTAATAGTAAAACGGTTTTCATTCGTGGGTAAACTGTAGCTGCCTTTGCAAGAAAGTGGCTCGTTCAGCCAGCTTCATGCTTTTGCGACGGCGGCTACGTTGAGACGCCGTGATTTTGCATTTGCGAGCATCCGGAGAAAGCGTGCTTCAAGCATTTCGCGCGGCCACCGTATCGTGACGGCTACTTCACAGCTAACTGCTCAATCGGGATTACCGCCAACTCAGCACTATTGAGATTGCCTCGGCGTCCACCGTTGTTCGAGTAACCGACATAGAGTTTCCCCTCGTGCTCAACCGCATACGGATAGGATAAGGAAAGCTGATCAGCTGACTCGCCTGGATGATCCGGATTCTGGGAATGCCTAATAACGAAGACCCGGGAAAAGACGTTTTCACCAGGCCGCGACAGAGCGATCGTCAGCGGGCTGCGCCTGCCTCCGTTCCCCGATGCGGTCGTGCAGACCAAGTAACGCTGACCCGAGCTGAGAACGCCTGCGGCAGGCTTTGAGGTCGCCATCGGAAGGTTGGAAATTTCCGACTTCGTCCACGTTTTGCCATAATCTTTGCTAACGGCAATCAAGGCCTGTGCACCACCCCCGTAGCGGGCTATATTATAAACGGTGGAGCCATCGACAAAGAGCGACGACTCGCCCCACATCCGGCGAATCTCGTCGTCGACGTTAATCTTCACCATTGTCCACTTGGTGAAGTCATCGCCATGACTGATCGCCACGGCAGGGGGAAAAACGGCATCACCGGAGTAGGGTCCGAATGAACCTCCCGGCATGATCCAGTTGCCGTCGTCCATTTTAATGGGCTGATTCATCGCCCAGAATCCGTCCTCCACGACAGCGCCATGATGAGTCCACTCCCTAGTTTCTTCATCAAGTGAATAGGCCCGGGTGTGGATGTTTTTCATCTTGTCGTAGTAGGCTCCCTGGAAGGCCCAGAGCCTACCCTGATGAGAAAGGAAAACTCCATGACTGACAGCGAGATTTTCCGGCTCCTCACCCGCATCAATAACCTTCAGAGGCCCCCACGTTTTTCCACCATCTTCACTCACCCGATACTGCGCCTCCTCGGTGACGGTATTCTCCGCCCCCTTGTTGTGTCCAATCGACGCGTAGAGCCTGCCCTTGTGCCAGGCCAGTCCAACGCCGTGGAGAAAGGTGTAGCCATCAGCTGGCTTGTCCCATTTTTTGATCACGTGGAACTCGACACCTTCCAGCTCGGGAAGGTCATCCGCTTTCGGAAGTTCCGCGTTCTCATCCCACAATGAAAATCGCTTCGGCGGTTCCGGGATTTTGTGTGTGGCGAGAACAGGCTCATATCGGGAAGTCACTTCATCAGCAGGGACCACTCTCGGCTCGTAGCACGCTTCATCGAGCGCCCCCGCGAACTGCTGCCGGCTTCCGCTGGCATCGCGAATGCCTCCCAGCGTGATCGAAGCCTCCGTCGCGGGAATGAGTTTTGCGAGAGGGATCGTGCCAACTTCTTCGCCATTCAGGAAAAGCTTCGCTTGATCGCTGCTGACTGTGAGGACGGCCTGATGCCAATGCCCCGGCCTCAGAGCCTGATCGCAGGAAATGGTTTCCCACCCATTCTGACGCAGATAGGCACAGAGCCGCCCATCAGGTTCAATTATGATCCCCCACTGGCGGTCGCCGAGTGAGTAGCGGTTTTTTCCCATCACCATCTGCTGCCCACCACCGAAGCGATACGGGTTAAACCAAACGGATGCGGTGAAGCCGGCTTCACCTGGATTCAGCGCTGCGCTGCCAGCCAACTCAACAACGGCTCTCCCGTCGAGAACGACGGCGTTTCCGGATACCCCTTCTCCGATTTTCGTCGGACCGTGGGCGACAATTGTTTCGTCAATTTGATCAAGACTCCAGTTTGTAAGATCAGAGGCAGCCGAAACTGCCTTCAGTCCCAATAATACAGCTAGAATGAGGCACGTGTTTTTCATTTCTTTTCGGCTGCGGCCCGCATTTTCCGAACGCGCTCCTCTTCTTTCTGCAATGCTTCGCCTGTCACTGGCATCGGCTCAAAGTTCGGATCGGGGGTGATGACTTCTTCCTCTCCCAATTCCCGCCAGCGCAAATTCCGAAACCAGACATCCTGGCCGTGATCCTGAAGCCAGAGCTTCCCTCCGCGCCCCGTCAAGACGCCACCTCGAATTCCTAACAGATCCACATACCATTTCCACTTTGGATCGGAATAGTCGAAAGACAGCACTCGCTTTTCATTCACCCAATGCTCGATGACCGAGCCATCACAAATGATGCGACCAGTGTTCCACTGCCTGAATGGTCTCGTCGCATCCTCACGCGGTGCCATGCAGAAAAACAGAGAACCCGCTGCCTGCCGGGCGTTTTCGCCATAGGGGCTGTAGACATTGTCGAGCACCTGATACTCTACCTGGCCGGGTCGATAGTAGATGCCGGAATTGCAACCCTTCGAGACTTTCCACTCGAACCGCAGCTCAAAATCATCGGGAACTGCCTCCGCTGTGTAGGTGAGAGATCCTCCTTTTTCCTTTCGATAAAAAGCACCATCTGCATCAACGACCCAGTTTCCCTTGTGCTCCCAGCCATCGAAAGATTTTCCGTCGGAGAGAAAAGTAAAACCACGAGCACGTTCCAGCCCCATCGGTTTGCTGATCAGGATTTTGGCCTTTGATCTCGGTCCACGGAATTCTTTCGCGAGCACATCTTCCTCCGTAAAGCGCGCCATCAGGATCTCACCATCAGTGGAGCGATTGCGATCGTAAGAAATGCAGATGGAACCATCTGGCGCCTGAAATCCATCGGGATAGGAAATGCCTTTTCGCCCGTCGAGCACGAGCCCACCCTCCCACGACTCTCCATCATTATCCGAAAGCCAGGCGCTGAGTTGGACCCTGCCTGCGTGCGAATCAATTTGATCACCGTGTTTGACCAGCAACAGCTTGCCGGACTGAAGGCGACGGATGAAAAATCGTGCCACTGGTTGTTTGATCGCCGATTCGACAGGTTCGCTCCAGGTTTTTCCGGAGTCGGCGGAAGTGCTTTCCATGATGCCTCTCCGGGTCCGTGCCAGCATCCAGAGTGAACCATCATTCCTTTCAACGATCATGTGTTCGTGCCAGTCCGGATCGGGAAACTGCACCACGCCACGAAGTTGCCACGTTTGCCCTTCGTTAGTGGAAACAAAAACGTTGGCACCGCGTAGCGGGTCGAGCTCGCGAAAGCAGCCTTTGAACTGACGGAAGCCACTTCGTTGATCGAGCGAGATCGGCAGCATCCATTCTCCTGAGGAAAGCACGGTGGGCTTATTGAGCATGACTCCGTGCCAGATGCGTTTCGGCTCGGACCATGCGGGTTGATCCGCATCAGGATTTGCGCACATCGTCGCCCAGACACCGGCACGGCCGTCAAACATGTCCATCGACTGATCAAAGAACAGCCAGAGTCGCCCTTTGGGATCGGTCCACAGATTGCCAACGAGGATGCTTCGCCTTTCACCGAGACTGTCGTCATGAGAATCGAGCACAAGGCGCGGGTCCGACCAAGTTTCCCCGTCGTCGTCGCTACTGGCCAAAACGAAGAATGCATCAGGGCTGTCACCGCCTGCGACCCAGCAGGCCCAGATACGACCGCCCGGCGTTCGCTCGATACCAATCGTCATGCCGTAGTCGAGTTTGTCGTATCCATATTCCGGAAGCGGCGAGGTATTGATCCGCGGCGGCACAAGTGCATGATCGGCAACCTTTTCCATCTTCGCAATTCGCGCGGCGGCCTCCTCCGGCGTTTCGACAATGGTGGCTTTGTCAGGTGATCCCACACTGAGCAATTTGATCTTGATCTCCTCGCTCAACACAGCCACAGCCGTTTTTCGGATCGCAAACCTTTCTCCACTCTCCATCCGTTTTCGATAGGCAAAGAAGCGATGAACGTCGCCCTGAGAAAATTGAAACTCGGGGGTGTCCACTTTTTCGAATCCGCGCTTGAGCAGCAGAGCAGACTGATTGGCCGAATGCTTGTGGCTGAGTGTGAGAATAAAGAGATTACCTGGCGTGGTGCATTCGATGGTATAGCCCTCGATGCTGGTATGGAGAAAGGTTTTGCCCAGCAGCATTTCGGGAACCTCGATTACGCTGTAGTTGCGATCGGTGAAGAGCAGGACCTCTTTTTCCAGGGCTCGAAACGTTTCCGCATCCGTTTCCGCCCATGCTTCCTCGGCGAGGGGAAAAACGATCGATGCAACAATGGCAGCGGCAAAGAGTGGAACGAGGATTCGCTTCTTCATGACTTTCAGGACGTCAGAAATCAGGTAACAGGGTCAGGTCACGGACCTGACAGGGTTAGGCCTTTCATTCAACCCTCTTGGATTCGATGGGTCGAGTATGCTTTTTTACCTCTTAGCGCGACGCCGATCCTTCCGCATCCATCGCACAACGAAAACCGGTATGATTGGACGGTGATTCGCTGTCGATGGGTTGCCGGGCTCCGGACTGATAGCCTTTGCACCAAACATCGGAACAGGTACTCTGCAGGAGGATCGGGAAAAGGATTAATGCCAACCTTTGTTTCATGAACAGGATCATGTCTCTCTCCGATGATACTCGCAATGCAAAAGAAGCGGGGTCTTCCATTTCGTGACGCCATCCGCATCAGGTTGTTAATCATCTTGATCGATTACTGCTATCCATCAAGAATCACTACAACCTTCCTCTGTTTACCTTTGCGGGTATCTCACCGAAAACTCTCAATCCCCCTCTGGATGATCTATCGCCTTCCTTTTCTTTGCCTCGTCGTTTTAGCTGCCCTCACACTGCCCCGAACTGCCTCTGGTTGGGGTCAGGACGGTCACCGCATCACTGCCGAAATCGCTGAGCGAAACCTGACACCGAAAGCTCTTGCGAAAGTACGGGAAATTCTCGGCGAAGAAACCCTCGCGGAGATTTCCACTTGGGCGGATGAAATTCGCTCGGACGGCAGCTGGGACTTTGCGAAACCGTGGCATTTCATTTCCATCAATGACGAGGAAAGTTGGGATGACTACGAGCGTGTCCCGGAAGAAGAGGGTGATATCCTTTCGATACTGGACAGGCTTGAGGCAATGTTGCGTGACCAGGATTCAGAAACATTTACCCTCACTGGAGTCGCGGGAAGAGCTAATTCAGGGCTGAAGCCCAAACACGAAAAAGAAGTCACTCATCGCGATGTACTGGCCCTTTTCGTCCACTTCGTCGGAGACCTCCATCAACCGCTTCACGTCGGGCGGCGGGAAGATCAGGGCGGCAATCGCATCCAGGTGGAATGGTTTGGAGAAGAAGAAACCCTGCACCGCATCTGGGACGAAGACATAATCGAATCCACCAATCTGAGCTACACGGAATTTTCGACCTTTCTCGATCGCTTATCGGACGAGGAACGGATCGCCGCCTCTGCGGGGACCTATCTCGACTGGGCAAAGGAGGCCAAACAGATTCGCGATCAGGTCTACGATTTTGGCCCACAGCGAAGCAGCTATTTTTTGAATATCGTAGAGGCTCCCGTGCTCAGCTATGATTACCGGGCGAAAGCCCTGCCAATCGTTCGAGATCGGCTGCAAAAAGGCGGTATTCGCCTCGCGGCGCTTTTGAATGACTTTTTTGACGACGAAAAATAGCAATAGACAACTCCCGAATCATGCGCACGACATTCCTTCTCTTTCTCTACATCCAATTGGCGACAGCATTCTCGCATGCCGATTCACCAGCTCGTCCCAACATCCTCTATTTCTATGTCGACGACATGGGCTGGGGATCTCTCGGGCCGAATGCACAAACCGCGCGAAAGGCGGCCGGGCTTCCTTATGTGAAAACGCCCCATCTCGATGAACTGGCCGCGAAAGGTGTGAACTTCACTCGCGCCTATGGGTGCACGGTTTGCTCTCCGGCTCGCTCGTCGCAGCAAACCGGCTTTCACCAGGGCCATACCTTTGCTGATCGAAATGATCCTGACAATGCCAGAAAGGCAATACGCACGGATGATATCACCATGGGTGGCATACTTTCCAAGGCAGGCTACGCAACCGGCTACTGGGGCAAATGGGGATACGGTGGATCAAAGGACATGGCAAACCCCACAATCGACAACGTGCAGACCTTGCCGACTTCTCATGGCTATCAACACGTCGTCGCAGAACTGCACCACGTCAGGGCACATACCTTTTTCCAACCAACGCTCTGGAGTGCGCCCGCTCCTTCCAATGCAAAGGGCGGACTTGAGCTAATTCCCAACTCGATGGCCACCTTCCGCGGGAAAGCCCAATACCCGAACGAGCCCGCCTTGCAGAATCATTCCGACTATCCTGAAACGGCCTATTGCGACGACGTTTACTGCTTCGCAGCCCTCGACTTTGTGCGAGCCAACGCGGCGAAATACAACAATGATGGAACACCATTTTTTGGCCTTCTCGCAGTGCAGGTTCCTCACGCGCCTTTCGATGAAATCATGGAGCTGCCGAAATGGGATCGCGGCTACGTCGACGATCCGGAATTTCAGAAACTGTCCGATCAAACCAGGCAGTGGGCGGCGATGGTGACCCGCATCGATGGCCACTTCGGAAATATTCTCAAGGCGCTGGAGGATCCCAATGGGGACGGCGACAATTCCGACTCGGTCGCGAACAATACCCTCGTCATTTTCCAATCTGACAACGGCGGCCCGGGCGGCCCTTCCAACAAGGAACTCGATACCAATGGCGGACTGCGCGGCAACAAGGGGACCATCTACGAAGGCGGCATTCGAGTTCCCACCCTGATGCGGTGGCCGGCGAAAATCACAGCGAATTCAAAGCTCAAGATCGGTTCGAGTTTCGACGAAGTCATCGACATCTCCGACTTGCTTCCCACCTTCTGCGAATTGGCCGGGGCGGAAACACCGGTCGGGCTCGACGGGGTTTCCTTCGCGCCTCTACTCACTGGTGAAGGTGAGAAAAAGCCTCGCGACTTTCTCATTCATGAAGCAGGAGGGTCGGCGTCGATCATTCGGGGGGAGCACAAGCTGGTGAAGTCGAAAAAGGGGCTGGAGCTCTACGATCTCGAAGCCGATCATTCTGAGAGCAAGAACATCGCCATGGCCCACCCCGAACTGGTGGCCGAATTGCAAAAAATCCTCCTCGAGGAGCGGGTCGGCGAGCCGAAAGGATTTGCCAATACCTACCATTCGTGGATCGGGGAAGATGGAGAATCCCTGAGCAAAGCCGCCAACTGGTCCGACTACCTCTACGAAAACGAAGGAGAAACTTACCTCGAGGATTCCGGCGCACCGCGGCTTTCGTGGATCGCAAGGATCGAGAATACCAAGTCGGAGAGACCAGCTACTGCGATCGTGGATAAGGACATCTCTTTTCTCGGCCTCCAGATTCGTGGTGGGAAGGGTGATCAGAAAGTGCAGGTGAATCAGGGGGTGACGCTGCTGGC
>Ga0181559_10004550_pt1 | contig 13425 bp, 2 predicted proteins | sample 011ome_21_FD_133752 | JGI IMG/M metagenome (GOLD analysis project Ga0181559, IMG submission 133752) | Coastal salt marsh microbial communities from the Groves Creek Marsh, Skidaway Island, Georgia - 011508AT metaG (megahit assembly) | ecosystem: Environmental > Aquatic > Marine > Intertidal zone...
ACACGTTTCGCGCGTCAGACGTGCGAGTTGGACGCCCGCGCACAGGGAAGACGCGCGGCGTCGGGACGCGGGGCATGGCGTCGGTCGCCGCGGCGGTGGCAGAGTACGACGCGTGGTGCGAGGCGCACGGTGGCGCCGGCGCTTTCGCGGAAGAGGCTGAGGCTGTGGATCGATTGCGTCGCGCGCTCGACGTCGCGTTCGAAGACGCGGAACGATCGTCGTCGCCGCTGGACGCGCTCATCGACACCGCGCGCGCGTTGCTGGACGATGACCCGCGATCGCCGGCCACGGTTCCCGACGAGAGGTGGGACGAGACGCGCCGCGCCTCCACGCGCGCGACGCGCGCGCTGGAGGCGGTCGGCGACCACGCGGTTGCCGGTTTCGTGCGCGTCGCGGATCTCGCGGGATCGCCGGAAGCCGAAGCGGTCGCCTGCGCCGTGCTCCGCGCTTTCGCGCGCGCCGCGGAGTCGCCCCGCGACGCGTTCGTCGCCGTGCTGGAGCGGCTGCACGTTCGCGCGGAGCAGCTTCGGCGCCAGCTTCGGCGCGGCGACACGGGGGGTGCGGCGGAGGCGCTCGGCTGGCGCCTCGCCGCCGAGTGCCTCCGCGCGATGCCTACGCTCCTCGCGCGGCGGCGGCGGGACCCCGCGCTCCACGCGCTGGACGCGGACCCTCTGGTTCGGCGCGTCGAGGCGATCGCGATTGAAGCGGAAGACACGCTTGCTTTCGCGACAGAGGGCGAAGACGAAGGCGAGGGGACTTCCGAAGGCACTTCCGAAGGCACTGTCTGGGCGTCGCCCGCGGAGGCGCTCGAGGCGGCGCGCGCCTACCGCCGGAGCGCGCTGCGTCTCTTTGCGGAGTTCGCGTCTCCTTACGACGCAAACGCGAACGCGAACGCGAACGCGAACGCGAACGCGCGCGAAGGTGGCAAACACGCAAAACACGCGAAAGACACCACCGATGCACGCGTCGTGCGTCTGTGCCTCGAGTGGCTGGCTCGGGACCCGAGTCCGGAGACGCTCCGGCTGGCGGCGGCGGCGACGCGCGCTCGGCGCGCCGACGACGTCGAGACGCTTTTTCGCGTCGCGACGTACGTCGAATCGTACGACGACGTCGATTCGACGTACGACGTACGACGTACGACGTACGACGACGACGACGCCACAGAGACGCCTCTGTCCGTCGTCGGCGCGGTCGTCTTGGCCTGCGCCTGGCTCGTCGCGGCGGAGGAAAAGACGCCGTTCCCGGAACCGTTCGCGGCGGACATCGCGAGTTTCAATCCGTGCCGTTCGGCGGAGGCTTCGTTCCGGGAACGTCCCGAGCGCGTCGCCGAACGCGTCGCGGCGGCGTTCGCCGCGGCGGACTTTCGCGAAAGCCTTCGCGACGTCGACGTGCCTGCTTCTTCGCGAGACTCTGTTCGAAGCGCGCTCAACGCCGCGGCGGTGCACTTCGCCGCAATCGCGTTCCGCAGGTGCGGCGAGGGAGGCGCAAGAGACGACAAAAAAAAAAACGTCGGCGACGTCGGCGTCATCCGCGAGGCGCGCCGAAGACGAGCGTTCGCGCGCGCGCTCGTCGCTCTGGAGATGCGCGTGGAGCGCGCGCCAACTCCCGCGTTTCGTGAGCTCGCGCGGCTCGCGCACGCGCGTCTGCTGACTTGTGTGGACGACGACACGAGGTTTTTCTTGCTCGCCCGGCGGATCGCGAAGACGAATGATGCGAAAAGCGCGAAGAAGACGGAAACGGAAACGGAAACGTACGGAAACGACCCAGACGCGTCGCCGGCGATGCGCGCGCTGTACGTCGCGCGCACGCGGCGCGAGACGCACAGAGCGCTCGAGGTGACCCGAGGTGGCTCGCGATTTCCAAAGTCTCCGTTCGCGCGCGCGGAAGTGGTGGATCTCGTCCTGGACGCGACTCGAGGCGCGATACGAACCCTGAGCGAAGCGGCGTCGCGACTCGATACTAATCGCGACTCGACGTTCGAGGACCCGGAATCGGACGAGCTCCCGGAATCGGACGAGGACGCCGACGCGCTCGTCGCCGGCTTGAATTTTTTTCGGTTCGTCCTCGGCCGCGCCCGCGGCGGTTTTCTGCGCGCCGACGACATGCGCAGCGACGTCGCGGGCGTCTGGAGCCGCCGCGCGCTCGTCGAGACGCACGTCGCCGCGCCCGCGGCGGCGTGGGCGCGCTCGACGCTCGCGCGGCTCGACGACGGCGAGGGCGCTTCGAGTCTCGCGAAGGCAAAAAAAAAAACCGAGGAGGGAACGGAGGACGCCGCGGCGTTACGCTCGTGGCGCCGGCGCATGGGCGCCGAGCACGTCCTAGAGGCGGCGCGCTTCGTCTCGGAGCTGTGCGATGACCCGTAGCCCGTATCGGCGTCGTGGACGTAGATGTCGTGTCGTCAGTGTAGAATCGAAAGCGCCGTCTCGGGGCGCGCGACGCGACGTCCTCTCTTTTGTTATTTTTTGGCGCAGTACTGCAGACCAGAGTCGCGCTCTTCGACATACCATGTTGCGCGCGATGCTGGCCCTTCGCGCCCCCGCGGCGCGCTTCGCGCGCGCGCCGCCGGCCGCGCGGCGGCGGTGCCTGCTCTCTGCACGCGCAGCCTCGACGAGCGCCTCCGTGGACGTCGGCACTCCCCCGCACGTCGCGCTGGTGACGTTCGAGCGATCCCCCGGCCAGAAGCCCGAGCTCGGCCTGGTTGAGAACGGCCACTGGCTGTGGACGCTGGACGTGGACGGCACGCGGTACCCAAGAGGCATGCTGGACGTCATCGAGAGATGGCACGACGCCGCGTCCGGCGGGCGCACCAGCGATGAAATGCTCGAGACAGAACGCAAGGGCGACCCGGTCCCCGTGGCGTCGGTGACTCTGCTCGCGCCCATCCCGGATCCCCCGTCCATCGTGTGCGTGGGCAAAAACTACCTCGAGCACATCGGCGAGGTGGATTCTTCGTTGCCGGGGATCTCCGCGGCGGGCGCGGCCCCGCCCGAGTACCCCATCATCTTCACCAAGGCCCCCACGAGCGTCGTCGGACCCGGGGCGTCGATCACGATCCCGCCGGGGGTCTCGGACGCGATCGACTACGAAGGCGAGCTCGGCGTGATCGTCGGCCGACGGACGCCTCCCGGCGCAATCGTCGACGAAACCTCCGCCTGGGACGCGGTGTTCGGGTTCACGATCATCAACGACGTCACGGCGAGAGACGTGCAGAAGCAGCACCAGCAGTGGTACCTGGGCAAATCGTTCGACACGTTCTGCCCGATGGGGCCTTGGATCGTCCCGAAAAATGCGCTGCGATCGGATGCCGACGCGTCTCCGAACGCCGACGCGTCGCCGGCGGCGATTGTGAAGCGCGGCGTCGCGCTCGGCACCGTCGTGAACGGCGAGCGGAGGCAGGCGAGCGACACGTCCGCGATGCTGTTCGACGTACCCGCGCTGCTGCAGGTGGTGAATCGCGCGATGACGCTCCGCGCCGGGGACGTCATCGCCACGGGGACGCCCGCGGGCGTCGGCGCGGGGATGGATCCCCGGGGATTCCTCCGAAGCGGGGACGCGTGCGAGGTCACCGTCCAGGGCGTGGGCGTCTTGAGAAACCCGGTGGAGTGAGACGGAGTCTTTCGACTTTCGAGAAGGCAGTCGCTTTCGTGAAAGCGAGCGACGCGTCCGCGGTACCACTGCCGTAGTATGTATTAAGAGCTAATACTAAGAGCTACGTTACATGTCTACTTCGAGTTGTTCCCCGGCGCGTTCTGTATCGAGGCGAGGATGTCCAGCTCGCTCGCCGAGCGCTGGATGAAGGATTTCAGAAAGTCATCCGACGTCGTCGGGTTGGCGTTGAACTCGCTCATCAGCCGCGACAGGTCCGAGGAGTACTGCCTGCGCGGCCCGGAACCCACCGGGTCCAGGTACCCCAAGCTGGGGACGCGACCGTGCATCCCGAACAAACCAGGCGCGTTGGGGTCGATGGACGCGCCGCCGGGGCCGCCGGAACCGCCGGGGCTTTGGGAAACGTTTCCCGAACCGGGCGCGCCGTTTCCCAAAGCCCCGGGGCCGGGGCCGTACGCGCCAGAGTTGAGCGAGACGGGAGGGAACATGGAGAGCGCGCCGGAGTGTGAGTACCCGGCCGGTCCCGGCCCGTGGGGTCCGTGGGACCCTCCCGGGGGTCCTTGCCCCGCGTGGGGGTACCCGTGCGCGTGCGCGGCGTGCAGGTAGTGGCCCGGCGCGGGCCCGGCGTGGGGGTGGTGCGCGTGGGAACCGTCACTCACCCCGGGCCCCGGGGTGAGTGAGTTCCCCGGGGCTGAGTGACCAGAAAACTCGGAGGAGGCGTGCGCGTGCAGACGCTCCTGGTGGTGCGCCTGCTGCCACGCCAGCGCCTGCGCGTACTGGATGTGCGCCTGCGAGTACCCAGCAGTCTGCCCGCCCGCGGCGGCGACCGCCGCCGCCGCGGCCACCGCCGCGTCGTACGGCCGACCGCCGCCGGAAACGCCGGGGGGGGGCATCGCGCCGCCGCGCTCGCCCGGCGAAGGATCGGCGGCGTTTCCGACGCTCTTCTCGCCTCTCACCGCCACCGCCACCGGGATGGTGCGCGGCGACGCGCCCGGGTGCGGCGGGAACCCGCCGCCGGGGTGCTGCGCGTGCCGCATCATCTGCGCCGCCGCCGCCGCCGCCGCCGCCGCCGCGCCGCCGCCCTTCCTGGGGAGCGCGCCCGAGTCGAGCTCGGCGTCGGTGGGGATGGCGAGCGGCGTGCCTCGCGGGTACCCCGTGGGCGACACCGAGGGCGGCCCCTCGAAGATCTGCGCGAGCTGCGTGGCGGTGACGCCAAACTTGGAGAGCTCCTCTTCGTCCAGCAGCCACTCCGCGGCTTGCCTCTTCTCGCGCTTGCAAAACATCGCGTTCACCGCGTCGTGGTCCACGCGCACGCGCCCGTCCGTGGCGACGTGGAACAGGACGCGGAAAAAAGGCTCGACCCTCGCGTTTTCGTACCAGTAGCCCCCCTCGGCGAAGGTCTCGCCGTACGTCTCGACGAGAAACCGGTCGAAGGCTTTGCGGTACCCCAAACCGTCGCGCGCGATGAACGCGTTGCTCCCGCCCGCGCGCAGAATCGCAGTCGTGAACCGCGCGATCGTGCGCCGGCGGTCGGCGCGTTTCGGGTTTTTCGTCTTGACCGGCGGTTTCCCCGCGCTCGTCGTCTGCGACGACGGCGCCGCCGACACGGGGGGGGAGGGCGCAGACTTTTCGGCGATCGCCGGCTCCGGCTTGGCGTCGTTCGCGTCGTTCGCGTCGTTCGCCGCGACGCCGGAGACGGAGGGCGCCGCGCCAAACCCGGGGGGAGCCTCTTCCGAGGCTGCTGCTGCCTCTTTGGAGTCTTTGGAGAGGCGGCCCGTCTCCGACCCCGGCTCCGTTTTAACCGGTTTAACCGCCGGACAGACGAACGACTCGTCGTTCGGAACCGGCGCGGAACCGGCGGCGCCGCTTTTTTGAGACTCGGGCGTCGACGAAACCCCGTTCGCGCGCGGCGCAAAACGCGCGTTGGCGTTTTGCGCCTCCCGCGCCTCCCGCGCCTGCTGGTGCGCCTGGTTCCGGGCGAGCTGCATCTCCTGCCGCTCTGCCGTGCGCCGCACAGCCGCCGCGGGCAGGTGCGTCTCCGTGTTCTCCAGGAGCCGCCCCTCGCGGCTCGGGTGTAGGGACCCGAGGGACCCGAGGGACCCGGACCCGTTTGGAATCCCGGCGCCCGGCTCGGGAGCGCTGTGCACGCGCAGGCGCGACCGCGCGTCTCCGCCGCCTCGGCGCGCGTGCAGGTCGCGCTGCTCCGCCTCCTCTATGTCCCGCGCGCGCCGCCTCAGCGCCTCGGCGACGGACAAACCCGGGCTCTGCCCGCGGAGCGCGCCGCCGAGGACGGCCCGGGGCGCGTCCCTCCGCTCGTCGAGAGCTCCGCCGCCGCGCGCGACGGCGTCCCCGAGAAACGGGCCGAGCGTGTTCATCACATCGGAGGTTCCCAGGCTCAGAAACGCGCGCTCACGCGCGTACGGGTCTTCCGCCGCCGAAGAGCCGCCGCCGGGATCGCCGTGCGTTCCTTTGTGTGCGCTCGCCGCGAGCGAGCTCGCCGCGTCTCGCGCGGCGCGCGCGTCGAGCGGCACAGCCTCCGCCAGCGCCGTCATCTCCGCCGCCGTCGACGGGAGGCCCTCGAACTTCTGCTCGAGCGGCGCGTCGGGCGTGTCTGTGCCACCGAGCAGACTCGAGATGAACTCTACGGTACTCTGCCGGCTGATGATCTGCTCGTGCGCGGCGCGCCGGCGCGCGACAGTCGCGGCGGTCGCGTCCGCGTCGCCGGCGTCGCGATCATCCGCCTGTCGTTTTACGTCGCGTCGCGTACGTCGCGCGCGTTCGGCGGTCGGGCGAGAGAGACGGGTGAGACGACGGGTGGGTGGGACCTTTCGACGCGCGCGCGCGCGTCACGGAGAGGTGAGAGAACGTGCGAGTCGTGTCGTCGCGTCCTCGCGTCGCGCCCACCTCGGTTCGCGCGGCGCGAGCGCGGCGCGCCCGGCGAGATCGATTTCGATTTCGACGAACGCGAGCTCGCTCGGACACGCCGAGAGTAGGGTTGGGTTCTTTGTTTGGACGACGACGAAAGCGACAATCACCGGAGCGCCGGAAGACGAGGGGTGACGCTCGAGGCGACGAGCTTCGGATCGCGCCGGCGCGATGTGGGCGTTGATGTCTCACTGTGATCGATGCGCGGACGCACCTTTCGTTTCAAATCGCCCCCGTCGGAGGCCATCGTCCCCGGAACGCGCTTCACTCCGGCGGTTCGAGGAAAGCGCGTCTCCGCAAATAAATCGTCGTGGCTCGCGAGCGCGAGTCACGCCGGTGGTACGCGCGCGCGTCGACGCGAGGACGACGAGGTCCCGAAAACGCGCGGCCGTATGTTCAAGCGAGTGTCTGGCACACGAAGCGTCGATTCCTGAGATGCTCTGTGGGTCGCCGCGATCGCTCCCGCGCGCGCGCGCGTGTGGCACTCGGACTGCCTTCGCGGAGTGCCTTCGGAGTGCCTTCGGGGTGCCTTTCGGTGCGCGCATCTCGATCAAGTCTACGTATTATCTATCCACTGCAGGCCGGCTCCGACGAATTCCAATTTTCCCTTCGAAGGTCGCGGAACCGAACCGCCCACGCGGGCGAAAAAAAAAACTTCACGAGCGAAACGAAAAATCGCTGTTGCGCTCTCGGAGGCGATGTACGTATCGGTGTCGGAACTGCTGAGCAGAAGCAGGCGCCACGAGACGCGCGGCGCGGGTATCGGCGGCGTCGACCGGCGTTCTCGCTCGTGCGGAGCGACAGGCGTCGGCTCGGGTGCTCTAACCTCGGTCGCGGGCGTCGCGACCGATTCGGGGGCGCGCTCCCCGGCCGATTGCGCGGGCGAACAAAACCACGCTTTTTCCTGTTTTGGCATCGCGTGAGGCACCATGGCGGACCCGAGGCACGAGTACATCGCGGGCAAGGTACGTGGTTTTCACACGCGCGTCACCGCGCTTGATGCGCCTTTGGACGAGCGCGCGCGTCGTTTCGCGTCAGCGCCCGTCGCCGACGCGTCGCCGGGCGCGTTTCCGGCGCGTTTCCGGCACAAATGCGTCTTTCCGTCGTTCCGCGCGAACGCGCGCGATCGGCATCGACCGAGACGCGATCGTCCGTCCCCGCGAGACTTCGAGACTGACCTCCGCGATCAAAACCCCAAAACCCCCGCCGTACCCATCGACAGGTGGCGCAATCGTTCGGCATACCGCCGGAGGAAGCCGAGCAGGGCCTACAGTGCGTCCCCGCGCGAACCGTCGCGCGGTGCCCCCGAACCGTGCTTCCGTCGAACATCTGAACGTGTCAAACGAGGACTCGCGCCCGCGTCGCGGACACGACCCCTCCTTCTCTCTCCGCTGACGATTCCCGTCTCTCCTCGTGACCGCACTCCACGACAGGACGCACGACGCGGCGGTGCGGCGGTTTTACGAGCCGACCGGCGCGAAGACGCTGCTCTTCTACTACCAGTCGGAACAGGCGGACGCGCCGCCGACGACGCGACAGATCAATTCGGGCGACTCGGCGGCGCCGCGCGGCGACGCGCCCGCCCGGCGGCTGGTGGTGACGGACGGCGCGAACGCCGCGCTGGATCCGAGCTCGCACGCGCTGTACTTCGTTCGCGTCAACGACAAGGGCGTCGGCGAGAAGGGGTGCGAGCAGGATGTTTTGGCGGGTGAGATCCGCGGCGGCGCGCTGGAATCGTTCCGCGCGCTCATCTCGAACCTGTACGCGCCCGTGCTCAAGTCGCAACACTCCGCTACCTGGGGCAAGGCGCGGGAGGAGAGCGCCAAGGAGTTTGTGCGCGGCGTCGCCAAGTTCGGCGCGACGCTCGCCGAGGCGGCGCACTCGCTGCAGGGCGGCGTCGAGCTCGCCAGGCCGCCGACGAAGTACGCGGGCATGGAGACGCGCGCGTCGGCGTTTGCGGACGCCGCGCTGGACAAAGCCATCGCCGGGGACATGGAGCGCGTGTTGGAGGACTGGTGCGAGAAGACGGAACACTTGCTGGACGCCGGCGCGGCGGAGGAGGCGAGCTCGGGCGGCCGGCGCGATTCCGAAGAGAGTGGCCCGGATACCGAGCTCGAGTACTGGCGCTCGCGCATGGCCAAGTTCAACTCGGTGATGGAGCAGCTTAAGAGCCGCGAGTGTCGCTGCGTTTTGGGCGTGTGCGGCGCGGCTCGGTCCGCGGCGCACAAGCGCTGGAAGCTGATCGACATGCGCGTCACGGACGCGGCGAACGAGTCCAAGGACAACGTCAAGTACCTGACGACGCTGGAAAAGGCGCTCGAGCCGATGTACGTGGGCGACGTGCGCAAGATTTTGGACGGCGTCCCCGCGTTGATGAACTCCGTGAAGATGATGTACGCGGTGTGCCGGTACTTCCACCAGCGCGAGCGCATGACGCGCTTGTTCCACAAAATCACCAACCGCATGATTCACGTGTGTAAGGAGTTTTTGAACGAGCCCGGGACGCTGTGGAACCAACCCAAAGCGTCGCTGTTGACCAACTTGCGACTGGTCGTCGAGCTCAGGGATCGGTACCGCGCCGAGTTCTCCGCGGTGCGGAGCAAGTTGCGCGAGAACCCGTCCAACCGCCAGTTCGACTTCGACGAGGAGCGCGCGTTCGGGAAGTTCGACCTGTTCGCGAAGCGGCTGCACAAGCTGGTGGACATGTTCACCACCATCGTGCAGTTCACGCAGCTCGCCGAGCACAGGATGGACGGCATGGAGGGCGTGATCCGGCGGTTTTTCGTCGTCGCCGAGGAGTTCAAGCGCAAGCCGTACGACCTGCTGGACTTCTCCAAGAACCAGTACGATCGCGACTTCCTCGAGTTCAACGTGAACATCCACGACCTGGAGACCAAGCTGCAGAACTTCATCGACAGCTCGTTCGAGAACATCTCCAGCACGGAGCAGGCGCTCGCCATGCTGCGGCAGTTCCAATCCGTCCTGAAGCGGGACGCGCTGAAGAAGGACCTCGACGACAAGTACGTGGTGATTTTCCAAAACTACGCGCTGGACCTCGACGCGGTGCAGAAGATCTACGAGAAGCACAAGCACTCGCCCGCGTTGCCGCGCAACGCGCCGCCCGTCGCGGGCGACATCATGTGGTCCCGGCAACTGCTGCGGCGCATCGAGGAGCCCATGCGCAAATTCGCCGCCAACGAGATGATCATGCGCACCAAGGAGAGCAAGCGCACGGTGAAGACGTACAACACGGTGGCGAAGGCGCTGGTGGCGTTCGAGACGCTGTGGCTCCGGGCGTGGCGCAAGTCCATCGAGGACTCCAAGGCGGGGCTGCAGGCGACGCTCATCGTGCGCCACCCCGAGACGGGCAACTTGCTGGTCAACTTTGACAAGGAGATCATGCAGCTCATGCGCGAGACCAAGTACCTGCAGCGGATGGGCGTCGACGTCCCGGAGAGCGCCAAGATGGTGCTCCTGCAGGAGGAGAAGTTCAAGCACTACTACAACCAGCTCTCCTACGCGCTGCGCGAGTACGATCGCGTCATCGCGACAGCGGCGCCGGTGACCAAGGACATGCTGGGCCCGCACCTGCGCGACTTGGAGAACCGCCTGCAGCCCGGGATGTACTCGTTGACGTGGACGTCGATGAACATCGACGGGTACCTGAACCGGATCCACGACGGGCTGTCGCGCCTCGAGGAGCTCATCGCGAAGATGAACGACGTCCTCGAGAACCGCGTCGAGGCGAATCTGAAACACGTCGCCCGGACGCTCTTCGTGAACCTCCCCGCCGAGCAGAGCTACACGTACGAGGAGTTTCTCTCGAAGCAGGCGCGCTACATCAAGAAGCAGACGGAGGCGATTGCCGTGCGCAACGTCGAGATCGAGCGCGGCGTGCGCGACTTGTGCGCCTTGGTGGCCAACGCGCCGCGCGAAAACGCGGAGGAGGCGTTGGAGAAGGCGGTCGTCGACGAGTTCACCGCGCACTACGCGAAGCTGATGTACCAGGCGATCCTGACGGCGACGCGCGCGTCGTTCCTGGCGATGAAAAAAAGGCTGGGCTCGCGGTCGAGCGGGGGCTTTTTGTACGTCGAGCGGCCCATCTTCGGGGTGGACGTCGAGCTGACGGTGCCGAAGGTGTCCATGAACCCGTCGCTGGAGGAGATCCAGGGTGCCATCAACAGCACGGCGAAGAAGGTACTGCGCGCCTCCGAGTCGCTGCGCATGTGGGGCGCCGCCGGGCTGGAGTCGGTGGAGAACTTCTACCACTGGATCGCCAGCGACAAGGAGATTGTCAAGTCGGTGTTGCTCTTGACGGGCTCCGTCGAGGGCACCAAGGCGCAGGTGATGGAGTACATCGACACGTTCAAGAAGTTTGACTTTCTGTACCTCACGGACTTGCAGAGCGAGTACGCGGCGTTCATGGCCACCGAGCCCAGCCTGGAGGCGTTCGAGAACGAGCTCAAGAAGTACATGGCTGTCGAGGAGGAGATTGCCAAGATTGCGCCCGTGCACAACATCGGCGCCATGAGCCTCGAGACGCAGCCGATGAAGAACTCGCTCAAATCCGAGGCGGCGACGTGGAAGAAGCAGTTCGCCAAAAACTTGCACACGCAGGGTCTCGAGCGGCTTCGCGCGATCCACGACTACATGCGCGAGACGACGCTCAAGCTGAACCGCGCCATCGAGGACCTGGAGGATGTGCGCGTCGCGATGGGCGTGCTGCGCGAGATTCGCCATCGCGAAGCCGAGATTGACGCCGTCTTGACCCCCATCGAGGACGTCTACGCGCTCCTGTCGCGGTACCAGGTGCGCGTGCCGAAGGAAGAGACGGACACCGTGAGCGAGCTGCGGTTCGGCTGGGGCAAGATGAAAACGCTGGCGATTTCGGTGAACGATAACCTCTCCCGCTTACAAGTGGGGTTCAAACGCGACCTGATCAAGGAGGTGAAGGCGTTTGTCGTCGACGCCGCCGAGTTCCGGGACGACTGGGACGCAAACGGCCCGGCGGTGCCGGGCTTGAGCCCGGTGGAAGCGGTGGACCGCTTGAAGAAGTTCACGCAGATGTTCGAGGTGCGCGCGCGCAAGTGGCGCAACTACTGCTCAGGCGAGGAGCTCTTCGGGCTGCCCGTCACCTCCTACCCCGAGATGGAGCGCACGGAGAAGGAGATCGGCATGCTCACGCGTCTGTACGACTTGTACACGAACGTGCTCTCCACCATCGACAACTACGCCGACATCCTGTGGACGGACGTGGTGGCGAACATCGACCAGATGTCCGAGCAGGTGAGCCAGTTCCAGGCGCAGTGCAAGAAGCTGCCCAAGGCGCTGCGCGACTGGCCTGCGTACACGGACTGCCGCAAGAAGATCGACGACTTCCTCGAGATTCTGCCGCTCCTGCAGGCGCTCTCCAGCCCGGACATGCGCGACCGGCACTGGGCCGAGCTCGGCCGCGTTACCGGCGTCGAGTTCAACTTAGCGGAGGACACGTTCAAGCTGCAGGATTTGCTCGGCGCCAACATGTTGAGGGTGACGGAGGAAATCGAAGACCTCACGACGGGCGCGATCAAGGAGGCGCAGGTGGAGACCAAGCTGGGAATCATCGACGAGGACTGGGCGGACCAGGAGTTTGTCTTCGGGCCGTACAAGTCGAGGGGGAACGTCATCCTCTCGATGGCGCCCACCGCCGAGCTCATCGAGAAGCTGGAGGATGCGCAGATGGCGCTCGGGTCGATGGCGACGAACCGGTACAGCGCGCCGTTCAAAGAAGACGTCGCGGGCTGGATCGCGAAGTTAAGCACCGTGTCCGAGATCGTCGAGGGGTGGCTGATCGTGCAGAACATGTGGATGTACATGGAGGCGGTTTTCTCCGGCGGGGACATCGTCAAGCAGCTCCCGCTGGAGGCGAAGCGCTTCAACAACATCGACAAGACGTTCATGAAAGCCGTCGCCGGCGCCGTGGACGAGGCGAACGTCGTGGCGGTGTGCTGCGGCTCGGAGACGATGCTCAACACGCTGCCGCACCTCACGGAACAGCTCGAGCTGTGCCAAAAGAGCCTCACCGCGTTTCTGGACACGAAGCGCGCGGAGTTCCCGCGCTTCTACTTTGTCTCCGACCCCACGCTGCTGGAGATTTTGTCGCTCGGGAGCGACCCGCAGGCGGTGACGCCGCACTTCCAGAGCGGTTTGTTCGACTCGCTCACTGAGGTGACGTTCGACAAGGTGGACAAGACGAAGATGCTGGAGATGTTCTCGCAGCAAAACGAGTGCGTGAAGTTCGTGAAGGAGGTGGACGGCCTATTAGAGCCCAACCCGGTGATGGCCGTGGGGAACATCGAGGTGTGGCTGCAGAGCCTGGTGGACGGCATGCAGGAGGCGATTCGGTCCATCATCAAGATGGCGAACAGCGCGGTGTTCGAGCAGGAGCTGGAGCAGTTCGTCTTCGGACACCCGGCGCAGATCGCTCTGCTGGGCGTGCAGTTCCTTTGGACCGCGGACATGCAGGGCGCGCTGACGGTCGCGCGCAAGGACAAGACCGCGATGAGCAAGGCGAACAAGAAAGCCGACGCGTTGCTGAAGGAGATGATCACCATCACGCAGAGGCCGTCGCTCGGCAAGAACGAGCGCAAGAACCTGGAGACGGTGATCACCGTGCACGTGCACCAGCGCGACACGAGCGACGAGCTCACGCGGAAGCGCGTCCGCGACCCGAGCGACTTCGAGTGGATGAAGCAGTGCCGCTTCTACTGGCGAGACGAGCTCAACACGGTCATCATCTCCATCTGCGACGTGGACTTTGAGTACTCCTACGAGTACCTCGGCGTGAAGGAGCGCCTGGTGATCACGCCGCTCACCGACATCTGCTACGTCACGCTGTCGCAGGCGCTCGGGATG